>Ga0208769_1001139_pt1 | contig 11955 bp, 27 predicted proteins | sample AntAceMetag02UKC_FD_184768 | JGI IMG/M metagenome (GOLD analysis project Ga0208769, IMG submission 184768) | Saline lake microbial communities from Ace Lake, Antarctica- Antarctic Ace Lake Metagenome 02UKC (SPAdes) (version 2) | ecosystem: Environmental > Aquatic > Non-marine Saline and Alkaline...
TAATTGTGGCGAGCCAACTACTGATGATTGCCCATTACACGCTGAAATACCTTTCGATGAATTAAATAAAGTTGTTGATACTGATGAAGTTGACTGCGTCCGATTGCATTATGATTATCGCATTCACCCTGAGCATGAATACCTTATGCGCGGTAAGCGTGAGGTTCTTGGCGTTCCTTTAATAAAGACTGTTCAGTGGAGTCAGCGACCCCATTTAACTAAAACGCAGTGGTATAAGGCTATCTTGGCTAATTATTTTCACCCTAATTGTAGAACGCTGATTGAGGATTGGTTTTATGGTAAAGTAGCTAATGGTGGTGATCCTCTTTTTAAGATCTTTATTTATGCGCCAGAGGGGGATATGCGTCGGTCAGGCCACTCTGATGGTCGTGCGGGAGAAGATAAATTCGAGATGAAATATTCATGAATACTCGTGTTGATTTTGAAAGAACTTATTGGGATAATGCTGCGTTAGATCCTGAGGTTATTAAAAAATATATAAGCACAACAGATATAGACAAATGTTTAAGTGTTATTGTCCCTCACCTTAAAAAAGGTAATATTTTAGAATTAGGTTGTGGTGTTGGCCGTTTAATTAACAATATTAAATTAGATGGTTGTCACCTTATAGGTATTGATATTTCTAGGAAATTATTAGATATTGCGGCTAAAGAAGGCAGAGCTGAATTATTACTTTGTGATGGGCGAACAATCCCAGTTGAAGATAAATCAATCGATAGTGTTTATTCTATGTTAGTATTCCAACATTTGCCAGGAGATGCCGTTGAAAAATATATTAATGAGGCTGGAAGAATTTTAAAGTTAGGAGGGGTATTCCGTTTTCAATTCATCGAAGGCTTCGAGCATGATAAATTATCTCACCATCATTTACGTGAATTTATTTTGAATTCATTAAATCATGCAGGATTTGATCTTGGAAATATTAATAAAGGAACATTACATCCATTATGGACATGGATCACAGCTATAAAAAGAGAGAGGGCAGTTTAAAATGAGTGTTCCTTTTCAACCTATTGATGAGAACTGGATGCATCCAGGACATAACGCCATGTTAACAGTTAAGGAAGGTAAAGTGGTCAAGAAGTTCAATGATAAAGGGTTCTACGATAAAGAGAAAGAGCATTATGGATTATTAAATGGTTACACGCCCCACGCTACCTTTAATGACGAGGGGTTTGAAGTTATCATGGAGAAGTGCATCCCGCTAGTGGAGTGGTTGCAAGATAAGAACGCGCAAGAGAAGAAATTAATGGCTAAAAACGTGCTCAGTTTAGTTAAGCACATGCATTACCGAAAAGTTATTCATAATGATTTTCACGCGAATAATATAGTTGTTAGGTTAGAGAACACGCGGGATTTCACGCCGTTAGTTATTGATTTCGAACAAGCCACTAAAGTAAAGAATAAAATTATGTGGTGGGGCTCTAATGATTGCACAGGTGAGAGGTACATTGGCTTTGATAGCGATCACTACCTTAGTCTTAAATTAATATTAGGTTATAGTGCTAGAGCTGAATTAATTGATGAATTAAGGGCTGATGACTTGCTTAGTGAATTAATAGACGCCAGCAGTGACGCTTTCGGGCCAAAACAAGGTGAAGGATTATACTACGGCTCATATCATCACCAGCGGTTCAATCACGTTAACGCTCAACGGAACACCCCTGAGAGATTTAAATTCATGCAGATTAAAAGTGGTGATTTAGAAGGTAAAAAGGTTCTTGATATTGGTAGTAATACGGGTGCTATTTCTCTTATGGCTTCAATGATGGGCGCCAAAGAAGTAATTGGTCTGGATAGTGATACGCGTTATATTAATTTCAGTAATAAACTGTTTAAGTTTTTAGATTTAAACGGTTCATTCAATGATTGTAACGTTAAGGAATTAAAGGATATCCCTAAATCAATCGAGGTTATTTTTGCCTTAGCAGTATCAAATTGGATTGGCAAAGAACACCTAATCAACCTGATAAGCAATTCTAGTGCGCAAACAGTTTACTTTGAGGATAACGCTCCAGATAAAGACACTCATATAGAGATCCCTAATTATAACTGTGAAAAAATAGGGGCGTATGATGGGCGCATTAATTATGTTTGTAAGCGCAAAGAACGAAAGGATTGGTGGAAAAAACATGAAAGTGTATGAAGGATTTCTTGATCGGGTAGTATTACACACAACTTGTTGCCAAGGCCACGAGAAACATGACTTAATTAAGACTAATACTTTTTTTGGAGAAATGTTTATATACGATGCTAATAATTATCATCGATTGCCAGATCATGGTGCTACTTGTTATGCTGATGACGCCGTGTCCAGGACAATCACTACGGGCGTTTATGAACCCCATGAGACCCTTACTTTTGTGAATATTTTAGCTCAAAACCCACAAGGTTTAGTGTTAGATTTCGGATCACATGTTGGTTGGTACTCTATGATCGCGGCTAAAGCAGGTCATAAAGTTATTGCTTTTGAATCTAATAGTGAACGGCTTGATATCCTTAAGAAAAATGCTGAGTTAAATGGTGTTAGTGATTTAATTAAAACAGAGCATTGTTGGGTTGGTAAAGCTTCAGAAGAGCTTTATACTGGTGAAGATATTTTAGTATTGAAGTGCGATCTTGAGGGGGCTGAAGAGCACGTTATCAGAATGTGCAAACCATTACTTGAAAAGAATAAGATTAAATATCTATTATTAGAGATATCTCCTTGTATTAATGATTCTTATCCTGCGCTGCTGAAGTACCTCTATTCTATTGGTTATAAAGCGATTGACGTTTGCAGGGTTAGAAATGGTATTATAAAGGTTGAAGACATTGATGATTACATTAAGTCTATAAAGCAGGAGAATTTATTATTTTATAAAGATTGAAAAATGAGGAATAAAGTAATATTTTTAACTGGCATCCCTTGTTCTGGGAAATCTACTATAGCTGAAGTGGTGTCTAAGTACCTAAGTAATTCGGTGATTCTTGATGGTGATGACGTTCGTAAAAGCCCTATCTCAAAAGATTTAGGGTTCAGTAAAGAAGATCGTGATAAGAATATTAAGCGCATTGGTTACATTTCTAAATTACTTTATGACAAAGGGATAAGCGTTATTTGCTCGTTCGTTAGCCCAATTAGGAAAACCCGTGATGAGATTAGGAAACTAATTGGTGAAGACTTCATTGAAGTATTCGTTAATTGCTCTCAGGTTGAATGTATTAAACGTGATGTTAAAGGTATGTGGGCTCGCGCTAAGAGTGGAGAACTTAAAGGATTCACTGGTTACGATGCGCTTTATGAAGAACCACTTATTCCAGAAGTTATTTGTGAGACTGATAAAGAAACGCTCGATGAATCAGTTGGCAAAATAATGAGTTATATAAATAAAGTAACCGCCAGGGCATTTTACATAGGCCGATGGCAACCCTTCCACGAAGGGCATAAATACATTATTGAACAATCATTAAATAAAGGAATCCCAGTATTAATTGGAATAAGGGACACATTACCGGACCCTAAGAATCCGCTAACATCTTTAGAAAGAAAGAGGATAATTGAGGAGTATTATCGCAGTAAACAGTTATCTGATATGGTTGATGTAATAATTATTCCTAATATAAGAAGCGTTAATATTGGGCGCAAGGTCGGTTATGAGATAATTGTTGTAGATGCTCCTAAAGATATTAAAGAGATAAGCGGGACAAAAGAAAGAGATAAAAATAACATAAAGGTTAAGTATGATAAGCTATGATTGTTGCGCACGCTCATAAATTTATATTCATAAAACTTCCAAAATCAGCGGGCACATCAATTCAAGTGGCGCTAGCAGAGCATTGCGGGCCAGACGATATAATTAGTTCAATTGGCAATATAGAGGGTTTTGTTCCTCAAAATGAATGCCCTGGTTGTAATCCACACGCGTCACCTAAGAGTATTAAATCCATTGTTGGTGATGTGGTTTGGGATTCTTATCTTAAGATTATTTGTGTTCGTAATCCTTGGGATTTAATTGTTTCTTGGTGGCACTGGCACTTAAAGCCTTGTGGTTTTACTGAATTCGTTAAAAAGAACCTCAGCGCTTTTGATGATTTCTTATTATGTGATGAATTTGATTTTTACATTAGGTTTGAGCATTTAGATGAGGATTATAAGCTTCTTTGTGATAAGTTAAAAATACCGTATAAGGTGTTGCCACACCATATTGGTTTCAGGAAAGCTCCAGCGCACTACTCAACATATTACAACGATGAGGCTAAATCATTAATTAGTAACAAATATAAATGCGTAATTGATAGGTTTAATTATGGTTTCTGTGAACATTGATCGCTTAAGGTTAGTTAAGAACCGAGGTAATATCTGCTTATGCGATACAAAGAAAGTATGCCCTTGTGATGATTTTTTGGATAATCAAGAGTGTAAATGCAAAGTATACATTAAAGAAAGTATTTAAATGTGAATTATTTAACTTATACGTATGGGTTTATTTGATGGTTTTATAGTACTTGGGGAGATTTTAGCTAAAGGAACCGTCTCTGTCTTCCTTGCTTTATTTACTATTGGCGCGATTGGTTTTGTTATTGGTGTGCCGGTTGGAGCATTTTTAAGGTTAATAATCACTAAAACTATATCATTGTTTAAATGGTTTGGAAGTAGATTAAGAGATTGGTGATTGTTTGATTATGGGTAAAGAAGAAGTTTATAATTTATTGAAGACAACTAAGAAAAAAATGTCAGCTGCTGAGATAGCAAAAGTTATTAATCGTGATAGCGGCACAGTTAGGCATAACCTTACTGGTTTAGTCATTAGAGGAAAGATTAAGTACGAAACTTCATCCCGCACTAGAGTATATTATGTTGAGGATGATTTAAAATGAGTGATGGTTTCTGGCTAGCGTTTGCATCAATAATAATTGCTTGCATGTGGTTTGATGTGCCGATTGAGGATACGTTTTTAACCATTATTAGTTTTTGGTGGGTGTTCGCGATTGTATTTGGTTTTATTTTGGCAGTGACTTTTTTATTAATTGTGATTGCAGCAATATTTAATCAAAAACAATAGTTATTAAAAATACTCGTGCGTTAATTAAATACATGTTTGATGAATATTTATACAAGGATGAAGACGATGACCCTGAGAATGAAGAGCCAACTGCAATAATTAGTCAAGAAGATTTAGATTAAACGCCAAAGAACAACTCGTTTTACAACAGTTACTTCTTTATTATTGCCCCGTTGGTTATACGTTATGGGTTGCATTGTTTTCTTACAAATAACGTGATTCCGGTTCAATAAACTGTTTAGTTTAGTGCGAATAGAACTATGAGTTTTATCAATTATTATACATAACTCTTTTACAGAGTGCCAGTGGATACCTTTATCGTCCGTTAATTTATTGAACGCGTCTTTTAATTCTATGCCAACCATGAGATAAATATTTAGAAAGGACTAATTCTTAAAGCTTGCGATTACTTGTTTTGCAGCTTCAATAGTTATTCCGCAGATCATAGAGAGGATTACTTTCTCATTATCAAAATTATTATCTCGACATAACTCTAATACATCATTTGGGGTGCACGCACAATCCTTTATCTCGCACGGCCGTTTAAGTTTTGCTTTCACTTCCACCCTGTATTTGAACAAGCAATGCTTACATGACCTTGTATCAGTCATTTTAAAACAACTTCCCATTTCTTAATGATGTGCTTCCAATCAAATTTATCAACCATTAACTTCCTGGCCCGGTTGCCATGGTCTTTTCTTATCCTCATGTTATTGTAATAAAATTCTAATCCTTTTGCTATTGATTGTGGGTCTGGCACGCCCCATTCAATGCCTGTTCGCCCTCCGTAAACGTGAGCTATTTTTGCTCTGTAGGAGCATTTATCTGTTGTTATCTCTCTCATGTTGCATTGGTCGCCAACTATTATTGGTTTACTGCATGCTTGTTGTTCTATTGGTGGCACCCCAAAGCCTTCAGCTCCACCGTAAGCCCCTACGTCGCTGGCGTTGTATAGGTCTATCATCATTTCTTCTGTGAAGTCGTAGCGCCACTCAGCTGTTTCTTGTGGGTCGCTAAAGCCGTACTTTTCTTGTAAGCCGTATTTGTGTATTTGTTTCATTAAGTCGAAGCCTGTTTCGTCTTCTGGCTTAACTCCACTGTGTAAAAGTAGTAGTACATCATCTTTACGCTCCGCAAAGATGGCGAATCCCTCTATGATTTTATCGAGCATCTTTCTTCGCTGGTTGCGTCCAACTGTCAGTGCAATGAACTTGTCCTCGCAATCCATTGCTTTGCGCATGTTAAGGGCACTTCTTTGGGTATATTTTGTTGTGTCAACTCCTAAATGTATTGCTTCTGCTTCAACACCAACCTCTTTAAGTATCTTTGAGCCATGCTCACTCATCGTTAATACCTTGTTAGCGCCTTTAAGTGGTTGTTTAATCCAAGGGGTTGGTTTAAGGAAGTCAACTGGTACGTAAGGCATCCATTTTATATTAATGTAATCTTTCATTATTTCACTGAAGCCCGCTTGGTGGCCAATATCACACATTGAAACCACCGTCTTTGGTTTATCAATCGCCATTATTCTTTTAATAGCGTCACGGCCGTAACGATCACGTTTGCCGGCGTAAACTTTAGCGCCATGATAATCTATCGGATTACCCACGTGTTGTATGCCTAGAACAGATATATCTATTTTAGAATTTTTTATTAAGTTATCAACTATTCTGCCATAACCCGTTGGAATCCAGGGTGCGTCAGTAACAAATAGTACTTCACTCATTAATGTATGTGTAAGGTTTTATATCCTTTTATGATTAACTATTTTTCCTTTGATCGTTTTTCAATCACACGCTTTAACTTTTACTTTTAATTGTTCCGGTGTTTCAGGTTTGAAGGTTTTCCTCATTTTGAATTCTTCTTGTTTACCTTTATTCCAATTACTAACTGGTCGGTAATACCCTACAATTCTACTGAATACTTCGCAGTCCTTATTACATTTCATAAATTATCCCTCCATTAATAGCGAGTAGTGGATTCGAACCACCTATCTCCGACTCCCCAAGGGAGTGGCGTTAAGCCAAATTAACTAACTCGCTTAAATCTTTTAAAGCTTTCCCTCTTTATATTTCTTCTTTAATTTTTTAACGAATGCGATGACCGCTAGCGTTTCTTTTCGTTCAGCTTCAAGCTCTTTTATTGATTCCTGTTGAATCGCTAAGTCTTTCTTATAACGCTCAATGCGCGCTGTTAATGATTTAACATCTTTTAGTGCAGCCGAGCCGTAGTGTTTTATTATTCGGTTCATCCATTTAATTATTGCTTTATCCATTTTTAATCACCTCTTCGCAAGTTATCTCTATTCTTGGTATTTCTTCTGCTTCTTTTAACTCTTTAAAGTATTTGCTTTCAACAACGAATCTAATAATGTTTAGGGGATAACCAATCATTACGAATTCAGCTCTAACTATCTTAGCATTTTTAGGTAGTCCTTTTATTACTTTCCATGATTTTACTGTTCCATTCATGAATAAGTTAGAAAATAACTCTGGTGTTACATCAAAATATTTAAGCCTCATTTTGTTTCAACAACCCTAATTTATCATCTTCTTGAATTAAGACTACACTGTGTTTAGCATTATTTTTAACGCTGCCAACGAACTGATTGTCGAACACGTCATTTAATACCTTCTTTGCTTCTTCTGGTTTATTTATATTTATGAATGCTTCAATCATTCCTAGTTGTACGCCTGTAATAAAATATCTTTCACTCATTTTAAATCAACCACCCTTATGAGTTTATACACTGGCGGCGTTTCGCCGTAACCATCAAATTTAGGATCGCTGAATTGTTTTATATAACTGTTAGCGCGATTCCAAAAACATTCTTCATTACAGAAAGGCCACTTCATTAGTTTATCGTCTTTGCTGAATGTTATCATTTTTAATTTATTGTTTTCCTTCCGGCAATTCATGCAGCGTAGTTCCCTTTTCAATAAGTAGGCCCCTTCTAGGCTCCAGTCTAGTTCTAAGTCAATACTGCCGCCACAACCACTGTCGCAATAAACGCCCGCTTCTGATAATAGTTTGATCGCGTCGAATACTTTTTTAATGTTTTCTTTGCTCATCGCATCGATTGGTATCTTTAGTGTGGCCCAGACGTTAGAGTTTTTTTCACATTCACAGGGGGTTTGTAGCACGTTATCCTCATCTTCTTCTAATAACCAAATAGAAAATGTTAATAAACCAGCATATAATAGATTAATTAATTTTTCATCAGTTGTGCCTGTAATCAAATCAATAACATTAAGGGCTGCAAATATTAACATGAACATCCACATTAATTTTCTCATGCTTTTAGGTTATACACTGGCTTTAACCGGTGTAATACCTCCACAGTCTCACCCAGGTGCTCTTCGATGTCAGCGTATGATTTGTAAGCAAAAGGTGACTCGTCAATGTGTTTAGCGTCAACGCAAGTACTGTAGACCTCTTTCATTGAGTCATTGAATTGTTCCATTGTCACGCGGCCATCCGCTAGTCGGCGGCTCATCTCTTTGCGGCCAGCTACTCGGCCTGCGCCGTGTGGTGCAGAGAAGTTATACTTAGACGTGCTCTTTCCAGTGCCAATGATGGTTCCTTGCGCCATGTTTAGTGGGATGACTACTTTCTCGCCAACGTAAGCGCTAATTGCCCCTTTTCTAACTATATTGTCTTTTGGATTAATGTAATTATGAATGCTTTCAATTAATTTAGACCTATCAAATTTCTGTCCAAAAAACCATAACGTTGATTCTAACATTGCAAGACGATTAACCGTGGCGTATTCTTGTGCTATATAAGAATCTTTTAAATAATCGCTGCCACCCAATTCCATTGGTAAGTATTCTAAATCTTGTGGGACTATAATCTTCATTTGTTCACATAATTTTTTTGCTTTACGTTGATAATAATTAGCTACTTGTAAACCAAAGTTACGACTTCCAGAGTGGATCACAATCCATGTATTACCTTCTTCATCTAAATCTAATTCACAAAAATGATTACCTCCACCCATAGTACCAATTTGTAATATTGGTTCTTTATCTTTACCAAAATGTTTCGATCGTTCTTTGGCTTTATCACCAATAGCGATTGCCCTGGCTTTTAATTCATCACTTAATCTATCCAAGAATTTAGTATTCTTATGACTATTGAACCCTAATGGTATGCCACGCCGAGTATCTTTATCGAAAGCTTCAAAATCAATATTACCTATTTTACCAAGATTATAAGCAACCAGACCGCACGATATGTCAACCCCAACAACATTAGGAACTACAACACCGTTAAACTTACCTGTAAATCCTATTACACTCCCTTTACCAATATGGCAATCGGGTTGTATAGAAATCAAACCCTTAAACGCGGGGTGTTTGCTAATGAGTTCTACTTGTGCTCTCGCGCCTTCTTCGATGACGTTTGCGTTGATTATCACTTGAACGTTGTTCTCGTTTAAGCCGTATTCATTATTCATTTCTTTTTCACCTTTTCCTCGCTTATTAAACAATTACCCGTGATCTTATCCCTATACTTCTTTATTAATTGCTCAAATTCTTCTTTTAATAGCGGGCAAGACTCATCATCTAATTCCCATTCAGCTTCTATTTTTAATTTACTCATTTTAGTAACTCCTTTGCCTTTTCAATCATGTGATCTATCTTGTCTTCTTTGCGCCGCGACACTAATTCAACTTCCTTGCGGTTAGTCACGCTGCTCATCTTACTAACCCTGACGTATAAGTAGTTAGGGTCTCGTATGGTTATCTCTTTTATTTCATTCATTTTTTCTTCACCTTTTTTTTAAGGTAAGGGCATTCAGGGCTGTATTCTTTTTTGGTTTCCTTGGTATCAAAATCATAACTTGATATCCCGCAATCGGATAGCGGGCAATTCTCTAAGATTTTAGCAACTCTTTTAAGGAAAGCATTGAAGTGTTTCTTTTTACAATTAAGATGATATCTGCTGTCCTTATAATCATAATAGAAATGGTAATCATTGTTGCCGCTCTCATATAAAATCGTGACTTTAGTGCTCATTTCTTTCGCCTCTTACGTTTTTTAGCATTAATATAATCCTTTTGTCTGAAAATTATTTCCATATCGCACTCCCAACAATTAGTCTTGCCTAATTCCTTTAATTGTTTAATCAAGCCCTTATCATTTTGCACATTGAATGATATTTCTACAGTTGGCGCGCTAATGTCTTCTAACATTAAACCATAATTTATTTTAATGCTTGGCCAACTGCACTCTTTTATTTTTAACCTAACAGTCTTATCTTTACTCATTTTTCATCCTCGAATAATTTGTATGATAGCGTGCACTCACGTTCCTTGACCTCTAAGCCCTCGTAACCTTTCTCTTTAGCGTGGGCAACCCAGTGATTTAGTAAGTTTGTAACGCCGCCGCCTTCCAATTGGTAAGTTCCAGGCATCATCTCAACGATGGTTAGTAAATTCTTTTTCCTTATTTCACTCATTGTCACCATAAGTAAAACTGTAGGTATCAAGTCTATATATAACTATCTATGAAAAATAGGTCGGGGTGGGCTCCTACACCTCACCCCTAAATGATAAATAAAGCTTAGCAGCTTTTGTGTGTTGTTGGGTGGTTTCCGCATGAATGGCGACTTACTCTCTAATTATGTCGAACTCCATCCTTACTTCGTGGCCCCGGAAAGACTACGAGAGTGCTCGTCTTTTCTTTTATAACCAACATTACTCCACAAAACAGTAGTTGTTTATTAATCTTTCGTTTCCGTTATTAATTTTTCTGCGCTGTGAATGTTGTGTGCGCAAACCATTTGAGTAACTTTACAAGTGCACTCTAGTAATCGTTTATCGCATTTAGGGCAAACGTCTAGTGGGCAGCCAATGTGGTGGTGTCGTAGTGGTCTTGCCTTGCAGAAGGGGCATTCGACTACGCCGTTCCATTCTATCCGGGCGTAAACCCCTTCTTCTATTTCTAGGAATTTGAATTCACAATCGCCAACGTTGTGATCATCTTTACCGAGACATTCTACCTTTCGGTTAGGTATTCTTTTATCCATTTTTGTATCCCTCTTAGCATTACGAAGTTGATCTTTTGTTCAGCGGTTGCCTCATCTGGTTTTGGTTGTGCTTTAGTGATTATTCTTTTTAAGTATTCGGTGAACGCTAGCCAGTCAGTTAGGTTGCCTATGATGATCTCTTTTGCTTCTGGCGCTAGGTCTAGTTCTCTTAATTTTTTAGGTATTTTTGGTTTATTTTCTTGTTCTTTCATTTAGTTTTACTCCTTTAATTAATTCTTCTGCTTCATCACAGAAATATTTATGTCTTAATGATATGTGTATCATCAATAATTTTTTGTTTGGCATCTTAACGTTGCAGTTACTTATTGGACAACAGTAATATTTTTTATATTTGGTCATATCTGCACTTTTAATTAGTGGCCAATTGGCCAATTTTAATCCCCATATTTTCCTTCATAGATATCATATATTAAACCAAGAATTAATAATATTATACAAATCATTGTGTCGTGTGGTGTGTCCCACCAACCAAAACATTTGGCGAAAAGTAAGTATAGCCCTGGGAATATCATGATATTGCCGTTCATTTTAAATCCTCCGATTCCTTCAAAAGTTTCAACCATTCTTTGTGTTCCTTCTTCGTTCTTGGCGGAACACCATACATTTTAATCTTGCCCATCTTATTAGCTATCCACTCGATTGATTCATCAATCAATTTACTATCCATGATTAAAGTTAGGTTAAGGTTTTCTCTATCGCCATACTGTAATAATAAACTTAATAGCTCTGCTTTAACATTACCATATATTCTGGCTTCTTCTTTAGGTACCACAAACATCATTTTAATTCCTCTAATAAATCCTTAATAACATTTTTAACATCACCAGATTCGATAA
>Ga0208769_1001141_pt1 | contig 11941 bp, 20 predicted proteins | sample AntAceMetag02UKC_FD_184768 | JGI IMG/M metagenome (GOLD analysis project Ga0208769, IMG submission 184768) | Saline lake microbial communities from Ace Lake, Antarctica- Antarctic Ace Lake Metagenome 02UKC (SPAdes) (version 2) | ecosystem: Environmental > Aquatic > Non-marine Saline and Alkaline...
AAAGTTTTGTCCGTGCCAGAGCATCTTTTAGACCACGGGCAAACTTCTCCCACCTCGCCTCTAATTCTACATATACCTCACCGACTTTCTCAGCCATTAGACAAATCTTCCTTGCTCTTCATTCCACACGAATGTGTCGTTCACATGGTCTACTATCATTTCCGCTTCGCTTACTGTCACAATACCGTCAGATGGATTTTCAATATCAATCGCTACATCGAACCAATGAATCATTTGATGGAACGTCAGGCCATACAATACGTATTCCATCGTCCATCCGTAGTGACTCATTAAGTATGATATTACATAACTACTCCATCCGTGTTTTCGTCTTCCAGGTTCTTTTCGTCGGGCATCACTGGTACTCCCATCAGTTTTAGATATTCAAACATAGGCTCTGCAATCGCCATTGTCAACACCATCGTTTCAGCCATATCCAAATTATCCTGACACCATTTCTTTGTCATAAAGTTATGTTGCCTTTTCAGAACAATTTCAAATATACTGAACATAGTATCTATGTCGTCCTCAGTAGCCTGGTTGTTGAATACCCTGCTGATTGAATCCAGTTTACTGAGTAGCGTTAGTCCTACAGCGCCACTGATAAACAGATCAACCATGTATTTCCTGCCGTCTTTTCTGTTCTTGATTTCTACTTGTTCCACCTTCGGAATGATTATATCATCCATTTTGCAACCTCCTATTTATTTAACCGTTGAAATAGTTGCTCTCAAGTTCCCACACATAATCGCCTCTGTATGGATCTTGTTTTGCAATCATCTCAATCGGATTTTGCAGCACTCTATTTTCTGCATCGTCTTTCTGATATTGAAATGAAAAGCCTTTCTGTACATTACATTTATACGCCGTAAAATACAGTGGTTTGTCATCATTCTTGGTCGTGACCCTACACATGAAAAACGGGATTGTGTTTTTATCACCACTCTTGATCTTGATCTCATCCGAATCCTGAGTAATAGTGTCAAGTCCACCCCTCAGTATTTCCCACACATCAAGATTGAGTATTTCCAACTGCGTGAATGACAATTTCACTTCCTGCTTGTATGCCCTGTCAATACCTACTGCATTGTCATACTCTTCTGTAGCAATGCTCAGTTCTTCTTCCACTGTAAGATCAGTTACAGCCCCAACGTCGAACCATACCGGATCACCTGAGACATAATTTGCTACCTCTACTTTACCATTACCCCGAACCATATTTGTCGAGGTTGCCGTGGTTTGATACTCAGCCATTTTTTGGCCTCCCTTTTAGTGGTATATGATCCGAAAATCGATATACATGTAATTGATTTTGTCCTCTACTCGTAATTCAATAGTGCTCTCATCTAATCGAGTAATAAAATCTATATCGTCCTCATCGACCGTACCATATAGATTCTGTAAATATCCTTTTAACAGTGTGGCAATTGCATCCACATTAAATTTGTCCTCATCAAATATAAAGAAACGCCACCTCTGCCATTCATCGTCAAGCTGGTAGTTTTTAGGTGCGGACAATTTCTTGAATACTATCTGCGGATATAGCGAACCTTGCGGAGCGTCCGACCAATATATCCTGGTGCTGACATACGCCGTAAGGTCTGTTTTGCTAACAAGAAAATTGTATATACTTTCCTGAATCATATCTTGAATACCCTGGCTGCAAGCCTCTTCAATGGTGTGCGTATCTGGTCATAGGTTTTTGATGCCCACCCGTTATGTCGTTCCTGTGGTCCTGCGTAGACAAGAGCCGACCCGGCACGTACCATCTCAGGTCTGCTTGCACTGGAAACCTTTGCACTGCTGGGGGGCGTACCTTCCCCGTGTGTCGTAGAGAAACCTTTCCCCTCACCTGATTGTAATTTATAGTTCATACTATTTCGTAGTGTGCCGGTTATTACATGAGAATTATTAACCATCTGATTTACAATGAGATTCCCGGCTGAGTGTAGATAGGTATCAACCCTGCCTTTTACTTTTTGGATAGTTTTCTCACCTCTCCATGTTACTCTAATCATGACCCGGACTCCCCTGAGCTTGTTGGCAATAATTTCATTTTAATTTTGTAGTGGTGTCCTCTTCCATTGGGGTCATGGATGGAAAACACGTCATACAGATCACCGCTCACTGTGGCCTTTATTCTGTCTGACAGTTTAATATCTGTGGTCTCAATATACAGCGCATAATCAGCAAGTACCACTCCGCCCTCATCCCTCAATATTTCAGACTCTGACAATAGATTTATCATGCCGTTTACATTTTTGAGTATATCCCAATCATAAACAGGATGGAAGTTTGTTCCAACGTTTTTCTTACGTTCAATATTTATGCTCTTGTCAAGATGTGATTCAAAGCTCATCTGGTCTTATCGCCTTATCATCAATGTATACATCTGCTGGTGGTTTACCAAAAACTACAGTGTCATATTTTACGCCTACTTTTTTAAGTTGTTGTTTTGTGGCTATCAGGTGTTTCCAGTGCCTTCCAGTGTGAAGTATGATAATACATCCTTCATCGTGTCCTTGATTAAGCTGGTTAATCAAGTCAGCATTCGCACCTGTTATTACATACTTATCGTCTACGAGTTTAGAATACAGTAAAGTACCGTCAATGTCAACACAAATTATCTTTGCGTCAACATTATTTATCAACATTTTCGTAGGGCTTCACGTTTTGATTTTTCACTTTCAAGCACATGCCTTTCTTCATATCCACCGCGAGCCTTTTCGATATCCCTTATGCCCCGTACAAGTTTTATCATACCCACAATGTCAATGCTACTTGATTGGTCACTACCCCACAGATTATGGTCCAGTGTAACATGTCTTTCAATCCATGATACGCCCATTACTGACGCTGCGTATGTAGTGGTAAGCCCGAACTCATGACCACTGTACCCTATTTCAATCTTTGGATATTTCCGTCTTAACCATGTTATGTAATCGAGGTTAAGTTCTTCAACGGCTGCCGGGTAACTAGAGTTAGTGTGCATGATGCAATCAGGCTTTCCAAGTTCAACCGCTATCTCAATTTCTTTTTCTGTGCTCATGCCTGTAGATATTATCACATACTCATACAGCTTTCGACATGCTATCAATAGATTACGGTCAGTTATCAATGCACTCGGTATCTTTACGATGCTCATTATGCTTGCCATATATGTTGCGCTCTGCTGATCCCATACCGACGCAAACATTTCAATGCCCTTTGACTTTGAGTATGAACTCAAATATCTATACTGGTCAATACTGAACTCGATGCGATGCTTATAGTCGATATAGGACATCTCGCCCCACGGCGTTGATTTCGGCTTTAGCTTCTGGCTCTCGGGGACACATATATCTGGCGCTCTCTTTTGGAATTTAACGTAATCAAATCCAGCTATACTGGCAACGTCGATCAGCTTCTTTGCGTCATCTATTGACCCGTTATGGTTGATGCCGATTTCTGCTATCAATTTAATCATGCTGTTTTAACCTACCCTCGATTATTCCATACATAATGTCCTCAATAAAATCCGGCATTGTCATTTTTCCACTATCCCTAAATAGCTGATACATATACAGAGTATTATCAAGCATATTGTGACCATCTGCTGTTTTTCCAATATTGATTTTATTGCCCTGATTCCTAATTTTGTCCGGTAAGTATCCTGGCACATATTCCCGGTAGTTGTCATGCTGAAAAACTGCGCTTTTCGATATAAAGAAGTCCATCCCAGTGATATGCAGTTCAGCTGGATTTTGATTTAGTATGTCCTGGAATATATAACATCCCATCAATGCCCCGTGAATATTCTTATCAACCTTGGTGATCGCCTCAGTTATTCTCTCCGCAGGTATCTCTTTATTGTACATAACCAAATCATTATGGCTGCATGTTTTCATTCTCAGATATTTAACATTTTTCATATCAACGATATCCGGTGACATCTCTCTGTAAAATTGGTTGTTAGTATATAGTACGTCAATCCGTTTCCCGTAGTCACGGTAATACTCATCGCCTTTGAGATACAGAGACCCATTCGTTTTGACAACAACATCATAATTATCAATATCAACGCCGGTTCCCATACCCTGGATGTTTGGGCATCCACCCACGAAGCAGACTCTTTTGCCTTTGATGTAGTTTTTATAATTCATAAATTAAATACCATGCATTTGAAGTTTTCAAATCAAGAGCCTGGACCAGTTTATAGCTTGTTATCAATCTTTGTGAAATACATTGACTGGCCGGCCTTGTCCCTGTACAATATGTTTTCAGGTTTAATCATCTTATCCTAAATATCAATAAATCAGATATGTTTTTCTCAAAACTTACACGTCTGTCTTCTGTAATCATTCCTATCCATTCCTTATGTGGCATGACCGTCAAATGTAGGTTGTCAATATTTTCAAACCCCCGGATTTTTTGGGCCTTGGCTTTATTCAACCAGTCCCGATTAAATTCTAGTTCAGGGCTGATCTTCAGAAACAAATAGTGTTTAGCCACCCGCACTATCTCTTTAATTGCAATTCGTGTATCTTCAGGGGTTAAGTGTTCCAGTACGTCACAGCTAAATACAGCGTCGAAGAATTTATCCTTATATGGTATGTCTAAAGCTGACGCCTCAATGCAGTTCCGGACACAAGTCACTTCTGTACAATACCGAATTGCCACGGATGATATGTCTATACCGTAAGCCTGTTTTTTATTTTTGTGTAGGTCTCGGACTGCCGAACCATTGGCACACCCTACCTCTAGTATAGTATCGAATTTGTAGTTGTTTACAAAATGTTTTATGTAGGATGACCCATGATTTTTACCCTTATCATGATACCCGAGTTTGTACAGCGTTTCATAAATGTATTTATAATCCATATTCTCCACTCCAATTTATAGGTATATCAACCACGATGTATCTTTAAATGTTTTGTCAGGCTTTCTAAACTCGTCAACCGCCTTTATCACGCCGGGAAATTTCCCTTGATAATCATGCCCACACAGCACCCCACCTTTTTTAATCTTTGGTAGCCATGCCTCAATGTCTGACTTTACACCATGATAATTATGCAACCCATCGATGTAAACAACATCAATGCTTTTCTCATCAAAGTCATATGCCATAGAAGGGCTTTGTGCTTTTATCTTCTCGATATTCCCATGTATCACACACAGGTCGTCAAACTGTGATTCGATAATTGCCATGTCGTGCTGATAACTCGCTGCATCTGTGTCATCATAACCGTTTTCCCAGGGGTCAATTGCTATCACCTTGTCAAAGTATCTTGCAAAAATCTCTGTGGAGTCCCCAACGTAAGACCCTATTTCAACGATGGTCCCGCGGATCTCAATAGCCTCACACAAGTCAATCAATCCGACCTTGGCATTTGCAGCATTTCTAATTGATATCATCTATTCTCCATACTCCCATGTAATTATTTTCCTTGCCCTCCACTACATCCATCTGCGGGACCATATAAAGCTCTTTTGGGAAGTTAAAGGGTCCATTATTTATTATACCAATCCAACCATATTTTCTCTGCCTCCTCAAAAGATGCTTCGACGGGGTTAGGCTTCTCAGCCTCCCATGGTTTTGTGGCCACATAATGCAAGATTTTAGCCTCATCAAAACAATATCGATATTTAGTACTATGCTGCATTCTCTTCTCTACGTTGTAACGTTTGTTTATGTAACTAATTTTACTCCTGAAAAAACTGTTGATGGTTTTCTGGTCCGGTGATGAGTGCCCACGCTGCGCCACCCTTATCAGTCCGTTGTAAATATGTTTATCAATGCAATCGCGGTTGATTGTGAATACTCCAGTGTTGATGGTCTCACCGAGCCTGTCCGTTCTGGCGTTATAAACTTTACACCCTGAGATATTGTCTTCCTGTTCAAAGATTTCTTTGATGTTATCCAAGACGACCGTATCCATATCAATAAAGGTCAGTCTGTCATAGTCATAAAGGGAAAACACCTCTAAGGTGTAGTATGTGGCTTTTAGTTTGTCATGGGTCCGTGATAGATTTACATCAGCATATTTTTTCTTGTTGATCTTTTTAAATATAACACCATTGTACATCTCAAACAACATGTCTTTGTTCTCCTCAGAAATTCCATTATCGAACATGATGAACTCATCAGAGAACCACGGGTTAAAATGCAGAAAGGACTTTAAAAATACCTCAGCACCTATGACAAATTTATCATCCAGTAATGTTACAAGTGCTCTTTTCATATTTTTTTAAGTCCTCCCCGGTATCAATGTCATGCACTCGGTCAATATCATAAAACATAGTATCAGCGTTGTAAAGGTTTTTATTCAGATTGTAGATTTCTCCGGCGAGTGCAATAAATATGAAGTGGCTTATCTCAAACACCTTCGGATAGTCCTGTCGTCTGTAGTAGTCGTGTGGAACCATCTGACGGCCTTGGAATCCGTCCTCAATCATACACAGATACGGATTAGTTTTGACAGGCTCCCTACATAGCATAGACTTCGCCTCGACTTTGATAAACCAATCAAGCGCATTCTGCACGTCCTCCCACGTTCTTTCTGGGTATGTCAGATAAAGCATTATTATTATTTCGTCATTGAATATACATTGATTCTCGATTACGTTTTCAAGCACTGACCGCATATCAGCGTCATCGGATGACAGTTTTGCAGATCTTTGAATAACGTCGAACCTGTGCATCGCTGCCATTGTCTCAATCTGTTCATCGTCAGTGGTTACAATTACACCCTTGCCACTGACGCTTTTCGGGATGATTCCCGCCGTTGATTCAAACAGTTTGACGTTCTTGTGTGGCAGGCCCTTCGACCCTTTCCGCGCCGGTATAACAATTTTGACCAAAGACTTCCTCCAGTGATGCTTTTTTAAAATCGTCTATTCTTGATATGGGATTACAATTTATTATCCTGCTTTCCCACTGTTCGAAGTATTTGAATTTCTTCAGTTTAGAAATGAGCTTTGATTCTTCATATTTTTTGTGGTGTGGGTAGTCCTCGTAGAAGTGCATCTGGCCACCGTCTTTGTAGTAGTCGTAACCCAACAGAAAGATTTTCTTTGCCTTCATCTGAATCGCCAGGTTTAACGCCAGTAACCCCGATGAGGTTGGATGGAATAAACCACGTTTAAAGTTCTGTGTCGGCTCATCTCTGCGGTCCTCAAATATATACAGATTGTCATTCTCCCACATCTCATCAATGGGCCTCGACCTTATACATTTTTCAGATACGAATATTTTTCCAGGGTAGGTCTTCAGGTCAAACATAGTCTTACTTAGAAATATCTTATCACCGAAGATCATTGATTGTGCTTGTGGGAAGTGCTCGATGGAGTGATTTATTGCGATAACATATGCGGTGTCTAGTTTTGAACGATCGAACCCTATCAAGGAAGTTCCACCACCTAACAGGAAAACATTCTGACCGGTAAGCATCCCGTTTATCTCTTGCCATTTTCTCACCTTCGTTTCACGAACCTTTCAATTCTGCCAACTATGTTTTTAGGATAACCGTTCGTTAAATCTTCTGAACCGCCTGTAGTGTAGGAGTAGTCACCTATTCTTTCAGATTTCATCATGCCACCGTCTTTCATTGTCGCACTCATCTGATACCCGATCATCTGTGAGGCGACAAGTTCACTATTCTCGGGGTAGTCAACTACGTCATTTGAGTCCTCATTAAATTCCTTGTTGCGTATGATTAAATAGTCATGCTCCACAACAGGGATGAGTGAATCAATTAATATATCCTTTGCCGTTCCGGTGATCTGTAAAAACAATTTAACTCTGTCTCTTGTTACTATCATTTTATTTTATCCATATCGTTACTCATACATCATTACCGTTCCGGATGCTAACCTAACCCGAGTGATGTTTCCACCTATAACGGTACCTGCTTTGGCTGTAATCCCCGTGAGTGTACCGGTCATTTTTGCATCGGTCACGGTTGTAAACTCGCAATCTTCTAACACAACAAGTAATTTCCAGTTGCCGTCATAGTTGGCGGTATCTGATAGGACCCGTGAGCCTCCCTGGAAGGTACTTACTAATAGTGATTCTGATGCGCTACTCATTTGTGGCCTCCTGAATTTCAGTGACTTTTTCAGTTGCGGGTTTTTTAACTTTTTTGCTTTCAAGCTCTGATAATCTATTCTCAATGTTTGTCAGTCTTTCCATCAAGATTGCGTTTTTTTCTCTCTGTCTGCCTGAATGTTTAACTCCTGCCATTGCCATTCTGTGCCTCCATTGTGGGGAATTCCCTTCCCCATTTATTATTTAGTTTAACCGTTGGTTATCAATACTGCAAAACCACAGTTTTTCTTCTCGTACGTTCTGTCCCAGTTTCCAGCCTCTTCAATCTCGGACACTGTAGGCATGTCATCAGTAACGCTGTTATCAATCCACCTAAAGCCAGTTGGATGCATTGCAAATTGACGCCTCGTGAAAATTCTGTCCTCTGAATCAGCAGCTTCCCTGTCAGTCTCAAATACTGTGATGTTGTTGGCACTCTCACCAAAACTAATTGCACCCGGTCGAAAAAGAACAGTCCAATACTCACTGTTTGCCCCGTCTGTGTCCGCTGCAAGCCCATCGTCTACAATCACACGAAGGCCCATGAAAGATGCCATCATTCCACCCTGCATAGAATCGGGTATGAAATCAATGAGGTCATTCTTTTGTGCTTGTGCATATACCACTGAATTCATTGCGATCCCTGCGAACATGTCCATTCTGTCGCCTTGTTTTGCAATCGCATCGATTACAGAATCAGAGTTGAACTTGTTGGACGCTCCGGGCGTTCCGCTGGTTGTAATGTCCTCTACGAGGTCGCCAGAATCATTGTCGATGTTATCAGCAATGACCCCCTTAACTGTCGAGAACAAAACTTTATTGAAAAACCGATTCCAGTAATCCCCGACCATGCTTTTAATTGCGCCGGAAACATCTTCACCAGCGAGGGCACTTGCAAGCTCTTCCGCACTCCAACCACGACCAAACATCAATCGTCTCGCTGCCATCCTGGACGTACTCAATTTATTTGTCTCGATGGTAGTATCTGATTGAATGGCCTGTGGATTACCCGAAAGTTGCTGGAAGAACGGCATATTAAAAATTGTTCCACCGCCTCCCACCAGTGCATTAATCTGTGGACTGTTAACCATTATCCCGGAACGCATAAAGGTGTTTTTATAGATCGAATCTTCAATCAAATACCTTTCATATATTTCGGGTACTATAATGTCACTAACTCTTGTTACTGTACTAGCCATTTTTTACTCCTTACTCTAGTTTTTTTAACTCGGCATTTGCGCGGGTATAATATTCATCCGCAGCATTTTGCCCTTTTTCCCTTTTGATCTGTACATAGACTTTTTGCAACTCATCATGTGTTTTGGGCATTGCGAACGTGTCTGCCTGTCCTGTCCCGCTCTCGGGTCTTCCGACTTCACCGGATCCCCTGAACTTGGCCATCGCATCGTCAACACGTTTTTTAATCACCGCCTCGATTGATTCCAGCTGACTCTTAAGTCCTTCCTCAGTCATGGCAGTTAAGAGCGACTTGAATTCATTCTCGACGTCGTTCCGCTCAATGAATTGATACCGTAAAAGTTCTTGATTGACACGGGAAAGCTCGTTGTCCTTTTCGGCCTTCGCTCGCTCATCGCGTTCTTTTTCGGTAAGAGTAGCCGCCTCTAGTTTGTTAATCCTCTCCTTAAGCTCTGTGCGCTCGGTTGTAAAGTCCGTCATCAGTTTATCCGAATTGGTCTTTACTGCCTGAGTCACACGTCTGTCGGCTTCAGCCTGGATCTGATTCTTTAATTCGTCTGGTGTGAGAGTGACCGTTTGTCCCTCTGTGGTGGTAGGTTCTGCAGTTTGATTCTCCTGCGTAGTAGTCCCGGTTTCTTCCATGTGTTCTCCTTAAATTATAAAATACTTGATGATTAGTCAAGTTATTTTTCTATTCTGCGTAATGATGATTATACCAATCGTCTGACGTTGTAGTATACGGTAAGTCTTTCCATTCTCCACTGGGCAGTTTCCCGACCCTGCTGGTAGGCGTTATTCCGAACGGGATATTAAGCCTCCTACATCGACAATTTATGACTTCACCGGCTGTCTTGGCAGATGTATTATCAGGATGTAATACCCGTGGCGATGAAAACAAAACACCGCCCACGCTGAACGATGGCAACCCGCTTTTAATGATTGCTTTCTGGTGGTCCGCCTTTGCGTGTGTCGGTCTGACTTTCCCGTCAAGTGTTGAACTCCATACATATTCAAACTCCACACCGGCTGCAACTGCCTCGCCCGTGGCTGTCTCTTGCCCTATGCTGTAAGCCGTCAATAGTTCGGTCCTCGCAACCGTCAAGGCCCTTGCTTTGCTCTTTGCGTACACGTCATCTATCAATTGTATGCGCTTTCTCAGGTCGTTAACTGTAAGCCCTTCGGCTATGTTCTCTGCAACTGCCTGCCTTACCCCGAATCGCAGATCTTGCCTCATGTCTGCCATACGGTCAACAAACGTATTGCCAGCCACCCTTGTGTCAAAGGATGCAGCTACCGCGTTCGTATCCAGAACAGGGTAGTTCAATTCAAGCCCTGCCGTAAGCCCTGGTATGTCAAAATTGACTGACTTCTCAATGATATAGGCCTCATTGTAATACGTTGACCCATACACATCAGCATACCCCATCCTTATCTGTCCGCCGGTCGATGTTATCAGCCTTGCAACCTCTGCGTCGATCTGCTTGTATAACTCAATCAGTCGGGCTTCTACGGCATCACCACGAATAATACCGGCTGCTACATCTTGCCGGTATTTCGCTATTTTCTCCAGGATCCTGTCTTGACTGTTATTGTATGCAGTTATTATCCTGGTGTTGGTCTGCTCTACATCAGTCAGAACGCTGTTGAATAGTGCGGTCTCATCCTTCCTGATCGTCATCGACTACATCCTGTTCATCAACTTCTTTTGTCTCTATTGCAACCGCTGAATCATTGAACCGCTGAATATTATCTTTCTTTTGTTTCTCAATTCTCTTTAGCTCTGCATCGGTGTCATCAATAACCGTTACGAAATCAAGTATTTTCTCCATGCTGATTCCTACCTCAAGCATTTCCTTCGCTGTCTCGATGTTGTCTTTCACATCTCCAGGGATATTTCGTGTCATTGCAATATCCACATGCTTCCCAGGGTTGGCCTCAAGATACTCAGCTCTATCGTAGTCCGGTATATTGTACATTATTGAGTTGATTATATCAATGCTCCGCTGTTCCCCTCTAATGAAAAGATTCTCATAACTCGCCGCAAGGTTTTCAAACCCCATCAGCTTGTAGAGTAGAGCCACGCCAGATTCTGCGGAAAACTCTTTACTGTCAAAATCCGGCACACCTGACTGTTTGTGTATCTGTGCAACAAGAAAATCAAGTATCGAACCGTTGAAATCATTGTCAATTTGCTTTAACAGATACTCCAGTGTTGCCTTATCGTCAAGCTCAAAGATTCTGGTTTCCTTTATCTTGTCAACGTCCGATGGGTCGAGCTTCTGGCCCTTCAGTATCAAATAAGCCAATTCAAACTTTTCAATCTCATTCAGGTCAGTGCTTGTTATGGAGTCTATGCCGTCGATGATCTTTTTAACCGTGTCGAACACTCCCAACTGATACCGGTCGCCATAGACCACAAGTGGTATGTCATAGAATCCGTGTGGCTTATCACTCTCCATCATCATGGTTGTCTCGTTGATAACCGTTCCATCAATGATATATTTCACCATATCGAGCTTATAATAGACTTCTATGATTGTCTTGGTCTGTGACGAGTCTGCCATATTGACAATCTGATAAAATCTAATTGCCGTTACCATTTCAGGCTCGATGTCATAGCTGTAAATCGGGATAATCTCGTCACCGTCAATGAGTGCATACCGTGGTGTTGTCCCGTTG
>Ga0208769_1001143_pt1 | contig 11930 bp, 10 predicted proteins | sample AntAceMetag02UKC_FD_184768 | JGI IMG/M metagenome (GOLD analysis project Ga0208769, IMG submission 184768) | Saline lake microbial communities from Ace Lake, Antarctica- Antarctic Ace Lake Metagenome 02UKC (SPAdes) (version 2) | ecosystem: Environmental > Aquatic > Non-marine Saline and Alkaline...
CGACATTTTAAGAACTTCTTTTATCGAATATATACTTACTGTCTGGAAATTTTTTGGCTAGACTTTTTATTTCTGCCCCTATTGAATTTACCTGAGCAGTATGGGTAAAATCTTGTTTTAGGTTGGTGATTACTCCAAGAGAAATAGTCGGAAAACGAAATTTATGAATTTGGTTGTCACGCCCTTTTGTCTCGATGTAGCCTTTTAACCTATCTTTTTCTTTAAAAAAAGTTGGTGCAATATTGTCAAAATCGGTCACTATTTTCTTAGCTATATCTTCTGCTTTTTCAGGGGCTGTTATGATAACAAAGTCATCTCCACCGATGTGTCCAACAAAATCCTTAGTTGTTCCTTTTTTTTGAATAGAGTCAATAAGGATCCGAGCAGTTTCTTTGATTACATTATCTCCTTCTTCAAATCCATAATAGTCATTGAGAGCTTTAAAATTATCAATATCAACATAGAGTGCAGCAAATTTTTCTTTATTCTGTATTTTGTCCATTAATTCTTTATTTATTGAAACATTTCCTGGCAGTCGAGTTAAAGGACTTGCGTCTAAATTTGCTGAGGAACGTCTTATAAGCATTCTTATTCGAGCGATTAGTTCTTGAGGGTCAAATGGTTTTAGCATATAGTCGTCAGCGCCAGCTTCGAGACCGTCTACTTTATCTTCTACTTCGCCTTTGCCAGTAAGCATAAGAATGGGGATATTCGAGAATAAAGGGTCTTTTCTCACTATCTTGCAGATCTGAGGACCTTCTAGGTCAGGCAGGATATAGTCTAGGACTAGGCAATTAGGATTGTTAGCTTTTAGTTTCTCTAGGGCCTCATTACCAGAAGAAGCCTTTATCAGTTTAAACTCATCTTGCAAAGTAGCTTCAAGAAGATCCAAGATATCAGGGTTGTCGTCGACAATTAATATTTTTAATTTATACATTTTAAGCTATCCTTAGAGTAAATGAAAAAGTAGTACCTTTTCCTAGCTTTGACTCTACCCATATTTTTTCCTTATGGGTGTCAATAATTCTTTTTACTAAAGAAAGACCTAAGCCGCTGCCTTCTATTTGGGTAATCGCAGAATTAGAAGCTCTGAAGAATTCTTGAAATACTTTTCCTAAATCTTCTTCTTTCATTCCATAACCGGTATCAGATACAGAGATAACAACCTGTTTATCTTTTTGGATACACCTAAGCGTTATCTTCCCTCCCGAAGGAGTAAACTTTATAGCATTATTTAGAAGATTAATCAACACCCTTTCAATAAGATTTTTATCTAGGTATGCATTTAAACTTTTGGAAAGTTCGAAAGATAATTCAATTTTTTTGGCTTGAGCCTGAGGGGTTAAGAAATCTGCTACATCTCTGATTAATTTTGTAATCTCAAAGGGTGCAATTTTTACTTCCATTTTTCCGGATTCTATGCGAGAAATATCTAAAAGAGTGTTTACAATAACCATAAGCTTGTTTACATTCCCGTCTATCTTCAGTAATCTTTTTTTAGCTTCCTCAGGTAATTTGCCAAATTTTTCACCAACCAAAAGAGAAGAGAACCCCTTTACCGAAGTAAGAGGAGTTCTTAGTTCATGGGAGACGCTAGAGATGAAGTTAGACTTAGTTTTACTTATAGCCTCGATTGCTCTTAAACTTTTAACAAGCTCACTGGTTCGTTCCTTAATCTTTTTTTCTAAATTATCCTTAGTGTGGTAAAGGTCTTCAAACAGTTGGATATTATTAAGGCACTGGCTAAGATACATGCAAACGATTAAAAATGCCTCTTCCTCCGATTTTTTAATATCAGTGTGGAGATTGAGATCAGAGACTATAAATACAGCATATACGAATTCCCTTGCTTTTATTGGTGCGATAAGGATGTCTTTAGTCCCTACAGTCGGGAAGAGGTCTTTGTAGATTTCAGAGCTTGAGCGTAAAATCTGGATATCTTTTAATAGTTCTTTCTTATGCCCGAAGACCCCTTTAAATAACTCAACATCGGGAGCATCAAAGCCAACATTAACCTTTTCCTTGTTATCATGAAGGTCGACTATCAACCCTTTTTTAAATCCCAAGGCGCTTATTATTTCTTTATTTATTGAAGAGAATATCGTTTCTTTGTCTAAAGTATGGATAGATGAAAGGAGTAAATTCTTTATTAAAGTTAGCTTAGTGAGCTCACTATCTATTTCTTGCTGAGATAATTTTAACTCCATGTCACTTTTTATAATTAACTTTGCTTGTTGGTCTAAATTTTGGATAGTTCTACTTGCTCTGCCGAGGTCTCTCTTTAAATTAGAGGCATTTTGTAGCTTACCGATGATATAGAATATAAGAAAGACTATAATACCGAAAAATATAAAGATTAGAGTGACTAGAGGATCGAGAGATAATATTTTTTCAAACATACTATTCCCACATAGTTACAAAGAGATTTCCGGTTTCGATATCAATATTCCCTTTTTCTTTATCTGAGAAAAAAGAATAGTCAGCATATAACCCGATTACTTTTGATTTATCTCCCAAGGTTTCTTTTATCGCCGCTATTTCCCTTTTGGCTCCTTCGCCTAAGGTTTTTTTTCTTGTTAAAGAGTTTATAATAAAAGTTAACGCTTGTCCATTGTTTCTTAACGGGGCCAGTGTGTCTTTTAGCGTTCTTATAAAAAGAGAGGAATCAAGAAACATGATATGACCGTATTCTTTTTCTTTTACCTCCCCGACACACATTAAGGAACCGTCTTCTAGACAATCAATAATATTAATTAGTCTCAAAGAGCCGTTTGTGCTTATTCCTAAGGGGTAAAAAGAAAAAAGATGATTTTTTACAAAAGTCTTAAATTTTTCTTGGAGATAATGTTTGTAAATATTGATCGCTGGCTGATTATCTATTTCCAGGATGATATTTCTGTCAGTCGTAGTCTTGGTAATAGTAAAAGGTTTCCCCAAGGGCACATATCCTCCTAATCTTAACGAGCGTACTCTAAGTCCTTTTAGGGCAAGACTTATTATTCCATTGCCAAGCTCATTATTTACAATTTGGGAATTGTAAGAGGAGTATTGTTTTCTAAAACCAGCACCTAGAAGTTCGAAGAATTTTCCCATAGATATCTTTACTCCTCTAATGTAGGTAGTCGGGTTAACTTGGGAAGAGACAAAAGAGAAGAAAGAGAAGTCTCTTCTTTTTAATTTTTTAAATGAGGAGGTTAAGAATGATTCGATTTCTTGAGAAGAGCTAGCTTTAGAAAATATTTCATGAAGCTCCATTCCATCTTTGTTTATACAACAAGCCACAACACCCTTAGAGACAACTTTGCCTTCAAAGATTAAGAATGGTGATTGTAGGCCTAAGACTTTTTTGGGTTTTAGGGTAAGGTCTATTGTCTTTAAAAGATTTTTAGGGTTATAATCTGGGGTAAACAGAATAATAAGATAATCTATCTTTTTGGGAAAGACCAATTTTATCTTTAAAGAGATTTCCTTAATCGCTTCTACTTGCTCTCTTTCGCTAAAAGCTATAGCAAAGGTTTCTTTATTCATTGTGTCGTTTTTAACTTACCATAAACACAGCTAAAAATCAATATATTTGGCTTTTCTTACCCGTTGATAAAGGTTTTCTTGACAAATTTTGGCGCATATGCTATATACTACTTACACTTAAAAATGGGAATATCTGGAAGTCAGACTTTTATAGATTTAATTTTTTTAATTCTTTGTCTGAGAGTTGTTTATATCGCAATTTCTCGAGGGATTGTTAGTGAAAGCTTTAAACTGGTTGGACTTCTTTTAGGATCTTTTTTTGCTTTTCATTATTACTTTCTTCTAGCGAATAAGATAAGTGATACGATACCATTTTTGAGTAGAGAATACTTTCTACTTTTTTCTTTTCTCTTAATTCTTTTAGGAATAAGGTTAATTTTTACTCTTTCCCGGTTGATAGTGACATTTTTTTTTAAAAAAGATCAAGTATACTTTAAAAAAAGGGTTGTGTTGCTTTTTTTAGGGGCTTTTAGAGCTTCTCTTATAGGGAGTATAGTCTTTTTTTCATTATATCTATCTCCCCTTGACTCAAGGCATTTTTGCCATAGTATATCTTATAGTATATTTAAAAATGTTGGACCTAAGATCTACTTGATAGCCTTTAAAGGCTACGATAAAATTAGTCCTAAAATACTAGTAAATAAGGAGATAAAAGAGTATTATGAAGCTGAAAAACCTTTACCAGGAAATAGTAAAAAAGGGCATTGATGCTGATATCCGGAGTCGTAAAGAAATTCAAGCGATTCTTGAAAAAAATAAGAAAAAATTAGGTAAATTAAACAATAAAGACAAAGAACTGTTTGACCAAGACTCGCTATTTAATCCTTTTGCCGATACTCGTATTCTTGTTGGTGATCCAGAGAGCAATATAAAGTCTATGATCGTTGGCGTAGACGTTGATGGTGGAGAGTTGGTTCTTGTTGATAAATTAAAAGAAAAAGGAAAGAAAATAGATTTAGTAGTGTCTCACCACCCTCAGGGGCGAGCTTATGCTAATTTCTATGACGTGATGGATTTGCAAATCGATGTTTTTGCTAAGGAAGGGATAGCTTTAGGGGTTTGCGAAAAACTTCTTGAGGATAGGAAATCTCAAGTTGCCAGACGAGTAAGTTCAGCTAATCATTCCCGAAGCGTTGACATAGCCCGTTTACTTGATATAAATTTTATTTGTGCCCACACGCCCTGCGATAATCTCGCCTATCAATATTTAAGAAAAACAGTAGATAAAAACAAACCTACAACTTTGGGCATGATAACTGATATCCTTCAAGATATTCCTGAATATTTTGATGCTGCAAAAAATAACAATCCTCCTCGGATAGTAGTAGGAAATAAAAGTTCTCGGTGTAAGAATATTCATCTTGAGTTTACCGGAGGAACAGAAGGACCAAAAGGTATTTACAAAGAACTTGCTGCTAAAGGAGTTGATACTATAATTGCCATGCATCAATCTGAAGAACACTTTAAGAAGTGTAAGGAATCCAGGATAAACGTAATTTTTGCCTCACATATTGCTTCTGACAGTTTAGGTATTAATATTATGCTGGACTATCTTAATAATAAGGAAAAGATCAAAATTTATGAATTTTCTGGATTCCGAAGATTTAAGAGAAAAAAATAATTAATCAATTAACAAGGCAACTAATTAATTAGCTGATCTGGCTATGATCCCTCAACAATTTATAGAAGAAGTTCAATCTCGGACAGATATCGCTGAAGTAATTTCTAGCTATATATCCTTGAAAAAAACCGGCAGAAATTTTAAGGCTATTTGTCCGTTCCATGGCGAGAAAACCCCTTCTTTTATTGTAAGCCCACAAAAACAAATCTTTCATTGTTTTGGGTGTGGCGAAGGTGGGGGAGTTTTTCAGTTCTTAACTCTTATTGAGAAGATAACTTTTCCTGAAGCCGTAGAGATGCTAGCTAAGGCCTTGGGCATGGCTATGCCATATCAGAAGAGCAAAACCGCGAAAACTAAGAGTTTTCTCTATGAAGTCACTAGCAAAGCTGCTTCTTTTTTTCATGATATTCTAAAAGATGGAAAAGAGTGTCAGGCTGTGCGTACTTATTTGGAGAAGAGAGGAATTGGTCCAGAGACGATTAATAAATTTCAGCTTGGATTTGCTCCTGGCCATAATTCTCTTATTCAGTATATGCGGAAATCCGGTTTTACCTTGGAAGTTTTAGAAAAAGCGTCTTTGGTTACTTCAACCCGAGGGAGTTTCCGTGATTTATTTATAAACAGAATTACTTTCCCAATTCTTGATGTTCGAGCCCGCGTGGTCGGGTTTGGAGCCAGGACTTGGGAAGACTTACCTAACTCTCCCAAGTATATTAATTCCTTAGAGAATATTCTTTATAGCAAAAGGGAGCATCTTTATGGCCTTAATCTTTCTAAGGATGGAATAACTAAAGAGGATAGCGTGGTTGTAACCGAAGGCTATCTAGATATGATTACACCTTTTATGAGAGGGGTAAAAAATATTGTAGCTTCTTTAGGTACAGCCCTAACTTTTGAGCAAATTCGTTTAATAAAAAGGTATGCTTCTTGTGTGGTTTTAGTCTATGATTCCGATAAGGCTGGAGAAACTGCTGCAACTCGATCAATAGATCTTCTTCTTGAGAATGATTTAAAAGTTAAAGTTGTTCATTTACCTAAGGGCTATGACCCGGATTCATTAGTTCGCAAACACGGTAAAGAGGCTTTTTCAAAACTATTCGATGAGAAGCTTGATTTTTTTGACTATAAATTAGATAGTTTAAAGAGAGTCTACGATCTCGATTCTATAGAAGGCAAAACAAAGATTGCCAAAGAAATGCTTGTTACTTTAGATAAATTATGTAGTGAGATCCAGAAATACGAGTATATCAGAAAACTTGCTAATAGTTTAGGCCTTAAGGAAGAGATTGTAATTGCAGAGTTCCGCAATAACTTTTCTAAAAAGAACGATTCTGGCCGAAGGCCGTCCCCAGCGGCTGCTTATCACAAAGAAGGCTTGAAATTGGACAAGGAGCCTTTATCAGTTACCGAAAAGGTATTACTTAAATTTATACTGACCAATTCTAAGGCTTTTTTAATAGTAAGAAAAAATTTAAAGTGGGAATATTTTCGCTCACATTTGGCACAAAAGACTGTTTCATTTCTTTTCAGTAATCATGCCGCAGAAGGAAATGGTACTATGCAAAAGCTATTGAGCAGAATTAAAGATAACGAAATCAGCGGGTTTGTTTCTAGGATCTTAATGGACGATGACATTCCTTTAGATAAGAATATTTTTAAGGAGAGTGTGGTCAAGCTTCGCAAACAGGCTACAATAGAAGTTAAGAAAAAATTAAAAAGTCAAATAAAGGAAGCGGAAGCAAAAGGTGATAAACCAATGGTAAAAGAATTAATGAAAGAATATAGTCGAATTAATAGCGAGGTAAGGAATGGTTAAAAAGAAACTCTTAGAAAGAAGTATCAAGCAATTAATTGAGTTGGGAAAGAAAAAAGGTTATCTTACCTATGATGAAATAAATCATTTCCTTTCCGAAGAGATAATAAACGCTAAGTCTCTAGATACTATTTTTGAACAATTAGACGGTAAGGATATAAGTGTTTTGGAGACTAAAGAAGTTTCGGAGTGGGAGAAAGAGAAGAAAAAGAAGGTTACTTCTACCACACAACCAATAGATGATCCGGTTAAGATGTATTTAAAACAGATGGGTCAAATTCCCTTGCTGTCTCGCGATGAAGAAATAAGGCTAGCGAAGAAAATTGAAGATGCTGAAGAGGTCTTGCGTGACGAGGTATTTTCTACCGGCATAGCTAGGGATACATTTATTAACATATCTAAACAATTGATAAAAGATCAGCTTAACCCTGATGATTTTGTTAAGGGAGAGATTAAGAACAAAGAAAAAGAGGTAAAAAGAATAAAAGACCTTTACGGGAAACTATCAAGAATTAAAAAAATTTCAAGTCAAAGAGAAGTTTTGAAGCAATTTAACTTTACTATTGGGATTATTGAAAAAATTATTATTAAGACCCGAGAACTTGTTCGAGAGTCTGAAAAGTTAAGAAGAGGAATTGAAAAAATAAGGGGAAAGGGAAAAAAGAAGGCTACCGAAAAAAGGCACCTAGTAAGAGAAAGAAATGAAATAGTAAGGAATTTAGGTTTTGGACAAGAAGAAGTAAGGGACAAAATGCGGGCCATTCTCAGCAAGACTTCTTTGTATAACTATGCTAAGAGTACACTTGTTGAGGCAAACTTACGATTAGTAGTGAGCATAGCCAAGAAATATGTGAACAGAGGCCTTTCTTTCCTCGATTTAATCCAAGAAGGTAACATTGGCCTTATTAAGGCAGTAGAGAAGTTCGAGTACAAGCGAGGATATAAATTTTCTACTTATGCGACTTGGTGGATAAGGCAAGCAATAACTCGAGCTATCGCTGATCAGGCTCGGACAATTAGAATTCCTGTACACATGACTGAAACTATTAATAAGATAATTCGGATTTCGCGACTTTTTATTCAAGAAAAAGGGAAAGAGCCTACTCCTGAAGAGCTATCAAAAGAGTTAAGGCTTCCAGTTACTAAGATAAAAGACATTGTTAAAGTGTCTCAGCAGCCAATATCTATACATACTCCTATCGGTGATGACGGAGATACTTCTTTTGGCGATTTCATCGAGGATAAAAAGGCCGTATCCCCAGCTAATGCTACTGTATTTTCTATGCTCAAAGAAGAGCTGAATCAGGCTATGGATAGCTTAACTGACCGTGAAAGAAGTATCCTTACTTTAAGGTTCGGACTCGAAGATGGTAGCCCTAAAACTTTAGAGGAAGTAGGAACCATTTTTAAAGTTACTCGTGAACGGATACGGCAGATTGAAGCCAAAGCATTAAAAAAATTAAGACGTCCTAGTCGTTCGCGTCGGCTTCAGACATTTTTAGAACTCACTCTATTTAGAGGAAAGTTACATTCTTCTTAATCAAAGAAAAAAGGAAAAAGAATAATGAAAAAAGATAAGGCAAATGTAAAATATGTGGCTAATTTAGCCAGGATAAAAATAACCCCTCAGCAGGAGAGCTTTTTAGAGGAGCAGCTTTCTAAGATTATTAGTTATATTGATAAGTTGAGAGAATTAAATGTAGAAGGAGTTGAGCCTTCAAGGGGAGCACACATTACTCGAAATGTTTTTCGTGAGGATAAAGTTATCCCATCTGATTGTCGGGAAGAGATTTTAAAAAATTCTCCATCTCGGGAAGGTGATTATTTTAAAATTCCTAAGGTTATCGAATAATTATTAAAGCAATGGAAAATTTAATTAATAGTAACGCAAGCCAGATAGCAGAAAAAATCACGGCCCAGGAATTAAATAAACAAGAGGTTTTTTCTTTCTTTAAAGACAGGATAAAGAAAGTTGATTCTTTCCTGGGTAGCTTTGTGGAAATCTATAATCAACCAGTTAGCGGAGAAGGTAAATCTTCTCTTTCTGGGTTACCGATTGCCATAAAGGATAATATTTGTATAAAGGGAAAGAAGATTACCTGTGCCTCTAAAATTCTAGCCAATCATATAGCAGTCTATGATGCTGGAGTAGTAGGAAGATTAAAGCGTGCCGGGTTAAATATCATTGGGACTACAAACATGGATGAATTTGCTTTTGGCTCATCCACAGAGAATTCTTGCTACGGCTCGACAAAGAATCCTTGGGATGTAACAAGAGTCGTTGGCGGTTCAAGTGGCGGCTCAGCAGCGGCAGTAGCAGCTCGCTTAGTCCCGTTTGCTCTAGGTTCAGATACTGGAGGCTCAATTCGCCAACCAGCTTGCCTTTGCGGAGTAGTAGGATTTAAGCCTACTTATGGTCGAGTTTCGCGATTTGGTTTAATTGCTTTCGGGTCAAGCCTAGATCAGATTGGTCCGATAACTACAAATTTTACTGATTGTGCTCATCTGCTTAATATAATTTGCGGGCATGATTATAAAGATTCTACTTCGGCTTTTTTAGATGTACCTGATTTCACTAAATTCTTAAATAATGATATTAAAGGTTTGAAAATAGGTATACCTAAAGAATACTTTGGCCAAGGATTGAATCAGGAAGTTAAAGCTGCGGTTGAAGGGGCTAAGAGGATTTTTGAAGAAAAGGGCGCAGAAGTTATTGAGGTCAGTCTGCCCCATACTGAATATGCTGTAGCGACCTATTACATTATCGCTTCCTCTGAAGCCAGTTCGAATCTACAAAGGTTTGACGGAATAAGATATGGTTTAAGAGCAAAAGGTGAGAGTTTAGAAGAAATTTACGCTAACTCCAGAGGTCAAGGTTTTGGCGAGGAGGCCAAGAGGAGAATTTTCTTAGGTACTTATAGTCTTTCTAGTGGATATTATGATGCCTATTATTTAAAAGCTCTTAAAGCTAGAACTTTAATCAGAAATGATTTCGATCAGGTTTTTAAAAAGGTTGATGCTATCCTCACCCCGACTTCTCCGACAACTGCTTTTAAAATCGGTGAGAAGGCTAGTGATCCCTTAAGCATGTATTTATCAGACATTTACACTATTTCTACGAATTTAGCTGGTTTGCCAGCTGTATCTTTTCCCTGTGGGTTTTCTTCCTCAAAACTACCGATTGGAGCACAACTAATTGGAAAAGAATTTGACGAGTCTACACTAATAAAGCTAGGGTCAGCTTTTCAAAATTGTACTGATTTTCATAAAGAGATACCAAAGATTAGCCATGAATAATTTTGAAATTGTAATTGGTCTTGAAGTCCACACTCAATTGAAAACAGAATCAAAGATATTCTGTTCTTGTTCTACAAAGTTTCAGAGTCCACCGAATAGTAATATTTGTCCGGTTTGTTGTGGCTATCCGGGAGTTTTGCCGGTCTTTAATAAACGGGCTTTAGAGTTGGCAGTAAGAGTTTCTTTAGCCTTGGAGTGTAAAATTAATCAGTCTATATACTTTGAACGTAAGAATTACTTTTATCCTGATTTACCTAAGGATTATCAAATTTCTCAATATAAAATGCCTTTGGGAGAACGGGGAGTTTTAGAATTTCCTTCAGGTGAAAAGATAAATATAAATAGAGTACATCTGGAAGAGGATGCTGGTAAACTTATTCATAAAGATGATTGTTCTTGGGTGGATTTTAATCGCACCGGCATGCCACTATTGGAAATTGTTTCTGAGCCGGATATGAGAAGTCCCCAAGAGGCCTTTGATTACTTAACTTACCTAAAGTTAATTCTTCAGTACATTGGTGCTTCTAACTGTGACATGGAGAAAGGTTCTTTACGTTGCGATGCTAACATTTCTTTGCGCAGAAAAGGAGATACCAAATTAGGTACAAAGGTTGAGTTAAAGAATATGAATAGTTTCAAGGGAGTTAGAGCAGCTCTAGAGTTTGAAGCTAAACGTCAAGCCAAGGCCATTGAATGTGGTGAGAAAATAACCCAGGAAACCAGATTATGGGATGTCGAGAAGTCAAAAACAATAGTTATGCGTATAAAAGAGCAGGCTCATGATTATCGTTATTTTCCTGAGCCTGACCTTCTAGACTTCTCTGTTTCCAGTGAACTTATCGAAAAAGAAAGGGCTTTAGTTGGAGAGTTACCAATAGAGCGCAGTAAGAGATTCTTAAAAGACTATAAGCTTGACCAGAAGGAAGTAGATGTAATACTTAATTCTGTCTGGTTAGCTGATTTTTTTGAACAAGCTAATAAGTTTTACTCTAAACCTAAAGAATTGTCCAACTGGCTTTTAGGGCCGTTCCTAGAGCAGGTAAATACTTTAGAGAGGGGGTTTGATTCAGTAAAAATATCTGCGAAGAAGTTTGCTCAGATAGTAAAATACTTTTGCGAAAATAAGCTAAATAATTTATCAGCCAAGAAAGCTCTTTGCTTAAGTATTGCTACTGATCAGGATATAGATAGTATTATTGAGAAAGAAGGTTTAGCCCAAGTTTCCGGGGAAGACCAATTAAGCCTATTTGTTGAAGAGGTTGTTAAAGAGAATCCTAAACCGATCAAAGAGTATTTAGAAGGTAAGGATCAGGCAATAATGTTTCTTGTTGGGCAGGTAATGAAAAAGAGCAGGGGAAAAGCTAATCCCCAAGTGGCAAAAGAAATGCTAAAAAGGAGGATTGAAAAATGAAAAAAAGGTCTATTATTTTTACAATAATCTTAGCAGTAGTTATTTCCTCATATCAAGTAGGAGTTTCTTTTGGTAAGGAAAAGGATGATTTGTATCGGGAACTAGAGATATTTGCTGAAGGATTGGCAGTCATTGAGGGAAAATATGTAGAAGAAAAGACAGCAGAGGATTTAGTCTATGGAGCAATGAGGGGCCTAGCCTTGTCCTTGGACGCCTATAGCCAATTTCTAACTCCCGATGACTACAAGAATCTTCTTGTA
>Ga0208769_1001145_pt1 | contig 11919 bp, 10 predicted proteins | sample AntAceMetag02UKC_FD_184768 | JGI IMG/M metagenome (GOLD analysis project Ga0208769, IMG submission 184768) | Saline lake microbial communities from Ace Lake, Antarctica- Antarctic Ace Lake Metagenome 02UKC (SPAdes) (version 2) | ecosystem: Environmental > Aquatic > Non-marine Saline and Alkaline...
GAAGTCGTTCCATTTCCAAATTTTGGAGCGGTTATTTTTCAGCATAAAAGAGCGTTGGGAAAAAAAACGAGTATAGAAGACAATTCAATTTGTTGGTCATTTGCCGATGTAAATAATTGGATATTGAAACTACAGAATTATTTTGATGAAATCGGAGTTGGAGAAAAAGATGTGATTGGATTGTCATTTGGAAATAGTTCAATAGAAATATTAATGTTGTTTGCATTGTTATTCAAAGGTGCAATTATTCAGCCGATTTTTCCAATTTATTCCAAAGATGAAATGAACGAGTTATTTGATAGATCTAAGGCAAAAATGATTTTTAATTTCAATTCAGAATCCAAAATAAATTATAAAAATTCACAAGTAATAAAATTTTCAAATCATAAAGAATTTATTTCAAAAATTAAGAAGTATAGTGAAAAAGAGAATATGCTTCCATATTTAAGATTAAAAAATCCGGCTTTAAGATTTTATGAAAAAGGAATTGGAGTTGTAGAATTTAATCAATATAATTTATTAACTGCTGCACAATCGATTGGAAAAAAATTTCATCTTTTTAGACCGGGAATTTCTATTTTAAATCACAAGCTCCAAGATTTGACTGAATTTATTTATTCGGTATTCGCACCTTTTTATTATGGGAAAACAATAAAGATTGATGAGCAAATATCAGATGAAAATATTTTTAAAAATATGAGTGAAGGGAAAATTCATTATAGTTATTTAGGAACAAATTTCGAAATAAGTGAATTGACAAAAATTGAATATAGTTTCAATAATATTTTGCGAGATGCTGCAATCGTGATAAATGTAAAAAATCAAAAAACGGAATTTCGATTTTCAAAACATTCACCAATTGTAAAAGTGTTTGGTGATAATATTTCTTGTGGAGTTGGACTGATATTTGATAAAAATGGCAACGGTAAATGTATGGATAATATTGAAGTGACAATTGTTGATAATGATGGAAAAACCGTTTCTTCAAACACAAAAGGCAAACTTGCTTTTCGCGGGCACACAATATTTGATAATTTGTTAACAAAAAATATTAATGATTGTAATTTTATAAAAAACGGTTGGTTTATAACTAATAAAACTTCCGAAGCTTTTGGGAAAAATCAAATATTATTCAATTGATTTAATAAATTTTACAGCTCTATCAACTGATTTGCCATCGTTAAAGTAAAAGCAACTATGGAGCATTTTTTTATATTCATCCGAGTATTTTTGAGATTTTATATTTTCATCAATAAGTTCACAAATATTCATTTTCTCATTATAAACATCGACAGCAGTCATAATATTCATTTCATCAGGCATATTATGATAATTATCAAATTCATTTTTCACAACAATCATCGGTTTGTTTGTAATCAGATATTCATATAAAATTGAAGAAGTATCGCTTATCATCAAGTCGGAAATAGCAAAATCGAACATCGTATCATTTTTATATAAATTTCCCGGATTAGAAAAATAAACATTTTTATATCCGTTTATTTTTGCCCATAATTTTATTTTTGGAATATGATGAGCATTATGAAAATGTGGCCTGACAATTAAATTGTATTTAGGTGAAATCTCTTTGATGAATTTTTTGACATGTGTCTTAAATGTGCCGGCACCAAAACGCCAAGTAGGAGCATATAAAACAAATTTAAGATTTTTATTTTTAATCCCATAATTTGTAATAATTTTTTCTTTATCAATTTTATTATTTACATAATCATCAAATCTCATATTACCAATTTTGATCAATTTTTCTTCTGGAATATTAACCTTATCATCTTTTAGTTTCTGTATTTGTTTAGGACCAACAACAAAATGATAATCGTAAGTTTCAAGATGATGTGCGTTTTCTTCGTATCTTTTATCTCCTGTACCATGTCCGATAAAAACAGAAATACATTTTTTGTCAATATGTAATTTTCTATTTGATTGAGAAAATATTATTCCTTCAATTTCCAATTCATTTTTGATATTTTTAAAAATAATCGGCGGAATATTAAATAAAGATTTATGATTTTGTGATGTATTTAGATTTCGTAAATATCTTACAAATTTTAATTTCTTACTAAACCTATTTCTTACAATAAATGTCCCGTAAATTTTATTATATAAAGGTAAAGCATTTGAAAATTGATAAAATTGATTGGCAAAATAATAGTAATTATTCTTCATAAGTTATTCCTGAAAAATGATTTTATTTATTATTTTTTTAAAATTGAACATTTCGGGTGTATCAATATCTAACCAAAGATTTGTTTTGATATCCATTCCAATCATATTATTATTTTTTGCAATAAGATTACAAGCATCAGAAAGCGAATATTTTTCTAATGAGAATGCCTTTTCTAAATAGTTAAAAAACGAATAATTAAATTTAAATATTCCACTGTCAATTGCCTGATAATTTTTTAACTTTTTATTGAATTTTATAATTTTATGAAAAGGATCATTGGTTGGTTCACATTGTATTTTCATGCCGTCATCTAAATCAGGGATTTGATCTATTTTAAAATCAATTGCTAACAATCCTTGGCTTTTTTTAATTTTTGTTTTAATGATATTTTGTAGAATATCTTTTTCAAAAATATGATCACTCATTAAAAGAACAAATTCTTCATTTTCAGAAATATATTCCTTCGCACAATGGACTGATATACCATTTGATTTTTTCCATTCAGAATTATTTATAAATTGTAATTTTACATTTTGATAAGTAGAATTCTTTATTGCTTGTTCAAGTTCTTTATTTTTATAACCAGTGATTATTACTATATCATTAATTTTACAATCAATTAGTTTTTCAATAATATCATCAATGATTCGTTTACCATTTATACGGATTAGAGTTTTATGAGATTGCTTATGTGCATTTTTTATTCTACTACCGCAACCGGCTGCAATGATCACCGCTTTCATGGGAAATTACTCATTATTGTTTTCATAAGGTACTCTTAAAAACGGAGTTAAAAAATATTCTAATATTTGTTGTAGTCATAAATTAAAATAGATGTCGAGGATTTTTCTAACTTAATATTTATTAATTTTTTTGCGTCTTTGCGTCTTTGCGTGAGGTATTTTTTACTATCTTATCATTCTCATAATAATCCATACCTAAATGAGTAATAAGTGTTTCACCCATGAAATATCGTAAAGTATTTTTTAATTTTGCAAGTTGCACAAAGAGATCATGTTCAGGATAGAGTTCAGGCAAATGCATTGGACTTTTAAAATAGAATGATAGCCATTCTTGAATACCAGATAGCCCAGCTCTTTTTGCAAGATCCATAAATAAAATTAAATCCAAAACAATCGGAGCTGCTAAGATGCTATCTTTGCAAAGGAAGTCAATTTTAATTTGCATCGGATAACCCAGCCATCCAAAAATATCTATATTATCCCAACCCTCTTTATTATCTCCTCTCGGTGGATAATAATTGATTCTTACTTTATGATATAAATCTTTGTAAAGTTCAGGATTCCTTTCAGGTTGAAGAATATAATCAAGTACGCCTAATTTACTGACTTCTTTTGTCTTGAATGAATCAGGATCATCGAGAACTTCCCCATCACGATTTCCAAGAATATTTGTAGAGAACCAGCCATTGATACCAATATTTCGCGCTTTCAATCCGGGAGCAATTATAGTTTTCATAAGTGTCTGTCCTGTTTTATAATCCTTTCCTGCGAGTGGTACATTATTTTGTTTTGCCAATTCCCACATAGCAGGGAAATCAACTGTCAAATTTGGCGCACCATTTATAAAAGGGATTCCCATTTTCAAAGCAGCATAAGCGTAGATCATACTTGGTGCAATTGCTGGATGATTTTCTTTTAATCCTTTTTCAAATTCTGCCAATGATTTGTGAACTTGTTCTTCTTTTAAATATATTTCCGTAGAAGCGCACCAAATCATCACTACATTATCAACACCATTTGATTTTTTGAAGTTCGAAATATCATCCATTAATTGTTGAGCAAGATCAAATTTTGTCTCGCCTTTTTTTATATAAGTCCCGTTTAAATTTCTTACATATTTGCGATCAAATACAGCTTTCATCGGTTTGATTTCTTGTAATTTTTCTTTTACCATTTCAATGTGTTCGTTTGATAATACTTGTGCATTTTTTGCCGCATCATATAAAGAATCTTCAAATATATCCCAACCTCCGAATACTAAATCTTCTATTTTATTTAATGGTAAAATATCCTTTATCAACGGAACTCGATTTTCTGTTCTTTTCCCAAGACGAATTGTTCCCATTTGGGTCAAACTTCCAATTGGTCTAGAATGTCCTTTTTTAATTAATTCTATGCCTGCAATTACTGTTGTTCCGATTGCCCCTAATCCAGGGATCAAGACCCCAAGTTTTTTACTAGGTTGTTTTATTTTTATTTTTTCCATTACATCTCCTTAATATTATCTATAAAATATATAAAAATAAATAAAATTCCTAATGTTTTTTAATTTAATAGTTCGTTCACTTTCTTCAAATCAGACTTAAAATCGACTTCCATACACATAAATTCCGATATGTTCACTGGCTTGATTTTTACATTATCATTAACGATAGAAAATTCTAATCCTTTTTCAAAATAGTCATTGTCTTTGCATTTTATTAAATTGTTTTTAAAAATTTTAGAATCATTTTTTGAAATAAAATTAATTCCCACAGCTTCACCAATTGCGTTTTCAACCGATTTGGATATTTCTTTAATATAACCTTTTTCGTTAGTTTGATATTTTACCTCTTCTTTACCAACTGACAAATTATTCACACAGCAAAATGATTGTGATCTTTGAATATTCGGTAATATTTCTTTTAATACATTTTTATCAAAAACAACATCACCGTTTAGCCACAAAATATCTTCGTTTGGGAATTTTTTAAGACCTTTAAGTAAGCTTTTTGCCGTATTTGTTCTATCAAATTTTTCATTATAGATATAGCCAACATCGGGAAAATTTTCCATTATCATATCTTTTTTGAATCCAACTACAATAAAAATATCATCGATGTGAAAAAAAGAAGTTAGGTTATCAATTTGTCTCTGCATAATACTTTTTCCATCTTCTAATGGTGTTAATGGTTTTGGAAATGGATTACCCAACCGCGAACCAATCCCTGCTGCTAATATTATTATTTTCATAATTCCTCTAATTTAATTTGAAATGTTTATTTTGTTTTTGTTTATGTTTTCCATGTAAATATTTTGCTAAAAAACTTTGTAGCCGTTTTTTTATGTAAGAAGTGAAAATAAACCAATAATATGGCCTATTTTCAATTGAATGATATAATTTTTTTATTTCATTAATTTGTCTTTCTGTCGCCTTCCCATCCGGTTTATGAAATGCTTCTTTGAAAATATTATTTCGAATCTTTTTGTAAGAATCCATTTCTAAATTTTTATCCACTAATTTTTTAATTGTATCTTTTTGATAAATAACATCTCCTGCTTGCCAAGCATAGGTATTAGAATGGATATCTTTAGATGGTCTGTAATTTTTAGGAGAAGGATTTGCGAATATGATTGGTCTATCAAAATGAAACCATTCATAGCAGACGGCAGAAATATCAGAAATCATTAAATCTGCTGCTTTCATATAAGGTACAATATTGTCATCCCAGATACATTTGACATTATCTTCGGCGCTCAGTTCTTTAATTAACTCATCTATTTCATTGTAAATATTATTTTCTTTGTATGCTCGATTATGGTATTTTATTATCAAATTATAATCAAGATATAAAGCTTTAATTATTTCTTTTCCAAAAAGTGGTAAAGAGCTTTCACCGTGTTTTGAAAAATTTAATATATGTAATTTGGTGTCTGAACTTATCCAAGTTGGAGCATATAGAATGGTTGGTCTATTATCTGATTTCGGAAATAATTGAGGTGATTTTATTGTGTTGTTAATTAATGGATCGAATTTAGGATATCCAACTAATTTCCATTTTTTAATATATTTAAGAAGGTTTGCAGCTTTTACTTTTAACATAATTTTTTTACCTGGGAAAAGTACCAGATCGAAAACTATTATTTTTGCATTTTCAGAATATGCTTTATCAGATGTACCATGAAATATTTGAACTGATTTTCCTCTGTAAAGCATTGTATAACTTGGGAAAATAACCAATCTAATTTTATTTCTTACTATATCTCTCTGTATAAACCGTCTTTTATTAAAAATTTTAATTGTAACATCTGGATATTTTTGCTTTACAAAATCATATATTTTTTGACTTCTTGTATATAAAATCCCATCAAAATAAGAATATAATCTTATAATAGGTGGTAGATGTTGAATATCGGTTTGAGCATAATATGCTATTTTATATCGTTTGTTTTTCATGGTTATTTATCCAAATTTAAAAGTTCATCAATCTTTCTTTTTACTCGTTTTGCAGAATATCCATCTAATCCGGTAAAAAAATATTTTCTATATTCATCTAGTTTTTCTTTCATTTTATTTGTGGGGTTTAAAGCTGATTTCACAACTGGAAGCAGTTGGTTTGGAGAATTAATATGTGGAAAAGCACCAGCGAGCCAATCCTTTTGAGAAATTGAGAGAATTGGCATTCCATCGCTGTGGTTTAAATTCTTAACGGGGAGTTCATAAATTATTCCAAATTTCCCCAAAGCAAGAAATTCGTTTATTACGCTTGAAGTGTCACTGATTATAGTATCCGCTAAATATAAATATGGATAAATGTCAAAATCATTTTCTTCTATTAGATATACTTGTCCATTTTTTTTTGCAAGTTTTTCATAAAACTTATGTTGAGAATGTGAAGAATATTTTCCTCCCCAACTATATGGATGAAGTTTAATAATAAGATTATATTCTGGTAAAAGATCTGTTATTTTTTCCTGTACGAAAGATATACAACTTGGTTTATAGGATGGTGCAAATAATACGGTTTTTTTATTGGGATCAATTTTCAATTTTGAGATCATTTTTTTATTGTCGTAATAATTATCCCAAAAGAAAGGATCTAATTTTGGAATTCCGGTAATATAAAAATCGGCTTTATTTTCCCATCCAAGTGATTTTATATAATTATACCAATATTGCCCTTCAAGAAACACATGATAGTGTTGTTTTTTCTGTTTAACAATATTTCTAATTCTCAATGTTTTAATTCCAACGCCGTGATCTAAATGTATTTTAATCGCTTCTTTATCATATCTTTCTGGTTTTTTTAGCGCATCACCACATACAATTAAATCAAATCCTTTTGTCTTATCGGTAACTTTAAAACCTTTTTTCTCAAGCTCTGATTTCACTCTTTTTTTGTTAGATAATAAAAATATTCCGAGGAATCGTTTTTGGTCGCTACCAATATTCACAAATAAATCATAATTTATGTCTTTTTTTAACTCTTTGTAAAGTGGATATAAAGAGTTAAAATAATACTCTTTTTTTAAATCAAATAATACTTTTTTCATTTTAGATGATTTACTATAATTGCCTTCTTTTATAAATTAAATTTAACATTAGCATAAAATAAATAATATTATTAAATTTTAATAGAGAAAAAAGAAATTAAATTATGGTAAAAATATGAAAATAAGTGGATTCTCTTTTGTTCGAAATGCAATTAGTTTATACTATCCAATAACAGAAGCGATAAAATCAATTTTACCAATTTGTGATGAGTTTGTAATTGCAGTTGGCGAATCTGATGATAAAACTCGTGAAGAAATTGCAAAAATCAATAGTTCTAAAATAAAAATAATTGATACTGTTTGGGATAAAAAATATTTTAAGGGTGGAATTATTAACGCACTTCAAACTGATATTGCAAAAAATGAATGTTCCGGCGAATGGCTTTTTTATTTGCAAGCAGACGAAGTCGTTCATGAAAAATATTTACCAATAATAAAAAACCGCTGTGAAGAATTATTAAATAATGAAAAAGTAGATGGGCTACTATTTAGATATAAACATTTTTGGGGAGATTATGAACATTGCCATTCTGGACATGGATGGTATCCAAACGAAATTAGAATTATTCGTAATCGTTCAGATATTCACTCTTTTGAAAGTGCCCAATCATTTAGAAAATTTGATTATTATGAAAATCCTCGTCAACCGCATGGGCATTCTAAATTAAATGTTGCAAAAGTTGATGCAGAAATTTATCATTATGGTTGGGTACGTCCACCTCATTTAATGAAGAATAAAATGTTAGCTTTGCATACTTTACATAAAGGCGAAAAAAGAGCAAAAGAAGTAATGAAAAATATTTCAGTAGAATTTGATTATGGACCATTGAATCTTTTATCAAAATTTGATGGTACTCATCCTGAAGTTATGAGAAAAATGATAGAGCAAATGAATTGGAAAGATAAATTACAGTACCAAGGGAAGCCAAATTCTCATAGGCAACCCCATAAACACGAAAGGGCAAAATATAGAATCCTAAGTATTATTGAAAAGACGTTTCTGTCTGGAAAACAAATTGGTGGATTTAAAAATTATAAATTATTAAAAAATGTATAAATTTTCAGTTACAATTATTACGAAAAATGAAGAAAAGAATATTGGACGATGTCTGGAATCTGTAAAATGGGCAGATGAAATTGTTATTGTCGATTCCGGGTCAACTGATAAAACTCTAAAAATTTGTAGAAAATATAATTGTAAAATAATTGAGAGTGAATGGCTTGGCTTTGGTAAAACTAAAAAATTTGCAGTTGATTCTGCCACAAATAATTGGATATTATCAATTGATGCAGATGAAGAAGTAACGCCAGATTTGAAGAAGGAGATATTAGGAATATTAGATAATCCGGAATTTAACGGATACAAAATAAAAAGGAAATCTTTCTATATAAATAAATGGATTAATCATTGTGGATGGAATAAAGAATATAAATTGCGATTATTTAATAAACAATTTGGAAATTTTAATGAGCAAATGGTTCATGAATCAGTAAAGTTGAATGGCAAAATCGCCAAAATAAATGAAATATTAAAACATTATACCTATCCAAACATTTCTTCACATTTACAAAAAATTGACCGCTATTCAAAATTATCTGCAACAGAATTATTCAAAAATGGAAAAAAAACATCAATATTTATGGCAATCTTAAAAGGGAAAATAAAATTTTTACAAATGTATTTTTTGCAATTAGGGTTTTTGGATGGGAAAGAAGGATTTATATTATCTCTTAATTCAGCCTATGGTGTTTATTTAAAATATTTAAAATTATGGGAAATGAACAAATAAAAGTATTACATATTGATACAGAAAAAAGTTGGCGAGGTGGTCAACAGCAAGTAGTGTATTTATTCGAAGCAATGCTTGAAGCTGGTTACAATACAAAGTTATTATGTAAAGTAAATTCAGCTTTAGAGTTGTATTGCAAAAAAGCTAACATTCCCTATTATTCAATAAAAATGCGAAATGAATTTGATATTATGACTGCATACAAAATTGCAAAGATTTGTAAAAAAGAAAAATTTAATATTTTGCATTTACATTCAGCACATGCAATGGCTATCGGTTTGTTGGTAAAATTATTTTATCATAAATTAAAATTGGTTGGCGTAAAAAGAGTTGATTCCAATATAAAGAAAAATTTTTTAAGCAAAATAAAATATTCAAAAATGGATAAAATAGTTTGTGTTTCTAATCGTATAAAGCATGTTCTAATTGAAGATAAAATTGAAGAAGATAAATTATTAACGATTCATAGCGGAATTGATCTAAAAAAATTTGATGACTGTAAGCCAACAGAAGAACTGAAAAATAATTTTGATATTCCAGAATCTAATATAATTGTTGGAACAGTAGCAGCAATAACTGGTCATAAAGATTATCCAAACCTGATAAAAGCAGCAAAACTCGTTATTGATAAAATAAAAAATATTACTTTTTGCGCTGTCGGTGATGGAAAATTAAGAAATGAAATGCAGAATTATGTAAAAAAAATAGGATTAGAAAAACATTTTATTTTTTTAGGATTTCGCAAGGATGTGGGGGATTTACTAAAAACTTTTGATATCTTTGTATTAGCATCACATTTGGAGGGACTTGGGACTTCAATTTTAGATGCTCAAGCTGCAGGATTACCAGTTATCGCTACAGAAGCAGGCGGAATACCTGAAATAATTGAAAATAATGTGAATGGTATTCTTGTTCCGCCAAAAAATTCAACCAAACTTGCAGAAGCAATAATGAATTTGTCAAAAGATAAAAAAGGGAGGAGATTGTTAATAAAAAAAGCAAAAGAAACAATAAGAACATTTGACATAAAAAATACGATAGAAAAAAATATAGAGTTATATAGAGATTTATTAAAAAATGATTAAAAATCGATATTACAATAATATATTAATAATTCACACAGCATTTATTGGAGATGTAATTTTAATTACACCACTAATAAGAGCAACAAAAAAGTTATTTCCAAATGCTAATATCGATGTAATTGTAATTCCTCAAACTAAGGAAATTTTGGAAAACAATCCTAATATTAGATCAATAATTACTTTTAATAAACGAGAGAATAAATTTATAGAATTTTTTAAAATATTGAAGGTTGTGAAAAACAATAGATATGATTTGGGAATTTCTCCGCATAGTTCTTTTACAACTGCTTTAATAATGAAGTTGGGGAAAATTAAAGAAAGAATTGGTTTTGATCGTTGGATTTCTGCAAGATTATTGACTAAAAAAATAGAGTTCAAAAAAAATATTCATCGTATTAAAAAGAATCTTTTTTTACTATCTGAATTTTCAGCAGAAAAATTTGAGATGCAAACAGAATTGTTTCCTTCTGAAAAAATGAAAGAGAAAGCGAGTAAAATATTAGAAGAAATTAATAAGCCAATAATTGGAATTGCTCCAGGATCAGTTTGGCAGACAAAATGTTGGCCAAAAAATTATTATAAAACACTTGCAAATAATTTAGTAAAAGAGGGATATTTTCTCTTATTTTTTGGCAGCAATAATGAAAAAAAAATATGTGAAGAAATCAAACCAAATTCATGTACAATAAATCTTGCAGGGAAAATGTCAATTTTAGAATCGGCAGCTGTCATTGAAAAATGCGATAAAATGGTCTGCAATGATAGTGGAGCACTTCATATAGCAAATGCAATGAAAACCGATGTATATGCTTTTTTTGGTCCTACTTCAAAATCATTTGGATATTTCCCATTTAGGGAAAATGATTTTGTTTTTGAAGTTGAACTAGAATGTCGTCCATGTAGAATACATGGTAGTAAAAAGTGTCCCGATGGCCATTTCAATTGTATGAAAAAAATTAACCCACAATATGTTTTAGAAAAATTAAAAGCAGAGAGCAATTATTAAAAATTTTGTTTCAGTATTGTCAATTTTGTATTTGAATTTGTTTTCGCAAGACGGTAATGGTGTTATTGAAAACATATCAATCATCAGAACAAAATATATTTAAATAGGCAATCACTATTTTTGTGAATGTCTCAATTATTTTTAAAATTATACTTGACATGTTTAATTATTTTAGTAAAATAAGAGCAATGAAAAATTGCTAAAGTGTAGAATAAAAAAGTTGTAAATTAAATAATGTTAAAATATTATTTAAGAGGAGAAAATAAATGAAATTATTAAAAGGGATTTTGTTAATTTTTATAATTGCCAGTGTTTTGTTTAGTGCCACAACTGGTAAAATAACAGGTATTGTGAAAGATGTCAGGACAGGTGAACCATTGGCTGGAGCGAATGTTATTATTGAAGGCACATCTATGGGGGCAGCAACAAATGCTTGCATAATGGCACAGCCACGATTACAATATTCAATTGCAAGAGACGGATTGTTTTTTAAATCTTTTGCATATTTACATCCAAAATATGGAACGCCGAGTAAATCTATAATTTTCCAATCCGGAGCAGCAATAATTTTAATTTT
>Ga0208769_1001149_pt1 | contig 11876 bp, 9 predicted proteins | sample AntAceMetag02UKC_FD_184768 | JGI IMG/M metagenome (GOLD analysis project Ga0208769, IMG submission 184768) | Saline lake microbial communities from Ace Lake, Antarctica- Antarctic Ace Lake Metagenome 02UKC (SPAdes) (version 2) | ecosystem: Environmental > Aquatic > Non-marine Saline and Alkaline...
ATGTCTTTGATCGTTTTTTCTGCACTGTCTGACGTTTTCATTGTGACTCCTTTGCTACTTTGTTAATGTACAAAAGTGTCTCTTATTTTCTTACCTCAAACTGTCCACTTTACTCTGACGTCAAACAGTAGTTAAGTCTACAGATTTTTTCTATGTGTGTCCAAAATGTGGATATTCTATTGCTAACGATGAAGTAAATAAATTTGGATATGAAGATTATACAGGAGTTGGATGTGGACATATAGAAAAAAGCAAACATAGTCATAAAAACCCATTCGGTAAAGGTAATTGCAACAATACTTCATTAACAAGATATTGCTTACACCACGAATTTAAAACAGATGTGGCAAAAATTTCTTTTAGTTGTGATACTTCTGACTACGCAACAATGCTTTCAGTAATGTATGCTCTTCTTAATTCTTTTGCCAATGAACTCAATATTGAAAGACGAGATATTAAAGCTTGTTTAACGTATAAGAGAACTAAAGGTAAAATGGAACATAAGATAATAATATACGATGCGGTTCCTGGAGGAGCAGGACATTCGAGACGACTAGTAACAGAAGATGGAAATATATTAAAAGCCGTAATAAATAGAGCAATATCTATATTGAGAACTTGTGAATGTTCTCCTTCATGCTATCGTTGTTTGCGTAATTATGAAAATCAGAAAATCCATGAAATCCTTGATAGAGAAAAAGCTCTAAACTTTTTAAAACAACTAAATAAATCAGAAATTTAATGGAATTAAATAATACCCAATCTAAAAGAGACCTGTTCAGTATTTCCTTCTTTCAAACCAACCCTAAAACTCCTTTTGGATGATATTTATATCCCTTATCTTTGTCGTGATAAATAAGGAATTCAATTATGACAGAGACGATCACACTTCACGCACATGTAGGGCCGGCTTGAGAGTCGTCCGCTTTCCCAAATCATCCATCCTCCCCCTTCAAATACCGGTAGAAAGATCTCAGAATAATATCCGACATATCATCCTCGCTAAAAAGTGCTTCATCTTTAAAGAATTTACGAAGAGGTGAATCGTGTGGATATAGCCAGAGGTTCCGGAGCTTTTGTCCCATGAACATATGATTCAGGGTGACGAATTCATCTTCCCCTAGATTCCGGATCTGATCTTTTTCTTGATCTTCGAGTTGCGATTCGAGCTTCAAAACTCTTCATTATTATTTTTGAATCCATCCTTAAAAACCTTATTTTTCCTATTGTTATTGAAATCCTCCTACGCCCCTACTTCGTCAAGACTTCGAAGGGCTACGGAGGACAGGCTTTTCACCCTTTACCATTCACTTTACATACAAAACCTTTTGAATCATTAAATTCTATCTGTAAATTTCACTTTGTATTTGAAACGAAAAATTGAAAAAAACGATGGAACTACGCAAACCAGACTGGCTGAAGATCAACTTGCCCGGCGGCACCCAATGCCGAACCGTTAAATCGGTCCTAAGCCATCACCATTTACATACGGTTTGCGATGAAGCCCGCTGCCCCAATAAAGAAGAATGCTGGTCCAATAAAACTGCCACTTTTATGATACTCGGTGACGTCTGCACACGCAATTGCCGTTTCTGCAATGTCAAATCACTCCCTCCACCTTCGCTCCTAAAGGAGCTACGGCGGACAGGCACCCCCCCATCTCCCCATCTCCCCTCCTCTCCTTCTCTCCCTCTTTCCAAGGAGCCTGAGGGCTTGGCCGAGGCTGTATCTTTACTAGAACTAAAGTACGTCGTAGTCACATGCGTAACACGCGATGATTTGGAAGACGGCGGCGCTGAGCACTGGGCGTTGTGCATTGAGGCAATACGAGCAAAAAATCCCGATTGTAAAATAGAAGTTCTGATCTCTGATCATCAGGGACGGATGAATGATATACAAACCATTCTGGATGCCAAGCCGGATGTGGTGGCGCATAATTTGGAAACGGTAATACGACTCTACCCCGCTGCCCGACCGCAGGCAAATTATCAACGATCTCTCGATGTGTTAAAATATATTTCTGATGCTGGTTTTATTACCAAGACGGGCGTCATGGTCGGACTTGGAGAAAAAGTCGATGAAGTCGATGAGTTGATGCGTGATACAAAAGCCCATGGCGTGGATATTTTTACCATCGGACAGTATCTACAACCCACAAAAGCGCATCTGTCGGTTGTGGAGTATGTGCATCCGGATATATTTGCAGAATATAAAGACATGGCATTGGCCATTGGGTTAAAGCATGTGGAGAGTGGACCGCTGGTACGGTCTTCGTATCATGCAAAAGAATCATATGAGAGTCTGAGGGCGGATCTGGGATCCGCCCGAACATAGATATTGCAAGGGCGGATTCGGATTCCGCCCCAACTAAAAGGAAAATTATGAAAAAACTACTCGCCCCATCAATATTATCTTCCGATTTCATGAATCTGGAATCAGAGATCCGCATGCTGGAAAAAGCAGGCGCAGATTGGGTGCATTGTGATGTGATGGACGGTCATTTTGTCCCAAACCTAACCTTTGGTCCCCCCATTATCAAACAATTGCGCAAAATCACCGATCTTCCGCTGGATGTGCATCTCATGATCACCAATCCGGAGGAAACCCTGAATCAGTATATCGATGCGGGCGCGGATTGGCTGAGCTTTCATATCGAAGCGACCAAGCATTCAAAGGCATTGCTACGATATATTCAGGGGAAAAATGTAAAATCAGGCATCGTAATCAAGCCCAAAACACCGGTGAATGCTATCAGGGACCTACTACCCGATTGCGATTACGTGCTCATTATGTCCGTGGAACCGGGCTTTGGCGGACAGTCCTATATGGACAGCGCCAACGATAAGATCACCCGACTAGTCGAGCTAAAGAAAGAATTAAAATTGAATTTCCTCATCCAGATCGATGGCGGCATCGGATTGGATAACATCGAAGCTGTGTCCAAAATGGGTGCTGAGGTTTTTGTGGCAGGAAGCGCGGTTTTTGGTGCGAAGAATTCGGTAAAAACGATACAGGAAATGAAGAAGAAGATAAATATATAAACCCTGCAGCAAGGGTGGAACCCAGTTCCACCCCAACGCAGAAAAAATATATAGCGGTAAGGGTGCAACCCAGTTGCACCCGATACTCATGGGTGGATCTCGGATCCACCCCAACCGAAAAGGAAAATATCATGCCCAAACAAACCATCATCAACGCAACCACCCTCTACGATGGCAATACCGTCCTGGAGAATAAAGCCATCATCGTGGAAGACAATAAGATCGTCGGGATCACCGCGAAAAAGAAAAATGCCGATTATGAAGGCATTGTCACCCCGGCTTTTATCGACGGTCACAGCCATATCGGCATGGATCGTGAAGGCGAACCGTATCAGGAAGGTGAAACCAATGATAAAACATCGCAATTTTTGATCTCGAACGACCCGATCGATAGTATCTATTTCGACGATCGTGCATTTGTGGATGCCGTTGATTTCGGTCATCTCTATTCTTGCGTTGTCCCAGGTAGCGGAAACCTGATCGGTGGTAAAGCCAAGGTTATCCGGAATTTTGCCGAAACGCGTCAGGATGCCGAGATCATGCATTACGGTTATAAAATGGCCTTGGGATATAATCCGCGCTCAACCACCGACTGGAAAGGCCTGCGCCCGGACACTCGTATGGGTATTTACGGAATTTTAGAACGCAAATTCGATGAGATCCTGCTGAAAAAGAAAAAAGCGGATCATGAAAAAGATAAAGCCATCCGCGGCGCCGAAGGTAAATTGGAAAAAGCGGAGATCGACAATGCAGAATTCGACCAGATGGTCGCGGATATCACCTATGACTATGAACTGAAATTCACAACGGAAGATAAAGACTATCTTGCTCTCCTGAGCGGCGAAAAAACAGCTAAAGTCCACGTTCACAAAGAAGACGATGCTTTATACCTGATCAAACTAAAAGAAAAATACGGACTCAAGGTCACGGCCGATCATACCTGTGACGTCTGGCACAAATCTATTTTCAACGAACTCGCCAAGCACGATATTCCCATCATGTACGGACCTTTGGCATCTTTGGGCTATAAAGTGGAACTGAAACACAGCTTCTATCAAAACGTCAAACTGCTCATGGATTCCAAAGCCGATTATGCTTTGATCTCGGATCATCCGGTCATTCTTTCGACCTCACTAAGGGATACACTAAAATATTTCATGATCCAGGGCATGAGCGAAGTTGACGCAATTTCTCTCATAACGCGGAACCCAGCCCGCATTCTCGGCATTGACAAATATCTTGGCACGGTGGAAAAAGGCAAATGGGCATCATTGGTCGTCTGGGATAAAGACCCGCTGCATCTTGGCTCCTTCCCCACCATGGTCATGGCTGAAGGCAAAATCATAAGGAAACGAAGATAGTTATGAGTGATAAGTGATGAATTATGAGTGCCCACGATGCACGAAACACTGAAAAATGAGAAATAGACTGTCATCTCGACCGAAGCGGAGCGCAGTGGAGAGATCTATTCATGCGAGAGAGCTTTTGAAATTATGAATAACCCCAACGAATGTAGGGCAAGCAAAAAGGACAAATTGACATCATCGCTGAATAATACTCTGTGACGTGACTCTCACAGAGCTCCCGGATCCATGCTACGCCTACGGCTTCGCCATGGCGAGCGAGTCCGGGATGACTATGTTTACATAGAGTTGACTTCGCATTCGCTATTCGATATTTACTTCGATTGTTCGAATGCTCGAATGTTCTAATGTTCGTTATTCAAATAAGCTCCGTAGGAGGCGAAACAAGAACAATTGATAATTGACAGTTAAGAGACCCCGAAGGGGTCGAACAATAATATATAGAAGCAACTGAAAAGAACCAACCCTGAAGGGGTTGAACAAAAGGAAAATTGACATCACCGCAGAATGTTTCTCCCTGACGTGACTCTCAGAGAGATCCTGAATAAGCTTGCCACCGGCAACCTTTTCAGGATGACTATGTTTACATAGAGTTGACTTCGCATTCGCTATTCGATATTTACTTCGATTGTTCGAATGCTCGAATGTTCTAATGTTCGTTATTCAAGGAAGCTCCGTAGGAGCGAAACACATAAAAGGAATCATATTTAATGTTTGATAAAAATCCAAAGCTGGTCACATGGTTTAACAAGAACCTTTCCTACGACCCCATTAAAGTCCTTTACTATGGTTATCATGCCCCGATCCGATATGATCTATACAAGAATTACCTGCTTTTCGAGCATGATGACGAAGCATTGATCGAGACTGAAAAAGATGTCAAGACCGCACAACGACGGGTCAATCTTCTGCTGACCCTTGAGCGTATCCTGAAAAATCTTCATAAGTTCGAAAAAGAACGCGAAGAGGAAATGCTGATCAAATTGGCTTCAATTGTCAAAGAATTACACTTTTATAATTGCAACCGGAAGATGACTTCCATCCAACGAGCTTTGGCAGAGCTGATCAAGTACCAAAATAAAGATGGCAGTTTTCCCGTCTCGCTAGCCGGTAATGTGTTCATAATTGAAACCATTCTGCAATACGGCGTTGTCAACAATCCCTACATGGAAAAAGCACTGCTTTGGTTACTGAGACAACAAAATGCCGATAAAGGCTGGGGCACGACCACGGCGGATTATTCGGATATTTGGCTGACGACCAAGGTCCTGCATTGCTACTCATACAGCATGAAATACATGAATAACACCAAGATCCGCAAGGGAATTGAATTCATTCTTTCGCATCTCTACGTGGAAAATCCCGGCGGGATCGTGGAAGGCAAAACGGCCTGGGAAACTTTCAGAGGCGATTTTATGCTGGAAGGTTCCTATGTTGGCGGTATCCTCTCCGTTCTGGAAATGTGCGCTCGATTGAACGTCTCTTACGAAGATGCTCGTGTGAGCGTGATGCTGGACTGGTTAAAAAGCAAGCAATTGCAGACCGGCCACTGGCCCACACAAACCTTTGATATATTCAATAAACGCTCTGATGAACGCGTCACCATGCGTGTTGTCAGTGTGTTAAAACTCTTTTACATCATGCCAAGGCAAGGCTCGGCGACCATTAAATCCTTTCGAATCAAGCAAGATGGTCGGACCAATGCCAAGAAACCGGGATTCGTTACCGATCCCGAGAACCATCCCAAACCAGTGGAAGAAGTGGATGAAGTGGATGAATAGTAGAAATGCAATGTCCAACTTCGCCAAGGCTTCGTTGGATTAAAACATTGCGTCTGTACAATTTAAAATACATTTGAATTGAATTTTGAATTTATATTAGGAAAGAAAAGGAATAAATTATATGAATAAATTTGAACCCGTAAATTTTGATAAAAGTATTCTTGAAGAATACAGCGTCCCTAAAGAAATTCCCATTATGCCCCTGCGTAACACGGTCCTGTTTCCACAGCAGATCATTCCGTTGTATATCGGCCGCATCCATTCCCTGCGCCTCTTGAATGACATCATGAAAGAGAACAAGATCTTCGTGGTCGTCGCGCAAAAGGATATTGGGGTCGAAAATCCCAGTGAAGAAGATCTATACAAATATGGCACATTGGCAAAGATCGTCAAGGTCTTTACCATGCCGGATAAAAGCCGTTCTGTGATCGTGCAAGGTCTGGAACGCGTTGAGATTCACAAGATCACTAAAATGGACCCTTATTATCACGGTATTGTTCAGCGCTTACAGGAAAAAGAAAAAGATAGTATTGAAAGTGTTGCCATTCGCGAGCGTTTGAAAGAATCTTTCAAAGAGATCGTGGGCATGTCGGATTATCTCTCAAAAGATAATATTACCATGATGATGAATGCCGTTGATGACGGAAATCTGGCAGACGTGGTTGTTTCCATGCTGAACATCTCGGTTGAGGAAAAACAGCACATTCTTGAGCAATTCAATATCAATAAACGACTGACCGAAACCGCTGTGATCCTTAATCAGGAAGTGGAAAAAGCCAAGATCGGTGAAAAGATCATTGCCGACGTGAAAGATAATATCAGCAAGAATCAGCGCGAGTATTATCTACGCGAACAACTGAAAGCCATTCGCAAAGAATTGGGCGAAGACGAAGATGAACGCATTATTGATCTTAAGAAAAAGATAGAAGATGCGAAATTGCCTGAAGATGCCGCTAAAGCCGCCGATCGTGAGATCGAGCGACTCAAACGCATGTCCAAGCAGTCACCGGAATACAACGTCTCACTCACATACCTTGAATTGTTGGTCGAATTGCCCTGGTCCGTTTCGACCAATGACGAGATCGATCTGGCAAATGCAACCAAAATATTGGATGAAGACCATTATGGTTTAGATAAGATCAAGCTACGTATTCTGGAATACCTGGCTGTCCGTAAATTAAAATTAAAAACCGATCCGGATTCAGCTGTCAAAGGTCCGATCTTATGTTTTGTGGGCCCTCCTGGTACCGGTAAGACCTCTGTAGCTAAATCAATTGCCCGTGCCATGGGACGTAATGTTCACCGCATGTCATTGGGCGGCGTACGCGATGAAGCCGAGATCCGCGGTCACCGCCGTACCTATATCGGCGCACTGCCGGGACGCATTATTCAGGGTATAAAAAAAGCCGGTTCAAACAATCCCATCTTCATTCTCGATGAGATCGATAAACTCGGTGCGGATTATAAGGGTGATCCCTCAAGCGCGCTTTTGGAAGTCCTGGATCCCGAACAAAACTACTCATTCTCGGACCATTATCTTGAAACGGCATTTGACTTGAGCAATGTGATGTTCATTGCCACCGCCAACTGGGCTGATACAATCCCGGGAGCATTGCGTGACCGTATGGAACTTATTGAATTTTCAGGATATACACTTCCCGAGAAAGCACATATCGCAGAGAATTTCCTTATCCCCAAACAGGTTAAAGAACACGGATTGACCCATAAAGATATCGCTTTTACCGATGAAGGTGTTCAGACTATTATACAAAATTATACTCGTGAAGCCGGTGTCCGTTCTCTGGAACGTGAGGTTGCTCACGTCGCCCGTAAAGTCGCCAAAGAAAAAGTGGAAACACCACGATTCCGGAAAAAGAACATTACGGAAAAAACCGTCAGCAAATACCTCGGCCGTCAGAAGTTCTTCTCTGACCGGGCCGAACGCATGAAACGCCCGGGAATTGCCATTGGATTGGCTTGGACGCAGGTCGGCGGCGATATTCTCTTTATTGAAGCGACCAAGATGCCCGGTGAAGGCAAATTGCAATTGACCGGTCAGCTCGGTGATGTGATGAAAGAATCCGCACAAGCCGCATTGAGCTTTATTCGCTCAAATACACTTGAACTTGGCGTTGAAGAACGCTTTGATAAATCCTGGGATCTGCATATTCATATTCCGGCCGGAGCTATCCCTAAAGACGGCCCCTCCGCCGGTGTAACGCTGCTTTCTTCGGTTGTCTCGGTTTTGAGTGGACGCAAGGTCAAGAACGATCTTGCCATGACGGGTGAAATTACCCTTCGCGGTTCCGTTTTGCCTGTGGGTGGTATCAAAGAAAAGATCATTGCCGCGCATCGTGCAGGTTTAAAGACCATTATCCTGCCGGAGCTTAATGAAAAAGATCTGGATGATATCCCGAATGACATTCGTAATGATCTGACCTTCCATTTTGTGAAAGATATGACCGATGTGCTGAAGATAGCGTTGGAAGAATAATTAAAACCCTCCTAGCTCTGGGTTTAAACCCAGAGCTAGTGAAAATATAAAATTCAATAGCACCGGGTTTAAACCCGGTGCTAAACAAATCAAGCCTTTTTTATAACCTCATATATTTTGTCATCCTGAGCCCCGAAGCCTTTGCGTAGGTGTGTCATCTCGACCGAAGCAACCGAAGCGTTAGCAAAGGTTGAGAAGCGGAGAGATCTCAAATTACTCAAAAGTTTGATGGTAGTTTGAGATTTCTCCACAACATTCCCCCGAAAACGGGGTTATTCCGGTCGAAATGACATTTTACTATTTTTAATTACCAATTGTATTTGTGCCGCTCCTACGGAGCTCATTATTCTAATGATATCTCCTTTCTACAAAGCTTTCGTCCCTACGGGACTATTGTTCAACCCCTTCAGCCTACTCCGTCAGCTGACGGATACGGCCGACAGGCGACAAACTCGGGGTTGTTTTTTTGATGGTGCTTTGCCCCGGGATTTCATCCCGGGTTATTGTGTGTTTAACCCCTCCAGCCTACGCTAAAGCTACGGCCGACAGGTGACAAGCTCGGGGTTAAGATTTCCCAAAACTAAAGTGAAGAATGGTCATCCTGAAAAGGTTGCCGGTGGCAATCTTGGTTCAGGATCTCTACGAGAGTCACATTGCAGAGTAATGATGTCAATTCAACTTGTTCAACCCCTTCAGGGTTGGTTCTTTTCAGTTACTGCTATATATTATTGTTCGACCCCTTCAGCCTACGCTCTTTGAGCTTCGGCCGACAAGTCGGGGTCTCCTAATTGTCAATTGCACACTGTCAATTCAATTGTCCTTTGTCCTCTGTCAATTATCAATTGTCTTCAGGATCTCTCCGAGTGTCACGCCACATAGTTATATTCGGCGTAAATGTCCTTTTTCCTTATATGTTTGTCATCTCGACCGAAGCAACCGAAGCGTTAGCAAAGGTTGAGAAGCGGAGAGATCTCAAATTACTCAAAAGGTTGATGGTAGTTTGAGATTTCTCCACTACATTCCCCCGAAAAACGGGGTCATTCCGGTCGAAATGACATTTTACTATTTTCAATTTTCAATTGTATTTGAACTTTTGCCTTTTATCTTACTTTTGCCTTTGTACTTTTGCCTTTTGCCTTTAAATTTGCCCTTATGATACAACTCGTCGATATTTCAGTCAATTTTGGTGCGCAAACGGTTTTTGACCATTGCAATCTCTCCATCCCTCCCGGGAGGCATATTGGTTTAGTGGGACAAAACGGCTCAGGCAAATCTACGCTTTTAAAAATGATCGCAGGTATGTCGGAACCAAACGAAGGCCAGGTAGTCGTTCCCAAAAGAATGAAAGTCGCCTATCTCCCCCAGGAGATCGCGTATAATAATGCTCCGACACTCCTTTTGGATGAAGTCCTAACCGTTTTTAAGCATATTTTCAAATTGGAAAAGGAAATGCGCTCACTTGAAGCTAGTATTTCCGAAGATCCGAGTGCGCGATTAATGCAAGCCTATGACCATCTTCAAGAACGTTTTCATCAACTTAACGGATATGCAGTTGAAGCAAAAGCCAAAGAGATCCTGACCGGATTGGGATTCAAAGAAAGTGATTTTGATCGCCCGGTTTCTGAATTCTCCGGCGGCTGGCACATGCGTATTGCCCTGGCTAAGATACTGCTTAAAAAGCCCGATTGCCTCATGCTGGACGAACCCACCAATCACCTGGATATGGAAACCCTGATCTGGCTTGAGAACCTCTTGTCCGCTTACCGCGGAACGCTGATCATGGTCTCTCATGATAGATATTTTCTGGATAAGCTCATAAATTCCGTGATCGAGGTCGATAACGGCAAGATCATTTCTTATACGGGTAATTTTACCGACTACGAGATCCAAAAAGAGCAGCGTATCGAGCATGAACTTTCTACCATGAAAAATCAACAGCGCAAGATCGCTCACCTTGAGCAATTTGTTGATCGTTTCCGATATAAAGCCAGCAAGGCCAAACAGGTTCAAAGTCGCGTAAAGCAATTATCCAAAATCAAAGTCACGGATATTGATACGCATACGGCTAAAATTAAATTTTCTTTCAATAAGCCCGAACGAAGCGGTGACCCTGTGGTTTCGGCTCAGAATTTGGGTTTTGCCTATGATATAGACCCTATTTTTACCGACTCCAACTTTGAGATCCGGCGCGGAGAAAAAGTCGCACTGGTCGGACCGAACGGCGTGGGTAAATCAACCCTCATGAAACTTATTACCGGTGATCTGAAAGCTCAGGAAGGCAAATTATCGCTGGGTTACAACCTTCAAATAGGCTATTTTGCCCAGCATCATTTGGAACAACTGGACGGTAAGAATACCGTTCTCGATGAAATTTGGAATGCCGCGGCATTTTTACCCCGAAATGAGGTCCGTTCGATCCTTGGACGCTTTCTCTTTTCCGGTGAGGATGTTGAAAAACCCGTTTCCGTTCTGAGCGGCGGTGAAAAAAGTCGCATGATCCTTATTAAATTGCTGTTATCCAAAGTGAATTTTCTCATTCTTGATGAACCGACCAATCACCTGGACATGCAAAGCAAAGAGATCCTCGCATCCGCTCTGGATGATTTTGACGGATCTGTTTTGATCGTTTCTCATGATAGATTCTTTTTGGATATGCTGGTGACGAAAGTCGTGCATTTCAAGAATCATCATGCCAGAGAATTCCTGGGCAACTACTCCGAATATGAGGCAAAATTCCTTTTAGTTGAGGATAAAACAACTAAGGCGGAAGAAAAACCGCTCGAACTGGACCGAAAAGCTCAAAAACGCATCGAAGCTGAGGAACGCCAAAAACGCTACCAAGCGCAAAAAGGGCTCCGGGAAGAAATCAAAAAGCTCGATAAGCTGGTTGAAACATTGACAGCTCGTAAAAAAGAGTTGGATAAAATGTTCATCGCCCCCGATTTCAAGGATCTGTCACTCGCTGATATGAGCAAACTTTCACGCGAGCATGAGAAGGTATCGGGTGAATTGGAAGAAGCTGAGTTGAGATGGTTGGAACTGCAAGAAGAAGTAAACAGTACGCAGTACGTGACGAATCTCATAACATCGTTTACAGATAAAGTTTCATAACATAGTTTACATATGCTGTATTTTCTAAAAAGATTGGAGGATACAACATGAGCAAGAATAGTCACGAAATCAAACTACGAAAAGG
>Ga0208769_1001151_pt1 | contig 11874 bp, 14 predicted proteins | sample AntAceMetag02UKC_FD_184768 | JGI IMG/M metagenome (GOLD analysis project Ga0208769, IMG submission 184768) | Saline lake microbial communities from Ace Lake, Antarctica- Antarctic Ace Lake Metagenome 02UKC (SPAdes) (version 2) | ecosystem: Environmental > Aquatic > Non-marine Saline and Alkaline...
CGCAGAAGCCACGGCAACCCGTGCAAAAGACGAAAACGTTAATCTTGAAATTGACCTTTTAACTGCAGAACGAACCCAAGGAGGGTTAAAAAGATGAATGAACTTGAAAGACTACAAAAACTTTTCCGGGATTTGATGGCAAAGCTGAAAGTCATCCGGGCACTCAAGCCGGAAGATTTGACAGACGACAATCGGACCGAACGCGATTCGATTTTGACGGAACTGGACACGGTGACCAAGGACGTTGATGCCGAAAAAAGAGCCCTTGAGCTTGCCGCACTGGATACGCCCGATCCTAACGACCTTGATCCGGACATGAGGGGCATTACCGTTGAAGATCAGCCGGTCTACAGGGGCACCCAGGCCGCAGCCTTTGGCCAGCAGATGGCAGATGTCGCATCGGTGACAGACCCCAATGGCATACGCGGCCTTGATGTCAAGGAATCAAGAACCCGGCTCGAAGAAAACACCAAACGGGCGTTGACCTTGATCGAAAAACGCCAGGGCAAACCCGCCAGCCGTGATTTTGTGGATAAATCCATGAGGCCGCTTTTTTCCGAAGAGGACAGGGCAGCCGGCAGCGGCATGATCCAGGGTGTTGGGTCCGAGGGTGGTTTTTTGCTGCAATCTGAAACCAGTATTGACCTGATGACATCCGGATTCAACAACTCCGAAGTTTTGAAGCGATGTAACCGCCGGACTTTGACCGGGTCAGAATCCCTTGAAATTGTCGGACTTGATGAAGTCAACCGGGCAGATGGTAGCCGGGGTGGTGGCGTCAGGGTTTACAATGATGCCGAACTTTCCCAGATCACAGCCAGCTCCACCAAATTCCAGAAAATCAAACTTGCTCCTGAAAGATTGACCGGCATGTATTACGCATCCGATAAAATCCTGATGAATGCAACGTTTCTGGGCCAGGAAATGCGTCAGCTTTTTACCGAAGAGTTCGCTTTCAAATCTCAGGACCTGGTGATGGAAGGAACCGGGGCCGGCCAGGCGCTGGGCCTTAAAGTTTGTGATTGTAAAGTCGATGTTTCCAAGGAATCCGGCCAGGATGCTGATACAATCGTGTCTCAAAATATCCTCAACATGATCATGCGGTTTAACATTCGCGGCGGGTCCGGTAACGTGGTGTGGCTTGCAAACAGGAATGTTTACAAAACCTTGCGGGAAATGACATACGCAATCGGGACCGGCGGCGAACTTGCCAGAATGTACCTGCCCCCGGCAATCGGCGGCACAGTCGGCTCCATGGAAGGATACCCGGTGGTATTCATCGAACAGGCCGAATCCCTGGGCGATGCTGGCGATCTTTGGTTATGTGATTTTTCACAATATCTCTGTGTTGATTACGGCGATATCAACGAGGCCAGTTCAATCCATTTCAAATTCGATTACGGCCAGACCACTTTCCGGTTTGTGTATTATTTTGACGGTCAGCCGCGCCTTGTGAACCCGATCACCCCGTTTAAGGGGACCGGCAGCACGGTCAGCCCGTTTGTCAGAATCGAAGCCAGATAATCAAAAATTTAACTCTTAGGAGGATATAAAAATGAGTAACTTAACTTTACCGGAAGCGTTTAAGATCGTACAGGGGCATGAACCGGCAACCGCAACCGCCATTGCCGCTACATCTGATGTAATTTCCTGTAAAAATTTGAAAAAATTGTGGGTGGTCGTCACTATGGCCTACGTTAATAATGTTGATGTCGTTATCACCTGGAATGAAAGTTCAGACGTGGCTGGAACTGGGGACACTGCGATTACAGAGACCTGTCCTATTTGGGGGAATATCGATACTGCCACTGCTGATCTGCTGGCCAGGAAAACCGATGCAATCACCTTCACCATGGACACAAGTGCAGGTAAAAACCAGTTATGGATTATGGAATGGGACCCTGCAAAATTCAGTGCCGGATTTGATTGTTTTAAGCTCGTAATAACGAGTGCAGGAACAAGCATTGTCGCTGTTAATTATATTGCAGAACCCAGGTATCAGTCTGACGTTGTTCCGACGGCAATCACCGATTAATCTTGAACCGGGCAGGCTAACCCTTGCCCGGAAAGGATATGATTATGCAAGTACGATTAACAAAAGAGGGCCGAAGAGCCTTGGGTTTTTCCCCTGATCGTAAAATCGCAAATGTATCTGATGATAGAGCGTTTGCATTGATGTCAAGGGGACTCGCGGCACAGGACAAGGGCTTCATGGCCTTATTTAATGGGCCGTTACCTGAAAAAAAGGCGGAGGTTAAAAAAGTGGCACCAAAACCTGAAAAAGTCGAAAAACCGAAAAAAGAAACGGCTGTTTCAAAAGCGGCCGAAAAAAGAGAAAAAGCTGTCAAATAATAACCTTTAAAAAATAGGAGAGCTGACAAATGGCTAACTATGCACCATCAACACGAGCAAGAATCGCAGACCTAATTTTAGGTATGCGCGTTGACACGCCCGTCGTGGACGTATCTGATTTGGTACATCTTCATCAAGCGCAGGTAGAGGATTTTAACGTTTACGGGACTATCCTTTTGAAGCATTTATTTATGGAGGTCACGGTAGTATTGGATGCGAAAGCGGCATTATTCCAATATACATACTCCTGTTTACTCCATACCGGCGGGGCAATAGCCGCTACAAAGCTTGGGTTGGTAAGTACAACTATTTCGGGCCTGACAGAAGGCACGAGGGTTATTTGTGGACTTGGCGCTGTTGCCGGGTCCAATCATCAAATGACTGGTAGCGCTGGCGTTTCAGACGTTGCTGTAGGCCTTGGTGATCCGCTGGTGATTGGATACAAGAACGCCGTTTCAACAATCGGGCATTTAACCACATCTGCCGATGTTCTATCCGGTAGTGTTTTCCATTCATTGTTTTATGTTCCCATGTCCGCCGGCGCCTACGTTGAGGCCGCATATTAATGGGGGTTCATCCGAAATATAAAAAACGGAGGTTTTAAAATGAGTAGCACAGAAATAAGAGCTTTAAGCCGCAAAACAGGCGCTCCAGTCAACGCAGAACTGGACCAATATAAACATTTATTTGTATCAAATCAGGGCGGAAAATATAAAGAGGCTGCCCTTGCCGGTAGGCTTTTTTCGGTTGCAAATCAGGCAGCCGTTGCAGTGACCGCAGCAATGGCAACGACATGGACCGGCCTTGGCATTGCAAACCCAGCCGGATCGGGCAAAAATCTTGTAATTCATGAATTCGGGTGGACGTCTGATGTTGTCAACCCGGCAGAGGGCGCAGTTGGTTTGATGACTTCAACTGATTCAGGCTTTGTCGCTGCCCTGGCTGCCAGAAGTGCATTTTATGGCACTGGTTCATCTGTTGCTTATTGCGACGATGGCGCCACTATCGCCACACCTGTTCTTGAGCGCGTTTATGGCTCAACTATGGAGGGCGCGATCAGTACACAGGTCCAATTAGGGCCGGCAGTTGTACCCATTGACGGCAGTATTATCCTTGCCCCTGGTAGGTCGGTTATGACGTATCACAGTATCGGCGGTACGGCTTCTCTGATTTTCCATTTTATGTGGGAAGAAATAGACGTTTAAATTATGGGCCGGTCTATTTGACGGCCTTTTTTAAGGTGCTTTATGATATTTGACCATATTCCATGTGTAGCATAGGAGTTTAAATGATAACCGAACTTGTCACATTACCAGCCCAATACCCGGTTTCACTCGCAGAGGGTAAAAAGCAATGTGAGATTGACGATGATGATACCGCCCATGATATATATGTCAAGAGCCTGATCATGGCCGCAACCGGACTGGCTGAACAATATCTGCATAGGCGCCTGGTATCTCAAACCTGGAAACTTTATCTGGATTTGTGGCCAGCATCAATCATATTGCCATTCGGGCGCCTGCAATCCGTGACAAGCATAAAATATACTGATTCTGATGGTGACGAATCGACCTTTAGCGCTGATGATTATATTGTCGATACCAACAGTGAGCCAGGCCTTATTGAGCTTGGCTATCAAAAAACATGGCCTACGGATACGCTTTATCCTTCAAATCCCATTAAAATTGAGTTTGTTTGCGGGTACTACATCGGGTCTACCTGGATCAAAGAAACCGCATATGCAGAAAATGCCCTTGTTTTGCCCGTAACTGAAAACGGGCTGGTTTATAAATGCACAACAGCACTTACAAGCCTTGCCACAGCTCCCACATGGCCCTTGACCATTGCCGGGACTGTAGCGGATGGAACAGGAGCAACAGAGGGCGTATGGACCTGTGTGGGCCTTGCAGTGCCGGAAGCAATCAGGCACGCCATAAAATTAACTATTTCAGATATGTTTGAAAACAGGGAAACGGAAGTTTACTTGATGAATCACACAAAATTAAAAACCTGGGAAGCTTTGCTTTTTCCGTATAAATTATTCGGGGGTGTTTTTTGAGATCTGGCGGCCTGAGACATAGGGTCGATATCCAAGAGCAAACTCAAACTTCTGATGGGATGGGCGGTTTTTCGACTGCTTGGGCGTCAGTTACAGGCATGGGAAGCGTGCCGGCTAAAATATGGCCGCTATCTTCAAAAGAGCAACTCGACGCTATGAAGCTTGAATCCGTGGTTACGAACAAGATCCGGATACGATACCGGGCCGGGATAACATCAGCTAATCGTATTGTTTTCGGGTCCAGGATTTTCAATATCAAAGGTGCTCCGATTAATTACGATGAACGAAATAAAACCTTGGATCTTCTTGTGACGGAGGATTCTTGATGTCTGCTTTTAAAATGGACTGGAACGGTGCTAAAGTGTTGGCCGCTACCAGAAAAATAACTGATAGGGTCGCCAAGGAAGTGGCAACTGATGTCATGGAAGACGCCAAAAGTATTTTAAAACGCAAAGCAAAAACGACAACGGATAGAGGCTTATTGAGTCAGTTCTCAGTTGAAAAAAGTAAATATAAAACAGGTGGATATACCGCCCATTGTCAAGGCCCTGGAAATTGGCATCCACCCTACCATGCAAGTTTTGTTGAAATGGGAACGTTTAAGGATGAACCAAAACCGTTTATGAGGCCAGCAACAAAAAAGAACAAACACAAAGCAAACCGGAAACTCAGGAAGGCGCTTGATAAGCTATGAACTCATTATTCACTGCTATATATAATCATTTTTCAGCCACCACGGACAGCGGTTTTTACAATGACGTTTCCGGCCGCATGTATTTAGGCCATGCTCCCCAGGGTGCCACGTTTCCATATTGCGTTTATTTTTCCGTATCAGATGACAACGATCTTGATTTTTCAGATGAACACGAAGATTTTTTGACGCAGTTTAATATTTTTAGTCAAAACAGTTCAGCGGTAGAAGCCGGCAACCTTTTAAAATCGCTCAAGGCTATGTTTGATGATTGCAGCTTGACGGTAACAGGTTGGCGGCATTTGAGCTTTAAAAGGGGTGGCGTATATCCTAACAACGATTTTTCACAAGACCCGCCTATTATTGGCTATAGCGTTGAATATGATGTTTTATTGGAAAAGGAGCGAAGTTAAATGGAGCAAAACAATTTAAAGGTTAGTATCTGCATCCCCGTTATAAGGATGGATGGATTGAGACGATGTATTGATGCTATTAAAAAAAATGCTGGTATCCCAAAAGATCAATATGAAATTTTGTGGGAAGAAGACATAGACGGTATCGGCTGCCCAAAGATGTTAAAAAAAATAGTGGACCGTTCAAAGGCAGATATTGTCTGTTTTATTGGTGACGATACCCTGCCAGAAAAAGACTTCCTTAAACACGCCTTAGATGCCATGGCAACCCTGCCGGATGGGTGGGGCGTGGTCGGGCTGAACACTCAGGACATTAATAAGCCAAACGGCAACTCAAGCGCGCACTGGATGGCCCATAAAAAGATGCTTGAGCATATCCCTGGTGGCAATTTTTTCTCAACAGATTATAGGCATTGTTTTTGCGACAACGAATTGAAAGACATTGCGGAAGAGCTGGGCCGGTGGGTGTGGGGCGAAAAATGCAAGATTATTCATAACCACCCTATCAACAAGACCGCTGAATATGATAATGGCTATCAAAAAGCATACGAAAACGGAAAGTTTGACCATGACATGAAAACATATTTTGCAAGGAAACGCGCAAGGATGCAAAAAAAATACGGTGTCAGACTTGCAATCGCCCTGCCATTAACTGATGACAAAGTTTATAATCAATTCTTTTTTTCATTCATCAAAGTCATCACAGAATATATGTCCAGCCTGGTCAAATCAGGCAAGCCCATACTTTTTGATGTAATCATGCCGGACTTTCCCTGTCAAATCGATGCAGCACGAAACAATCTTGTGCACCAGGCGTTAATGCTTGGCTGCACACATATTATAATGATGGACACCGACCAGATTTACAACACCGATAATATGCTCGAAAAAATGCTTGCACACAATAAGCCGGTTATTGGCGCCAGGGTCCACAGACGATATCCTCCCTTCGATCCGATATTGCTTTTTGGTGAAGTCGGCAAGCTGTTGCCAATACCAGATGACGCAATAAAACCCGATGGAGAATTCAACAAAGAACTGCAGGTCGATTTTACTGGTACCGGATGTATCATGTTTGATACACAAATTTTTATTGATATGGTCCCTGAAAGATGGTTCCAGTTGACTACCGGCGAAAATGGTCAATCAGTCGGTGAGGATATTGGTTTTTGTGCAAAGTTGAAAAAAATGGGCATACCTGTTATAGTAGATGCAAGTATTGATATTAAGCATTTAACATTATTGGCGGTGGATTGGTCAACTCATAAACTTTTCAAAAAACTGATGAAATAAAAACAGAAACTAAAACAGTTGAATAAGCTTGGAGCCCTTATTCAGCAAAGATTGGAGGCAACAAAATGGCATTAGAAAGCAAGGTAGGCAGGGATGCAAAAGTAACCATCGGCGCTCATACGATTTTAGGTTTAGGAACGTGGACAATATCGGGCGGGGCATTCGCAGAGCTTGATGACACGGCGTTTGGCGATGATTCCGAACAGATATTGAGGGGGCTCAGGTCGGGCGGTGAGGTATCGTTTTCCGGGAATTACAAAAAAGATGATGTGACCGGTCAAGATATGATCAAAATGGCGTACTGGATGAAATCGGACCTCACGACATTGAGGTTTTATGTGGATGACACCAGTTTTTATGCAACCAATTCAACCACGGGCGCTGGTGGTGGGTTGCCGGCCGAGACAGAAGTCAGCCATATCAAGATTTTTGCAGAGCCTACCGTGTCGGTCGACAAAGGCGGGCTTGCAACAATCGAGTTCACCGGTAAGATCATTGGCGCCATGCGGCTCAATTAACCAGTTTGGGTGGATAGGGATATTTAATATCTTGATAAGGGGGTCCGCTCCACCTCCTTCCACCTATTTTTTAATGGGGCAAAAAGGAGCAACGGTCATGAGCGACAGAAAAATAATTACAGGTCGTGACAAAATATGCAAAGACATCGCGGATGCATTAGGAATAAAGAAATGCAGGTCGTTACAAATAAATATGCGTCTTGATGAAATTGTAACTGTTAAGGCTGAATTTTTACCTGTAGGTGACGGTATTGAGCAACTCAGCACAATTTTTAAAGAATATGAATTAGTCGAAAAAAAGGAGCAAACGAAAAATGAGAATAACAAAAGCAGTTGACAGATGGTTTGACATTCCTGGCGATCCCGACAAGGGCCGGTTGCTTATCCACAACCTTTCCCCAGAAGAGCTTGACGAAATAAACGACAAGGCCTTTATCCAGGATATCAATTACAAAAAAGTCAAAGGCAAAAAGGAAAAGTTTGAACCGACCTTTACGAGCAAAACGGATAAAAAAGCATTCCGGGAACTGCCGATTCAAAAAGCGGTTATCGGGTGGGAGAATTTCTTTGATGAGGGTGGCAAAACCCCTATTAAATGCACTCCTGAAAATGTTTTGAAGGCAGCCAGAACCATCGATGGTTTTTCTGAACTTGTAGCGGAATTGAGAGAACAACTCGCAGCGGATATTGCCCAGGAAAAGGAAGATCAAAGAAAAAACTGATTGAATTCTGCATTAGGACCAGTGAAATAGATTGCCGTAAATGCAGAATTACTTACGAAAAGTTGTACCACGAAGAGCCGCCATGTGCTGAATGCTTGCCGGATCTTCAAAATGAAAACGTTTTACCGTATGAAGTTTATTGGCGGGCGTTTGGACCGATTGAAAATCTTGACACTTTTAAAATTATGCGGCTTGTCGGTATCGGCAAAAAGGATTTTCTGTATTGCCTGGATTTAATCACAGCGGCAAGGAATGAGGTTATACGGCTTAAATTTTTAAAGGAGACTACAAAGTGAATCTTGGCGGAATTTATATGTCTGTTCGTGCGCGAACTGATAAATATAAGCGGGATCTTGCAAAAGCCAAAACGCTAACTGGCAAGGCCGCAGTTGTCATGCAAAAGCAGATTAGCCGTATTAATTTCGCTAAAGTCGCAATCGCTGGTACTGCTTTTACCGCCGGAATGGTCGCCATGACGAAAAAGATTGTCACGCTGGGCCGTGAATTTGAATCGACAATGAAAACCGTGCAGGCGTGGTCAGGGGCTACCGGAAAAGATTTAAAAGACCTGACCGCGATAGCTCGTAAAATGGGCGCAGAAACAGAACACACCGCAACGCAGGCAGCCGGAGCCTTGAAGTTTTTGGCTGCCGCTGGATTTTCAGCCAAAAAGAGCATGGCGGCTTTACCCGGAACGTTGGATCTCGCGACAGCCGGGCAGGTCGATCTTGCGGCAGCTACAGACATAACAACAGACGTATTGACAGCATTCGGTTTGCGGGTTGAAGAGTTGAATAGGGTTAACGATGCATTTATTACTGCTGCATCCAGTAGCAATACAAACGTAATGATGTTGGGGCAATCAATGAAAATGGTTGCCCCAACTGCTAAACTCTTTGGCCTCACAATTGAACAAACAGCCGGCTTTCTTGGCACACTTGCTAATGCTGGCGTGAAATCTGAAATGGCCGGTTCTGGTTTAAATATGGTGTTGTTGAAATCTCAAAGAGCAGCGAAGCTGTTAGGCATGGAGCTTGATTCATCATTGATCGATGTTTTAAAAAGAATGAAAGCAGAACAATGGGATGCTGTCAAAATAGGGGCAGCCTTTGGGGCAAGACAGGTAAAAACAGCCGCCATTCTGATGGACAATATTGGAGCCTATGAAAAGCTTACAAAAAAAATAAAAGATAATGTCGGATCAACTAAAAAGCTTGCGGCCATTATACGCGATTCCCTCGATAATGATTTGAAGATTTTAAATTCAACAATCCAAGATAAATTGCTGAGGACGTTTGAGACATACAAAGATGACATGCGGGATATCATCCAATTTACAACATCATGGATAAAAGAAAATGGCAAAGCGATAGATCAAAAAGTAGATGAGTATATAACCGATATTTCAAAAGCTGCTTCTGGATTGTTTACCACTTTGAAAACAGGGGCAGCAATTTACAACTCTATGCCTGATGTTGTGGTCGGTGCGGCAGGTGCTGGAATTGTTGGCAGAATGCTTTTCGGCGGATGGGGGCCGGCTAAAGTTTTAGCCATGATTTACGCGATAAACGGTGGCATGAAATCGTTTAATATGAATATGGGCGTGTTGGTTAAAGATTCAAAAGATTTTGCCGAAGCATGGAATGAGATAGCGGCGGTGCTGAAAGGTGAAAAAGATTGGAACACAGGCGCTTTATTAGATACTACTCCATCAGGGCCTGATTATGATAGTGCGGCAGGTAAATTTTATATGGGTGGCATATCTGATAGCGATAAGCCAGGATTTGGTGTAGTGTCACCTGATGATACAGATGCTGGTGCAGGTGGTGGAGGCGGCGAAGAAGATGCAAAAAAATATAAAAAGAACTTTGATAATTTTAACGAATATCTGGACAGCAAATACGATGCCATAACCGCTGCAAACAAAAAAGAATATCAAATGGAAATTGCCCTTGCCGAAATGATTGGAAAAGATTCTTGGCTTATACGCGAAGAGGGCATGCAGGCAGCGACAGAACACCAGGCAGTTGAGCAGGAACGCCAAACACAACTTTATTACGATGCACTCCAAGATCGGTTACAAATACAGATTGAAGCAAATCAGGTATATGCCGAAATAGGCATGACCAAGTTCGACATTGAACGCGCTGAAGTCGAGCGTATGACCGAAATATATAGACAAGCTGATGTTGATAAGAATGTCAGAGATAAAATTGCAAGTGATAAGTCGATCAAAATCGCACAGGCTGAACATGAAGCGAAAAAAAGTTTGTGGGATCGCTATGTTGAGCATACAAAATCGACGGCGCAACAAATGACAGAGCTTTCTGTTTACATGGCTGAAAGCTTCGCTGCCGGTGTGGGTGATGCATTCGCGGGTGCCATTGTCTATGGCGAAAACCTTGCTGCTTCCTTTGCAAGCTTGACCAAAAACTTAGCTGCCCAAGTCATTAGCTCTTTGGTAAAAATAGGTGTTGAACGATTAATCCAGTGGTCGGTATCAAAAGTTTTAGGTGCCGCCGAAGCCACTTCAAGGATGGGCATTTTAGCCGCTGAAACATTTGCTGGAGCATTCGCTGCAACTGCAATGATACCGATAATAGGCCCTGCATTGGCTCCTGGCGTAGCAATCGCAGCAACATCTGCGATGCTTGCAGGTGCAACGGCGGCGGCGGCTACTGGTGCGGCATTTGGTGCCGGTGTAGCTTCTTTCGATCAAGGCGGGATATCAAACGCACGCGGGGTATACCAGACCGGCGATATTCAAGAGGCACATATTCCATTGCCGTCCGGCGGTAAAATCCCTGTAAAAGTAGAAGAAAAACAACAACAGCGGCCAAACCAAATAATTATGAACAATCCTGTATTTCAGGATTTGGATACACAGAGGCAAGTATTCATAGAAATTGCCAGGCAGGTAGCACCGGGGGCAGTTGTAGAAAACTATAATGATGATGGTCCGGTTAGAACGATGATCAGAGGGGGCAACTAATGGCAGCCAGGGGCACATTTTCTCTCGTACCTAATGAAGTTTTAACGGCAGAGCCGGAATATCACAATGTGATAACATCTGCCGAATCCATGAAAAAAGAGTATATCAATATTGCCACCACTCCTACAGAAAAGTTTACTTTAAATTTCAATGCTTTGACAAATACAGAAAGAGACACGCTCCTTGATCATTACAATGATCAATATGGTGGCTTTTATAGTTTTTATTGGGCTTCTGTACCTTCATATATCGGTTCAGGCGCAATCATAATTGGGCGATGGGTCAAGGGGTCTCTAAAAATGACTCCAATTTCTAAAACATACTGGAAATGCAGTATAGTCTTTGAAAAAGATGCAGAAGGCTATTGGTCACCGTTTGATTTCGTGCCTACCGGTGCAAGCACAGGTGATGTCGATATCTCATTGCCTGCCGGTAAAACAGTTGTGATATATTGGGGTGATGGCAATGTGACAACTGTAACCGGCCCGGTCACTGATGAAAATTACACAAACGCATATGCTAGTGCAGGGACATATAAGGTAACTTTTTGGGGTGATTATACTTCGGTTACGCGGTTTGAAATCAATACTGTTGGAGCAAACAGTACTACGGTTAGGCTTGGCGAATTAACCGGTCTTACTCGTTTCCGGTGCTCAGGTTCAAACACAATCTCAGGAGACCTTAAAAATCTACCTTCTGGGCTTGCTTATTTTTATTGCTCAGGTTCAAACACAATCTCAGGAGACATCCAAAATCTGCCATCTGGATTGACTTATTTTTATTGCGCTGGTTCAAACACAATCTCAGGAGATATTCAAAATTTACCGTCTGGAT
>Ga0208769_1001155_pt1 | contig 11851 bp, 18 predicted proteins | sample AntAceMetag02UKC_FD_184768 | JGI IMG/M metagenome (GOLD analysis project Ga0208769, IMG submission 184768) | Saline lake microbial communities from Ace Lake, Antarctica- Antarctic Ace Lake Metagenome 02UKC (SPAdes) (version 2) | ecosystem: Environmental > Aquatic > Non-marine Saline and Alkaline...
AGGAGCAATCCTGTCCAGCACAAGACCTAATAGGATTTAATATTCTCCTACGATTTTAAGAAGTGCTGTTTGAATATGCGAATCGTTTAAATATGGATAAAGAAATTTACAAATATAATCTGATCGGAAAGAAGCATTGAAAATATCCCATGCATAGCGGATTTTGCTGAGACTTTGTTTTTTATATTCCTGTTTCATTTTTGGATATCGCTTCATCGTTTCATCCATTGCTTTTTTAATGGCGGCAAAATGTTCTTTTGTCATTCTCATCTTTTCTCCTCCTTATGTTTATATTAACTTCTATTTTCTATGAGTGTCATATGCTTTCACATATGACACCGAAGACAACAGAAATTAAAGTGCTCTTTCAAAAATTGCCGTTCTGATTGCTGCTGATAAATTCCAATCCGCATACGTCCTGGCAGCATAGTAATAAGCCACCAGATTAGCCGTATAAAGGTTTTTAATTCTTTTGAATAGAAAACGTCGGTTGTCAATATTCTTGACTATGACGGCCAACTGAGCAACAATTTTCTTTTCTGATATTCCGGCATCAATTATTTTCTTATCAACTTTCATTTTTTCTCCTCCTTATTTTTGAAGTATGTCCTGACATACTTCGTTAATCGCAACGCAGGGAGTATTGCTACCCCCTGCCGCTCAGGACCTGATACGCTTTTAATAAACGGCTTTAAATCCCATTGCCAAAAGTTTTTCTTCGGTTAAATTGGCATCCATATTTTCAATGAATGCTGCGATTACTTTTTGACTGGTTTTGATTGAAACATTAAAATTGTTTTCGGCATCGGCCTCCAGATAAATTTCAATTCCGGTTGCATCACCAATAGCCATAAAATTTGTTGCTTCCCTAATTACAGGAAGACTTCCATCTTCAAATTTTTCAGCACCAGCCAAACCGTCCCAATCGTTGTCATCAAACTCTCTTACTTTTTTAAAGTTGTTTAACATTTTCTCCTCCTTATTTGTTTTACGTTAACTTCTATTTTCAATGAGTGGTTCAAGAATCTAATTGAAGAATAAAGTGATCAGTTGTTACCCTCCCATTTTGATCCTTGAACCACCGATGAAATTAGAAACAGTACGAATTCAAATCATTTTCCCAATCGATCTTATCCCATTCTTTGATCTGAACGACGGTCGCCCCGCCATTATTAATAATAGCAGAATTTACTTTTCCGCAAGAGCAGATATAAACGGTGACGCCGTGGATTTCATCGTCATCGTCTTCAACAGAACCAGAATCGGGAAACAAATCAACCGTTTTAACTTCTTCATCCGTGTTGGCATAGAAGAAAGTGTCAACATCAAAATCCCATTGCCATTGAAGACCACAGGAGCAAACTGCCATTTTAACTTTTTCTTCTGTCAGAAAGAATTCTTTCAAATTCGATTCGACCAGATAGCCGTGATCATAGAGACCATGCTTCAAAGGAACCTGAATCCGTTTGGGATTACGCTTCCACAACTTCACCATCCCGTTTACTCTCCATCTCATGGGAGAACCATCGGCATTTTTTGCAACTGCATGAAAAATAATTTGTCCGTTGGAAAGTTTTTTTGCTTGTTCTAAAGTAATCATTTTCTCCTCCTTATTTAATTGTTGTTTGATTTATCTCGTCAGTATGCAAAGAATCACTTTACATAGACGGGGATTACTCCCCGTTTCGATATTTATTAAACCCATGTTTGTTCTCTATCTTTTTTTCTCAAATTCGCATCTTCTTGAGCATGTTCTCTTTTGATCCTGTCAATTCCTGCACTTTCACACCATAACCTTTTTTTGCCGTTGTAACAAATAACATATCCACGGTATCCATACTTTGTTTTTCTCGTACTTGTTTTTAACATTTTTCTCCCCCTTATTTGTTTTACGTTAACTTTCTATCTTCAATGAGTGCTTTACCCTTTCAAGTAAAGCACCGATGAAATTAGAAATACTTTTTTTTAATAAAAATAAATTCGGGTGTGGTCGGTATCGTCAAAATTCCAACTTCCGTCTGCTTTTTGTTCTTTAATACCAACGGTAGTGCCATTTGAGGAGCCTTTCATTTTTTCAGCATCCAAAAAATTGTAGCCATTATAATTTCCAGTTTTCATTAGAATGGTTTCGATCAAATCAATTTGACCTTCTCGTTTTCCTTTGTGGTCATCTAAAGAATGTAAAAGTCTTGAATTTACCATGTTCTTTAATTCTTCAACATTAATAGTTTTCTTAATCATTTTTAACTCCTCCTTGTTAGGTTTTGTTTTTTTAAGATATTCTACCTTTTAAATACACGATGCAAAATTTATATTTCAATTTTTTTAATATCTGAATAACCACTATTAGGAACGTTATTCCAGAAGGTCATAAGAGCATTAACTTTTTTATCAACTTCGTTTTCAACAAAGATACTACATTCTGAAATATTCAAACGACCCGGTCGGAAAGAAATAAAATTACACATCACTTTAGAGTATCCGTAAACTTCTTTTTTTCCAGTAGCCATAATAATAAATCTTTTCATATTATTTCCTTTCCATCGTGTACTTAAAAGGTAGGGACCGGTTGCCCGGTCCCATCTTTAAGGAGGAGGAGAATCCCTAAGTTATGCCTTTAAACATGAAGTGCCAATAAAACGATCAATTGGCTTTGTAATGCCGCCCGGACTTATAAGAGCCAATCTTTAAGAAAGCAAAGATCCGAGGCTTTAAAATAACTGGACTCGATTCAATCTTTACTTCCTGACTGGTTTTGCCATGAGGCTACTTAATTTCTTCACCTACGCTATTTTCTTCCCGGTACAAACATCATGTTTTAAAACATAACCATAATCCATATTTTCGCCGTCTTGTTTATTTTGGGGCTACTGAAGATATTCGCCTTCTCTATTCTCGTTTCGCGGTTACTTTTAAATGGACTTGTGGGATATATGCATAATGCGGACGCTCCCTACTAAATAAATCAGGCACGCATTTCAAAAATTCCATATAGCATCTGGGAGAAGAAAAACATCCTCGTATGCATGAAGTTTATGGACAGGTAGATTTTTGGATTTGACATTATGGCTCACTGAATGGGTCTATGGTAAAATCTTTCAACCTAATGAATTCGCCCACCGTATCTCAGAGGTTACTGTAGAAGATTAAAAAACTTTACTTTTGAAAGGGGATCGATTAGATCCGGCATTGTTTCGCAACAAGGCCACCGAAAAGGTTATCCCAAGTTTTAATGATTTCCAGAAGCTTAGACAGCGCCCGCGATACAAACCGAAAAAACCTGTAAAGGCCAAAAGACAACTTGCGGGATGCGCAGCCAATGCCGACCAACAAATTAAACCCAGCGGCAAAGGCCATTAAAAAATTCGATCATTAAAACGTTATGTAAAGAGCGTGAAGGCACCGGACCCCGGAACCACAACCATTATATATCCCCTGCTGCTGTATGCAACATAAAAACAGGCCATAAATGCCCCGATCGGCTACCAGGCAGCGCCGTTTTTAACTGACTATAATCATTGACGATATTCAAAGACCTAAAAACACCTTAAAAAATTATTATTTCGTTATATATCGGTCACTTAGGCTAAAAACAGCCTAAAAATGCAATAAATCGTCATATTTTACGTTTTTTAGAGCCAATTTCATAAAGCCCCGATTGAAGCGCCTTCACAACATAAAAAACACCACCTAAAGCCGCTTCAATGGCTCGTTTACAAAAGGGACTGAAAAAACCCATTTCGATCCATTGAAAATGGCAACTTTTAAAAACGCTGTAGATCCCTGATATCATTGGGCCGCTTTCTATGCGAAGCCGTATAGAATAAGGGATTAAATGCCGCTTGTAAAGTACCTTCAATCGGGGACCTGCAACTGACTATAAGTGACTGTTTTTATGCCATATTGCAAGCGGCTTCTGTTAGTCCCTGTTAATCGGGGATTCAGCTATTTTGCTAAGTTACTGTATTTATAGCATAAAAATGTGATATAACATGGGTATATTTAAGTAAAATACCACATTGTTCCCCTTTTCTTCGGTTTTTTATTCAAAGCCGGTATTAAAGGAGTTCTTATCAGTTCTTATATAGAAGTAATTGAAAGAATACAATAAAAGTATAATGGTACTTAAGAGGCCATATATACTATAATCAATATATTTTTTACGTTCTATACATGCTTTTTCGCAAATAAAGGCAATTATAATCTTTTTTATTGTCATATGGTATTATAACGAATATATTGTCATTAAATTACATGAGAAGTATTTGGGTTAAGGAAAGGAAAAATGAGAGCAATAACAAGAAGAAAGAATCCAAGAGCTAATCGATCAAAGTTTACCAGAGCAATCCAAAGAATCATTTACGATTCATTGAAAGCAAAACTTCCATTAACAAGAGCAGTTGAACTTTCTGGTATCACATATGCTACTTTTAGAGATTGGATGATAAAGGGAAGAGACCCTAATGATTTCTTTCACAATCGTTTTAGGAGAAATGTTAAATCAATTATAAATGAACGGGAAAAAGAAGCAATTGAAATCATACGTCTTGCAGCAAAAGGCGGTCATTCGTTTAAAGAAAAGAAAGTAGTAAGAGGGCCAAAAGGAAGAGAAATAACAACTGTAAATAAGATAACCAATCCTGATTGGAAAGCTGCTGCTCGTTATCTTGAATTAATAGCACGAGAAACATATGGACAGAACCGCAATTATAATATCCATGATGAAGAAGTTACCAACGAAAAGTTAAAAATAGAAGCGGATATAACTGGCGATGTTGGGCAGGGAATAAAAGAAATAACTCTTGAAGCATTAAGAACATTAACAGGTAAAGAACTTGAACACTTTACAGATATCCTCCAAAAGATCAATAACAAGGCGAATACCGAAGACGATCAGCAAGAGTCAGAGTAGAGCGATATTAGAAAATATCCCATCTATTGCTCTTGTTGAAATGGTTCTTGCGGAAAAGTCTTTGAGACAGTATGCCAGATTAGCATGGCCTTTGTTAGAGCCAAAGAAACCGCTGATATGGAACTGGCATTTAGATGCTATTTGTGAACACCTTGAAGCGGTTACGAATGGAGTAATCCATTATCTTATTATAAACGTTCCTCCTCGTCATATGAAGTCATTATGTGTTTCAGTTCTTTGGCCTACATGGGAATGGGGTCCGAGAAACCTTCCTACAATGCGTTATGTGTACTCCTCATATGCACAAGATCTTTCTACAAGAGACGCATTAAAATCAAGAAGAATTATACAATCTGATTGGTATCAGAATAATTGGGGTGATCGTTTTACTCTAACTTCTGATCAGAACCAAAAAACAAGATACGATAATAACAAAACAGGATATCGTATTGCTACATCTGTTGGTGGAATGGGAACTGGTGAAGGTGGAGATAGAATAGTTGTCGATGATCCACATAATGTGAAGCAAGCTGAATCGGATAGAATCAGAGGGGAGACAAACGTTTGGTGGGATGAAAGTATGTCTACTCGTTTAGATGATGAAGATACAGGAGCATATGTAATTATTGCACAACGAACACATTATATGGATCTTTGCGGTCATGTAATGGAAAAGGCAATGGATGTTGAAAGCGGAAATGATGTTGTTCGTTTAATACTACCTGCTCGTTTTGAAAAGGAAAGAGAATTAAATTTACAAACAAGAACACCATTACAGTTTGAAGATCCCAGAACGAAAGAAGGCGAAGAATTAGATAAGGGTCGTTTCCCTGATCGCAAGTTAAAAAAGAGAGAAGCACGGATGACGGAGTATTCAAGGGCAGGTCAATTACAGCAGCGACCTTCTCCTCGTGGTGGTGGTATCTTTAAAGTTGAAAATTTTAAGTTCATGAAAGATATGCCTGATGAATCATTAGTAAAGGAAGCATTAATTTATTGGGATAAAGCAGGAACGGAAGGTGGCGGAGATTTTTCCTCTGGTATCTTTATGCTCCAATTAATGACAGGGAATGTTTTGGTTGCAGGTGTTGAAAGAGGACAATGGGATTATACGAAAAGAGAAAAACGAATATTAACATTCGCTATTCTATGTAATGCTTATTATAAAAATATAAATGTTAAAACATGGCATGAGCAGGAACCGGGTTCAGGAGGAAAAGAATCAGCAGAAAGGACAACGAAGAATCTTATTAAAAATGGTTTACTTAGTGAAGCAGAAAGAGTAACAGGAAATAAAGTAATCCGTTCTGAACCGTATCAGGCAGCGGTTGATAACGGATTAGTGTATCTCCTTATTGCTCCTTGGAATAGAGGGTTTATTGATGAACATGAAAAGGCTCCTAATTACGAATTTAAAGACCAATGGGATTCATCAGCAGGAGCATTTAATAAGGTAACTGCGCCCAAGAAAGTATTCGGTATTCGTGTTCATGTTGAAGGGGAGAATAAGAATACGGCATTAGAGAAACCGGAAATGAAACAGGGTGAAGAACTCGTTGCTGTATATGAAGGCGATAAGGTTATCGCATACGAAAAGATCGGTGGGAAGAGGAGAAGCGGAATTGGCTATTAAAAATGTTCCCATTAATATCTTGGATGCAAAAAGAATCTTTACCGTCTCTTGTCCTAATTGCGGTTGTGGTATGGTTACAGAAAGCGAAGATGGATTATTAATAAAGTGCTCCAATTGTAATATTGTAATGGCAAAAAGGAATATAGATTACGAAGATTTTTTAAGAGAACAACCGACTATTCATTAAGGAGTGAAGAATGTTATATTCATCAGGCGATCATTTTGTTGTTTGTTCCCATTGTGGTCAGGCTTATCGCATTGGAGATTGTCATACTTGTGCTTCAACATATGGCTACTGTTCTATTTGCGAAAAGTTTCATGATTTGTCAATTGCTAAGTGCCCGGCCAATTCAGGAATTTTAAGATGTCGGTGTGAAGAAGTTAATATATTCACAGAAGGAGAAAATGAATGCTTCCATTAATACCAATTGCAATTTCATTAGCAGCAAAGTACATTCCTTCTCTTATAGGAAAACTTGCAGGAGACAATGCTGAAAAGGTTGCTGAACAGGTTGTTGGTATGGCTTCTTCTATTACAGGGAAGGCCGATCCGCAACAGGCCCATGATGCGATAATGGCTGATCCGAAGATTGCACTTGAATTCGAAAAAGCCGGCATGCAATTAACCCTTGATCTGTATAAGGAAGACACCAAGCGCTTAGAAACAGTCAACACGACCATGAGGGCAGAAAGCACTTCCAGTTCCTTATGGCAAAGATCATGGAGACCTTTTAATGGGTTCGCTTTTGGCATTACCTTATTCTGCGATTACTTCGTTTCCCAAATAGTTCAAAACTTCATTAATTACAAAATGGAAGTGTTGAAAGTCGCTGCATTAAAGGCCGGAATTGAATATGTGCCCTTTATCTTTACATGGACCCATATTCCTTCGTCTGTATATATGCTATGGACAACCGTTCTGGGGGTCACAGCGGGCAGTAGAGGGCTTGAAAAGGTGAATCAGGCAAAGTTGGTAAGTCCCAATAATAACCTCCCCATAAAAGACCTTCTAAAGCTATTTGGAAAAGGAGTAATAGGAAGATGAACGAAGCTGCGACAAAACAACAAAAACCAAAGAAAGGGCGTATCGATGTTCTGCCTGAAGTGATAAAAGACTTGAAAGATCGGGATATAGTTGGCCGTAAGAAATATGGAACCACTTTACAATCCAATAATGGCAGAAGTTCTTTGTTGGATGCTTATCAAGAGGTACTGGATTTAGCAATGTATTTGAAACAAAAATTAATTGAAGAGTCCCAAGAAAACAAAGGAGAATAACAATGTCTTTTACAGCCAAATACCTGCCAGTTCAACGACAAAAGTACTTTACCTTTTTTGCAAGTGGTGGAAGTGCTGCTGTGGCTCCTGATGTTGAGTTTACAGAAGCCTTTGCTCCTTCATTTGCATTTGAGATTGATATGATACGGTTGCATATGTCTGCCGTTCATATCAGCGTTGTAGATTATACACTTAATCTAAGCCACCATCTTGATTCTGCCTATAATCAACTTCTGATATCCCAAGCGATGTTAGGAGTAGATGACGTTCTGTATCAGCCGGGAAGGACTCTCATATTGCACTCAGGAGACGTTCTTAATATGTCTTTGATTATATCGGCTGTCAATGTCTTCGGCCTTGAAATCGCTGGCTGGGCCGTTACACAACCGGCTGGTGGTTGGAGTTAATATTCATTTTTTGAGGAGTAGCAAATGTTAGCACCGATACGATCAAAGAATCCTGTTCTTGAAGTTAATGGCGAAAACCTTCTTCTTAGCCGTGGTGGAGGAAATGGTTTAACTATTAATGCCAATATCCAGAGGGATTATATATCCGTAAATGGAATAGAGAAAAGGTTTAGCACAAAAGCCTTCATTCCATTCCATCGGTTTAATACTCCTTGGTGGTGGGGTATAGATGCATGGACTGTCGATTATACATTGACTCGTATGGGATATGCTACCTATATTGATAAAGATGGGATAATGCAATATGGAGTAACCAATACTCCTCGTATCCAGCAGAATGGATTACTGAATGAAGGCGCAGGGGCGAATATACTTCTGCAAGTTCTGACCGATTGGACGGATACGAATCTTACTCCGGTAATGGACGCTACAGATTGGTTCGGTGTTGCAAATAAAGCATGGACTTTAACTGCTGGAGCAAATGATGGAACATTAATTTCTGCTGTTCAAACATCATCTACAACTGATCATACTTTCCTTGTTGGGGTAAGAAGAAAAACTGGAACTGGTGCTTTTAGTATGACCATTGATAATGGAGGGACATGGACAGTAAAAGTATTGACGTCTTCCTATCAATACTTTTCTGTTAGTAAGGCCGCAGCCGATCCTCAATTAGGGTTTAAACTTGCTACTTCTGGTGATACAATCGAAGTTTGTATTCCAAATCTTTTTACTACCATATATGCGACAAGCGCGATTAACAATGATGGCCTTTCGCTTGCGACGATGCAAGATTTCTCGACCGGCTCAGAAACAGATGTTCCCGGCAAATTGAATGTCTACCCAAGTATAATTGAACTTGTAAATGGTGACAGAGACGAAGATTACTACTTGACGCTGGATCAAACCGCTGGTGCGATAACTGATTTCACGCATCGGGTGACTATATGTATGACAGATAATGGAGTTGATGGGTACTCAGAATTTTACACTTGGGCAGTATCTAATGCTGATGATGATCTTGGAGATATAGATATTGCAAATGGGAGCTATTTATCTATTTCGATGATATGGGCCAGTCCTACACAGTATCAAATCAGACTACAGGAGTGTGATGAAGGGGCATTAACGGCTGCGATTGACACGTCCGAGAAAATCGATACGGGGACTGTGGTTTATTTGTCTATTGATCGCACAGGAACTACCGCTGCGGCAGAGATATATTCAACGGCAGCACTCCGTGACGCTGGCGCTGCTGGCGATATTGATACGATTGGCGGCACCGTAATTAATACAGCCTTTAGATATGCCTACGGTATTGCTTCCCGTAATAACGGACAGACAGCAAAAGACATCTCCGGTTGGGTAGCAAATCTCACCCTCACCGACGGCGCAATCGAGAAAGTAATTGATCCCGGTTTTGATTGTGTGACTGACGATGTTGGAGAGCTTGCTACCGGCCTGCTCACAATCGGTAATTGTTATCTCATATCCCTTAGAACAGATGGTGATTTTATTTCTGCGGGTTCGCCGGATAATGTTGCGGGAACCTACTTTAACGCGACAACTACAGGTGTAGGACTTCTGGACGCAGGGGACAAGGTGTTTCCGGTCACCTTCACTCACTGGACCGCAGGAACAGGCTGGGCTCCTCAAGCCACGGCGGGAAGTCTTACGGGGAAGGCGCAGAAGATTGGAAATGGGATTGCAACACTTTCGCAAGCGATATTAACGGAGGGTCTTGTTTATAGATTTAGTGCATCTTTGACAGATTGTGTTGGAACTGCGCGGATCTATTTTGGGGCCACAAAAATAAAAGACATCACTGCGTCTGGTGACTATGTGTTGTACGGGATTGCCGGGGCCGGTGGATCTCTAAGTATTATCAGCGCTGCTGCTTTGGTTATATCCGTTGATGATGTCGAAGTAGTAGAATACGGCCATGTTCGTGTTTCCGAAGCAGGAATACAGAAGATTTCACTTCCTGCCGATGTTAAATTTGCAGAAGAACTTGGAGCTGAATTACTTCCTCTTGGTGATTGTACTACTGATTGGTTTGATGTTGCCCAAGGGAACTGGACTTACGATGCTGTAAATGATGAATATGATCAAGACGGAACTCAATTTAGTCAATGGCGAATGTGGGAAGATGTAGTATTGACTGTTGGCCAAATGTATAAATGCTCTTTTGAAATTAAGAATTGGATTGCAGGAAGTGCTTGGTTGCGGTTGGGAAGTGGAGCCATTGGTGCTTCTGGTGGTGCTGATGGAGTATTCACCAGTTACATAAAAGCAACAAGCACACGATTTGCGGTTGAATCATCTACAACATTCAACGGATCTGTTACCAATTTTACAGTAAAGGAAGTAGAGGTAGAAGCGCAAGGAACTATGTTTTGTAGAATTACCCCCGGATTTTCAGAAGCCCAAGCATCTGCCGATAATGCTTTTCTATCCATTAATGCAGACGGCTTATTTCTTTATCATGATGTTAGTAGTAATGGCTTTGCGTCCCATGATGGAACAACAGAAGCAACTCTTGCATTGACTTTTGTTGCCGGTACTTCTTATATCCTTTTTATACATTGGGGATCTAAAGATGGAACGAGTAGAAAGTTTCAAATTGGAGCGCTTGATTGTTCTTCTCGTATCATTAAGTGGGGAGCGATATTTGCCTTTGATGGAGCGTATACAACAGGAGCAGATATCATTGCAGGCTATGATAGCGAACGTCCATTTGAATTAAGGGATCTATTATTTCTTCCTTTGCTTGATCCTGTTCTTGAATGGGAACAAATAGAAAATATTGCAAGGGAAATGGCATAACAATTTTAAATTAGGAGGATTTACAAATGGCTATAATTGATACAATCGTAGAGTACAAAACAGGGCATGACCAGTATATGTATCTCAAAGCACTTCAGCAATTAATGAATAAAGTGGAGCCGGTCTGTGAAATTCTTAAAGGGCATTTGTTGAATGCTACCAATTGCGGAATGGACGCAGCCATTATATCCGCATTGACAGATCTTCATACGAAGAACAATGCTCTGCTGGATAAGATCAAAACGTATTCGACCTTCTTGCGCCAGATTGATGACCCTGATTATGTTGAGCCTGTTGGGGAATAGAAATGACCTTCTTTAGAACCATAGATAGAAAGGCAGCAACCGTTCTTCTGCTTTCTGATAATGTCTACACAAGTACAATTCTTGTTCAGGCATATCAAAGAGTAAATGTTGGTATTGTTGTCGGCTCGATTGTCTCTGATATGTTATCTGAAGCGGTTCTTAGTTCTCCTCTTTCCGGGCCTTTGTCTAATTGCTCTGCCGTCATTACAGTCCAAAGGCAAAACAGGGAGGAAATGGGCGGAGACTTCTGGCATGATGTTGAATCATGGTCTATTGTTGCGGTTGATGGGGAAGAATCATGTAGCGAAAACATATCTGATAAGGGTGAGCCAGAAGTCTGTTGGTATCGTTTAGGAATTAAAAAAGACGATTATGAATCAGGTGTAGCAATTGCAAGGTTAGGAACAGCATGAGTAATTTTGGAAATAAAACGGGCAATATATTTAATATTGACAAGAGTATTCTTGAAGATAATATTATTGCTACAGGT
>Ga0208769_1001156_pt1 | contig 11849 bp, 16 predicted proteins | sample AntAceMetag02UKC_FD_184768 | JGI IMG/M metagenome (GOLD analysis project Ga0208769, IMG submission 184768) | Saline lake microbial communities from Ace Lake, Antarctica- Antarctic Ace Lake Metagenome 02UKC (SPAdes) (version 2) | ecosystem: Environmental > Aquatic > Non-marine Saline and Alkaline...
CGTAAAGAGTTTTATTCTGAACAACTTCTTGAAATTAAAAGATTATTGGAATTAAATGAAAAAGAAATAAAATATAATGAAGGCTGGATAAATTTTCATAATAATTCAATTGAAGAACATAAAAAATATATTGAAGAAATATTTGACTTAAATGAAAAAATAGACCAAGAAGAAAAATTAAAATTTCATAAAGAACAAATAGAAGACCACCATAAAAAAAATATTGGATACCATAAAAAAGAAATAGAATCTTTGAAAAAAGAGGTTGAAATATTTGAAGAGGGGATTATGAGATGTGAAAAGCAAATTAAGTTTTTAGAAAAGAAGTTTGATGAAAAGACTATATAATTAATTCCCAAACCTTCAACTCTTCAAAAAACAATCTCCTACCACCAATTTCTTTTTCTTTGTAACCTAATTCTTTAAAATTAATCTCTGGAGAAAGAGAACTTGTAATTAAAAATATTTTTCCATCTGGTTCGAGGTGATTTTTCGCATATTTAAGAAATTTATTAATTATCTCATCTCCTTTTTTTCCTCCTGTTGTTTGAATCTGAGAATCTTTTGATTCTCTTTTATCTTTAGGCAAGTAAGGTGGATTAAAAATTATTAAATTATATTTTTCTGAAATGTTTTCAAATAAATTAGAATAGATACACTGAAAACCTAATAGATTACAATACTCAACTGCTTTTTTGTCAATGTCGCAGGAAAAGATATTTTCTTTTTTGACTCTTGATTCAAAAGCTGTTTGCAAATGAATTCCTGAACCTGCACCAATTTCTAAAAATCTTAGATTAATATTTTCTTCCAATAAACCTAAAAGTTGTTGTTTTAAAATTTTGGACATAAGAAAAGAATCTTCAGAAGGTTTGTAAATTTCATGCATTTTAGTTGAAAGAGTTATTGAAAAATTCTATTAATTCTGCTTTAAATAAAAAGATGCTCACTAAAACCCCCAGCAGTAGAATCAATAAAAAGATAAGAAGAATTACCATTATTTTATTAAATTTTTTTGGTGCCCCGTAATTTGAAACTTCCTGAATAGATGTTGGTTGTTGAGATTTTTTTTGAATAACTTTCTCAATAGGTTTTGCTACTGCTGGTTGTTGAACAACACCTTTTTGAATATCCATTTGTTGCAATGCTCTTGCAGACTCTTCAATGTCATTTTTTTTATAACCTGCATTATATAAAGTCATCATGGCTTTTTTTAGTGTTTCTCCTCTAATTAATGCTGATCTTAGTCCTCCAAGAATATCTTCTCTCATTAAAGTTTACTCCTTAATTTAGATAAATGGAAATCTTTTGATTTCATCTTAATTTCAATTTCTGTCCATCTTGCATCAAGTGACATTGTTTACCTACATCATAACCCATTTCTCTTGCAAGTTCAATCATTGGTATTAATTGCTGTGTTGAACCATGAGCAGGTATTATATGTTCGGGATTTACCATTGAAATTAAATCTCTTAAATCTTCTTTTCCCCCATGTCCTGAAACATGAACATTATCAAAAATCCTAACTCCGGACTTCTTTAATCTTTTATCTAGCTGTCCTTTGCTCTCAATATTTACTGGTACTGGAATTGTTTTTGACGCGAAAATTATATTATCGTTATGTGTGAATTCAAAAGGTAATTGTTTTCTTGATAGCCTATCTAAAATACTTCCGGATTCTCCTTGGTGACCAGTACAGATGACTAAAGATTTTTCTCTATTCTTGCTGACTTTTTTTAAAATAGACTCAACTTGTCTTTTATAGGTTCCAATCTCAATATCTTTTTGAAAAGGACACATATTAACTTCTTTTGCAGAGGAGATATATTTATTCATGCTTCTTCCAATGACGTAAACTTTTCTATTAAGTTTCTTTGCATAATCTACTATGCTTTTTATCCTTGCGATATGTGAAGAAAATGTTGCGACAAAAATTGCGGATTTCTGGTTTTCGACAGTCATTAAAACTTCTTCCACCATTGCTCTCGCGATTTTCTCGCTCGGGGTTTTTCCTTCTGAACCAGAATAAAGTGAATCCACTACCAAAGCTTTTACTCCTTGTTTTGCGATTCTTTTTAGTGCTTGATAATTAGGGGGAAGCCCCATAACAGGAGTATTGTCCAGTTTGAAATCATTTGCATATAAAATAATTCCTTCTGAAGTGTGCAAAGCCATCATCGAAGTTTGTATTGTAGAGTGGGTAGCATTAATAAATTCAACCTCATAATTCTTTTTTCCTTTTATTGTATAAGATGAATTTGGGTTAATTGCTTTTATTTTATTTGGAATTTTTATCTTATCGTCCTGCAAAATTTTTTTTAAAACTGTTGTTGTAAAAGGTGTTCCGACAACAGGAGCATTATACCTATAACTTAAATATGGAATTGCACCAATGTGATCTAAATGTGCATGCCCTAAAAGAATTGCTCGAACTTTATTTCTCAAACCAAACTTGTCTAATAATAAATCATCTGGGAGCGCTTTTCTGCTTCTTAATTTTTTTTCAGAGTAAACATGTTGCTGTTCTTCTTCCTCCTGTAATTTAATAACAGCAGGCAAGTAAATTCCTGCATCAAATATAATTGCATCATCACCAGTATGAACCACTGTCATATTTTTTCCTACTTCATTAAAACCTCCAATTGTATGTATTTCCACTTTCTTATTTTCTCTTTTATTGTAATTAGAATGCTTGGTTTAAAAATGTTTCAAGAGAACAATAAAAATATAAAGTCTTTTTTGATTAATAAATAATGAAACCACTTAAACCATCTGCTCGTGAAAAGAAAAGATATTTATTAATAAAAGGAAATAATCTTAAAACAAATATTGAGAAGGCAATTTTGGATTTTATTGGGGTTTTAGGGATGTCTAAATGTGGTTTAAGTTGGATTAAGAGTAAGGAGGATTTTGCTGTAATTTGTGTGAATAGAGGGGTGGTTGATTCTGTTCGTGCAGGATTTTGTGTGTGGCCTGAGAAAATAAGTGTTGAAAAGGTTAGTGGAACTATTAAGGGTTTGAAGATTAAGTAAAAAGATTTCCCACCAAAAACCTTATAAATTGTTAATTTCTTTAGATTTTAATAGAGAAAAATCAAAGATTAAATATTATAAATTTCTCAATAATAAAATGGATATGCCAATAGATATGCAACATCAAGCAATGGGCTATGACAGAACTGCGACGATGTTTTCGCCAGAAGGTCATTTGCTTCAAGTAGAATATGCTGAGAAGACAGTACGACTTGGAAGTGCAAGTATTGGAATGAAATGTTCTAATGGGGTGTTTATAATTGCTGATAAGAGAGTAAAAGAGAAGTTAATTGTCCAAAAGTCTGCAAATAAGATTCACGAAATTGATTCACATATTATTGTAAGTATTGCAGGGATTATTGCTGATGCAATGGTTTTAATTGAGAGGTCGCAGGTTTTGGCACAGCAACATAGAATAACTTATGATTCTGCAATAGAACCTGAACTTATTATTAAAGAAATTGCAAATACACAACAGCAATTCACACAATATGGAGGAGCAAGACCTTTTGGAATTTCCTTAATGGTTGCAGGAATTAATGGAAAAGAACCTGTGCTTTATACAAGTGATATTACTGGGAATTATTTTTCTTATTATGCAAATGCAATTGGAGAAAATGATGAGAAGTTAAAAGAAAAGTTAAGAGAGAAATATAAAAAAGATTTGACAATTAAAGAAGGAATTAAACTTTCTTTGAAGATTTTTGAGGAAATTCAAGAAAAAGATTTTGATATTAACAGATTTGAACTAGGTTATATTAAAAATGAAGGTAAATTAAAGAAATTAGATGGAAATAAAATAAAGGAGTTGTAATGACACAAAGTAATATTAGAAATATTTCATGTTTCCCTTTTTCGTTGGTAAAAAGTAAATATAAGATTTTCACTGCATTATTATGCAAATTAAGAAAAATAGCATAATGACACAAACATTAGCAAGAATAAAACAAGCAGGAAAAAATTTTGAGATATTAGTTAATTTAGATGATACTTTGAAATTTAAAAAAGGGGAATCTGATTTTATTGAAGCTGAAGGGGACAAGATTTTTACTGATTCTAAAAAAGGAGAGGTTGCGTCTGGTGCTGATTTGCAAAGTGCGTTTGCTACAACAGATATTAAGGAAATTGTTGAGAAAATAATTAAGAGTGGAGAGGTTCTTGTAACACAGGAGCAAAGGAGTGCAGAACAAGGGCAAAGATTCAAACAAGTTGTTGATTTTCTTGTGAGTAATTCTGTTGACCCTCAAACTGGGAATCCGCACACAAGCGAAAGAATTAAAAACGCTCTGAAACAATCTCATGTTAACATAAAGAATACAAACATAGAAAACCAAATTAAAGATATTCTTTTAGAAATAAGTAAAATTATTCCGATTAAACTTGAAACAAAGAAAGTCAAGATAACTGTGCCTGCGATTCACACAGGAAAAGTTTATGGAGTAATAAGTCAATACAAAGACCAGGAAAAATGGCTTGACGACGGAAGTTTGGAAGTTGTTGTCGAGGTTCCTTCGGGAATAATCATGGACTTTTATGACAAACTAAATTCAGTCACGCACGGAAGTGCAATTACTGAAGAAATAAAACAATAATAAAATGACAGAAAGAAAAATAATAATACCCGGAGAGAAGATTGTTGATAGTAAAGAGTTTTTGCCAGGTGAGGGAACAGAAAAAAGAGATGGAGGAATTTATTCTTTAATATTTGGACTTGCTGAAACTTTAGATAAATTAGTTAAAGTTATTCCGCTGTCAGGAGTTTATAATCCTCGAAGAGGAAATGTTGTCATAGGGCAAGTTGAAGAAATTACATTTAATGGGTGGATAATAAATATTAATGCTCCTGAAAATGCGTTTTTGTCATTAATGGAAGTTCCTCGTTATGTGAATAAAGATGGACTTGATGAAATTATGGATATTGGGGACATGGCAGTTGTTAAAATTTGGGGGATAAATAAAAGAGGAATTGATGTAAGTCTTAAGTCAATAGGGCTTGGGAAAATTGACGAAGGAATAATTATGGAAGTTAATCCACACAAAGTTCCGAGAGTTATTGGAAAAGAAGGTAGTATGATTAAGTTGATAAAAGATAATACAGGGTGCAATATTACTGTTGGGCAAAATGGTTTGATTTGGATAAAGGGAAATAAAGTTGAAGATGAGCTATTTGCAAAGAAAGCGATTTTACATGTCGCTGAGAAATGTTTTGTTAGTGGATTAACAGAAGAAATGGAGAAATATTTTGGAGGAAAAAAATAAAATGCCAGAAATAAAAAGAAAATCAGGAAGAAAAGCTGATGAAATGAGAAAAATTAGTGCGAAGGTTGGAATTATTCCAAATGCAAATGGCAGTGCTATGTTTGTTTCAGGAAAGACAATTGCAATTGCTGCAGTTTATGGACCCAAAGAGCACCATCCCCGTAATCAAAGAAATCCTGCAAAAGGAACTTTAAGATGTACTTATAATATGATGAGTTTTTCTGTAACTGACAGAATAAGACCTGGACAAAATAGAAGAAGCACAGAAATTAGCAAAATTACAGAATGGGCTTTAGAACCAATTGTAATGTTAGACAAATATCCAGGAAAAGTCGTTGATGTTTATATTCACATGACTCAGGCAGATGCAGGAACAAGATGCGCAGGAATTAATGCAGCTGCAATGGCGTTGGCGCATGCAGGAATTCCAATGAAAAACATTGTTTCGAGCATTGCTGCTGGAAAACTTGACAAGACAATTGTTCTTGATTTAGATAAATATGAAGATTCAGAGTTTGAAGAAGGAGAAGGTTCAACAGATATTCCAATGACTTTTACAAGTGATGGAAAATTAACACATATTCAAGTTGATGGGTATATTACACCAGAGCAATTAAAAGAAGCAATGAAAATGGCTAGAGAAGCAAGTAAGAAAATTTACGAAGTTCAAAAACAGGCTTTGAAAGATAGTTTAGGAAAAGAAAAATGATTAAACAAACAACATCAAAAATTACACAAGAAAGGATCCAGAGATATTTAGAAGAAGGAAAAAGATTTGATGACCGAAAGCTTAACGAGTTTAGAGAATTATCTATTGAAACAGGAGTTTCAAAAAATGCAGAAGGTTCTGCTAAAGTAAAACTTGGGAAGACAGAAGTTTTAGTTGGAGTAAAGATGAATATTGGAACCCCTTATTCTGATTCTCCAAATAAAGGAAATATGATGGTTAATGCAGAATTACTTCCATTAAGTTCTCCAAGGTTTGAAAAGGGGCCTCCAAAATTTTCAGCAATTGAACTTGCAAGAGTAATTGACAGAGGGATAAGAGAATATAAATTTATTGACTTTGAAAAATTATGCATTAAAGAAGGTGAAAAAGTCTGGACTGTTTTTATTGATATTTATTCTATAAATGACGACGGGAATTTGTTAGATGCTGCAGGAATTGGAGCTGTTGCTGCTTTGAGAGATGCAAAAATTCCAAAATATGATGAGAAAAAAGAAATGGTTTTATTTGGTGAATTAACAAACAAAAAATTGTCTGTGAAAAAGGATTTCCCAGTTTCAATTACTTTTCACAAAATTGGAAAGAATATAATTGTTGATCCAACAAGAGAAGAAGAAGATGTTAGTGAAGCAAGAGTTACAATTGGTAGTTCAAAGGGAATTATATCTTCGATGCAAAAAGGAGAACCAGTAGCTTTAGAGATTGAAGAATTTGAGAAAATTTTGGACATGTTGGAAAAAACTTGGGATAATATATTTAAAAAAATTGAAAAAGTAGTTAAATAAAATGCCACAGAAACAAGTTTTTACAAAATATGAGACAGCAAGAATTCTTGGAGCAAGGGCTTTACAAATTGCAACAAATGCCCCTTTATTAATTAAAATTAGTGATGAAGATTTGGAAAAAATTAAATTTGATGCATTGAAAATTGCAGAAGTTGAATTGAATTCAAATATCCTTCCTATTTCTGTTAAAAAACCTTTTCCAATAAAAAGAGAAGAAAAGTTGAAAAGAGTTCAAGAACAAAAAATAAAAGATAAAGAAATTGAAGAAAAAGAAGCTAAAGAAGAAGAAGAAATTGCAAAAGAGGGAGAGATTATGGCTTTGGCAAATCCTGAAGATGAACAAGATGAAGAAAGTGAAAATGTAGAAGAAGAATAAAAACAAATTTATTCCCAAAATTTATTAAAGGATAATCTTCTTTCATATCCATGAAAATAAAAGGCGTGTCTGCAAAGAGCATTCTTGATTCTAGAAAAAAGAAAACGATTTTAGTTTCTATTAAAACAAATGTTGGAGAGTTTTCTGCCTCGGCTCCGAATGGAAAATCTACAGGAAAACATGCTAAAAAGATTTACAAAAAAAATCTTCAAGAGGATATTGAAACAATAAAAAAATTTAGTGATTATTTTTCCGAAGAGGTTTTAGAAAAATTTGATAATTTGAAAAGGATTGAAGATATTTTAGATAGGCATATTGGGGCGAACACTCTTTTTGCATTAGAATCTGCTATCTTGAAAGCAATTGCATCTGAACAAAAAAAACAGATTTGGGAATTAATTAATAGTTCAGCTATGGCATTTCCCAGATTAGTTGGGAATTGCATTGGTGGAGGAAAACATTCTTCTTCAGCACCACAGGCGGACCCCGAAAAATCTTCTTCGAAGATTTCTACTGAGGGCAACAAAAAACCAGATTTTCAAGAATTTTTGTTGATTCCAAAAGCAAAATCTGTAAAAGAATCTTTTGAAATAAATAAAAAATTAAAAAAAGACGTAGAGAAAATTTTAAAGGAAAAAAATAAAAATTTCAAGGGTAAACAAAATGATGAAAATGCTTGGATGACTTCTTTGAATGAAAAAGAAATTTTTGATATTCTAAAAACATTGAAAATTCCTTTAGGAACAGATGTTGCTGCTTCAAGTTTTTACAAGAGGAAAAATTATCAATATAAAAATCCGCTGTTAAGAAGAAATAAAGAAGAGCAGTTAGGATATTTAAATAATCTGATTAAGAACTTTAATTTGTTTTATATTGAAGATGCTTTTGAAGAAAATGATTTTGAGTCGCATGCGAAACTTTTGAAAAAATTTTCTAATAGTTTAATTGTTGGTGATGATTTAATTGTAACAGACTATGAAAGACTTAAGAAAGCAATTCAAATGAAAAGTGTAAATGCTATAATTATAAAACCAAATCAAATTGGTTCTCTACTTGAAGTTAAAAGAGTTTGTGAGTTAGCAAAGAAAAATAACATTAAAATCGTTTTTTCTCATCGGAGCGGAGAAACAAAAGAAAATATTTTAGCTGATTTGGCTTTTGGTTTTCAGGCTGATTTTTTTAAATGCGGGATTGATGGAAAAGAAAGAGAAAGTAAAATTAAAAGACTAATAAAGATAGAGGATGGTTTGAAATAAGTTTCTTAACACAACTTTTATAAATCAATTTTCATCTGGTTTCTTATGACAAAAAATATAATTAAAGAAAAATCACAAGAAGATAATTCTTCATTAGCAAAAGAAGCTGAGAAAATTTCTTTAGAAACTGAACAAGAAGAGTCAAAATCAATTGCAAAAGAAAAAGCAGAAAGTTTGTCTCCTGAGGAAATTGAACAAAAGAAAAAAAAGCTTTTAGAAAAAGTAAAGAGTCTTTCTAAAAAAGTTGATGTTATTGAAACAGAGAAATTAAAAGAGAAAATCAAAATTAAAAAAAGAGAAGATATGTTGGTCCCTCTTGAGGATTATATTAAGAACGGAATTTATCTCGGAACAAAAGTTGTTACCCCAAATATGAAACCTTTTGTTTATCGAAGAAGGGCAGATGGTTTAGCGATTTTTAATACTGACTTAATAGACGAGAAGTTGAAAGAAGGAATTAAGTTTTTGTCTAAGTTTACCCCAGAAGATGTTATTCTTACCTGTAAGAGACCAGCAGGATGGAAAGCAGCTAAGATGTTTTCTAAATATACTGGCATACAAGTATTCACACAAAAATATCCTGCAGGGATTTTAACAAACACAGATTTACCTAACTTTTTTGAAAATGAGTTGACGATTGTTTGTGATTCATGGCTTGACAGAAATGCTTTGAATGATACAGTAAATGTGAAGAAAAAAGTTTTGATGGTTTGCGATACAAATAATTTTACAAAAGGTGCAAACCAAGTTATTATTGGCAACAATAAATCTGAAAAAAGTTTAGGGGTTATTTTTTATTTGCTTGCTAGAGGTTATTGCAAAACGAGAAAGATTGAAGCAGATATTCCTAACTTAGAAGTTTGGACTGGGGAAGAATAATTTTCATCACAATAATTCTTAAAAAGAATTTAAATTTAATTATTAGATGGTTGATTTTAACAGTGCTTATATTCTTATCGCTGGCTTGATTGGAGGAATTACTTCCGCTTGGGTTTTAAGAATTGGAGAATTAATAGTTAAAAATTTCTTTATTGGAAAAGTTAAGGATGAAGCACTCCCAACACTACAAATTCTTATAGATTTAATTGTAGGCCTTTTAATGATTTTAATCATTATTTTTATGATTAACCAACCTTAAAAAACAACCAATTCTTTTTGTCTTTGCCCATTTTAGCGTTGACTAAAACATATTTTCCTTTGAGTTTTTTTCCAAAAAGTTCAAATTCAATTTTATCTTTTCCTTTGTAAAGCAAATCATATTGTCCTTCATCCCAGATTTTTACTTCACCTTTTCCATAACCTTCTTTTATTATTCCTTCAAATTTTGCATAACTTAATTCATGGTCTGGAACTTGAATTGCAAGACGTTTTATTTTGGTTCTTATCGGCGGAATTTTTGGAAGTGCCCATGATTTTAATTTCTTGTTCATCTCTAATCTAAAATCATAATGAAGATTTGTTGCATAATGCTCTTGAACAACAAATGAAGGCAACCTACGGTTTCCCAAACTCCCGACCTCGCTCGTCGTTAGCATTTGATTATTTTTCTCTCCTCGTGAAATCGCTCGCACACTCCTTCCCTCTTTGTTCCGGTGAGCGACTTCTTTATAAGCACTCAACGGAAGTCGCGCGGAATCAGAACCTTTCTCTATAATTCCTCTTTCAATCTTCTGTTTCCTACTGATTGACATGTTTAATTAAAGACAAGGAATATTAAATATGTTTTGGAAAATATAAATTAATAAAAAGAAATATAATCTATCTTTAAAATGAAAAGAAATTTAGCTATTCTTTTAATTTGTTTAGGAGTTAATTTAGGTTTATGGGGCAAGACAATTTTTCCTGACCCTATAACTACAAAAGGGTTTAAAATTAAATCCCATATAGGACAAATGGTTAAGAGGGGCTACACTAAATAAAATTATAATGTATGATGAAAAATCTAATCAGTTTATATCATTAAAAGGAATATATAAAGAATATGGAAGAAGAGAAATAGCAAGAATAAAAATAGAAAACGTTGCTTATGAAAATAATAATTAAAATTTTTCCACGAAACATTTAAATAGCAATTTTTTCTGAAAAGAATATTAAGATGAGTACTTTAATTAAACTTAATATGTTAAGGTATGAGGTATGTAGAAGTAGTTTGTTGTAGTTCTAATATTTATAGCTAAGCCAATAGTTAGGAATTTGTGTGAAGTGATTTTCTTCTTACAAGAAAATTGCGCTGAGATTATTAATTACACTTAAAAGTGTACCCCAAAAAATTTTAAAAAATTTTACAGGGCATAATCAATGAAGTTTAAATCCAGTTGATCCTGCTGGCGGCTGCGGCTCTCTGGTTTGCACTTAGACATGCAAGTTTTTTTGTTGATTCTTTGGAATTAGTGAAAGGCGAACTGCTCAGTAACACGTAGCTAACCTACCCTTAGGTCAGAGATACCCTCGAGAAATTGAGGTTAATACCTGATACAAGATATACCCTGGAATGATTTATCTTTGAAATTCGTGCCTAAGGATGGGGCTGCGGCAGATTAGGTTGTTGGCGGGGTAATAGCCCACCAAGCCTGTGATCTGTAAGGGCTCTTAGCGGAGAAGCCCTGAGAGGGAATCTGAGACACTATTCCCAGCCCTACGGGGTGCAGCAGTTAGGTATATTTTGCAATGCGCGCAAGCGTGACAAATTGAGCCAGAGTGATTTTCAATATGAAAATCTTTTATGAAATGTAAAAAGTTTTTTGAATAAGGACTGGGTAAGACTAGTGCCAGCCGCCGCGGTAATACTAGCGGTCCAAGTCGCAGCCACATTTATTGGGTCTAAAACATCCGTAGCTTGTTTGGTAAGTTTCTTGTGAAATTCTATATCTTAAATGTAGAGCGCGTAAGAAATACTGCCAAACTAGAGACTGGAAGACGTGAGAAGTATGTTCAAAGTAGCGGTAAAATGTGTTAATCTTGAGCAGACTAACAATAGCGAAGGCATCTCACGAGGACAGTTCTGACAGTGTAGTCCTAGCAGTAAACACTGCACACTAAACATTAGTACCTCCTCGAGAGGTATTGGTGCTGAAGGGAAGCCGAAGAGTGTGCTACCTGGGAAGTATAGTCGCAAGACCGAAACTTAAAGGAATTGGCGGGGAGACACTACAACGAGTGACGCGTGCGGTTCAATTAGATTATACACCGTGAACCTTACCAGGACCGACAGCAGGATGAAGGTCAGTCTAAAGGTCTTACCTGACACGCTGAGAGGAGTTGCATGGCCGACGTCAGCCTGTGCTGTGAAGTGACCTGTTAAATCAGGTAACAGGCAAGACCCACATGTATATTTACAAATCAATATACAGATTGCCTTGGTAACAAGGATGAAAGTGTGGGCTACGTTAGGTGGGTACAGCCCGACTGCCCTGG
>Ga0208769_1001160_pt1 | contig 11831 bp, 24 predicted proteins | sample AntAceMetag02UKC_FD_184768 | JGI IMG/M metagenome (GOLD analysis project Ga0208769, IMG submission 184768) | Saline lake microbial communities from Ace Lake, Antarctica- Antarctic Ace Lake Metagenome 02UKC (SPAdes) (version 2) | ecosystem: Environmental > Aquatic > Non-marine Saline and Alkaline...
ATATAATAATTCTGGTGATTATGGTTCTTTTATTGGATATTATGCTGGACATAGTAATTCTGGTGATTATGGTTCTTTTATTGGATATTATGCTGGACATAGTAATTCTGGTGATTATGGTTCTTTTATCGGACTTCAAGCTGGATATTATAACAAAGGACACAATAATAGTGGAATAGGAAAATATACCCTTGCTTATGCAGATAGCTCCTACAATACAGCAATCGGATACCAAGCATCAAAAGGAACTTCTGCTGCACATTTCACGTTCTCTAACACTACATCTCTCGGTGCTAATTCTATGCCTACTATGAGTAATCAGATTATGTTAGGTGATACAACGGTAACGGAAGTTAAGACGTATGGTGCGTTTGTGGGTGATAGTCTTTATACTTCGGGTGGAGCAGTTATAACAGGCACATTAGACGCTCCCACCCTCAACACAGGTCAAGGTGATAACGAACTCTACCCCATGAATCAAGACGTGGAGACTACTTCTGACGTGGTATTTGACGAAATTGAAATTAATAATGTAATAACTCTCGCAGATAATCTAACGGTCGGAAGCGGAACAATACTTCACGGAACATCATTTGTTTCGGTTGTAGTTAGCGGATGTCTGGCAACTGATTATATATTCCTAACGAATACGAAACCATCGGGGGCATTAGATATATTACCGTTGTTTGTGAGTTGTGTAGCAGACAGCTTTATCGTTTATACTGATAATGCCGACACTTTAGCCACTGACATTCCGTTCAACTGGTTTAGGGTGGCTGGGAATTAAATTGAAAGGATTTACGGAATGGAAGAATTAGGAGGCTGATATTAAAGTTAGCCCATAACAAAGGAGAAAGAATGAAAGAAGATGTAGTTGGAATCAAGGAAACGACCGAGTTATTAGATGCCGTCGATGAACTTGTCGAAGAAGTCAAGGAAAAGTCAGAGGACGGAAAGTTGTCAATCATGGAAATCGCAGGATCAATCCCGGAGGTTGTTAATGTGGTCAAAGAAGCAAATGATCCTGATCAGATCAAAGAAGAGTTGAAAGAGCTTTCCAGGGAAGAGCTCGAAGCCATTGCAATGAAGAGTATCGGGATCGTTTTTGGTGTTGCCGGTATTGTCAAAAACCTGACGTAATCATGTTGGGCTTTCTTAAAGACCATAAAGGTGAGCTTTCAATGATGAGGCTTCAGACCCTTATTGTTGTCATTACAGGGTGCGTTTATGCCTTTGTTCATCAAGACATAGCAATGACAGCTATGTTTTTCACCTTTGGATTCGGAGGTAAGGGATTTCAAAAACACCAGGAGTTAAAATCAATATGAAGAAGCTAATAATATTATCTCTCGTTCTCCTTGTGGGACAGGTCGTCTTAATGGCAGGCGACCTGTCTTTCTCGTTCCATGAGAGCATCCGTAACCCGTTGATTGATTCAAAACCAGTTGACTATGAAGTATCTACCCAGATAAAGTTCAAAGATATGCTCGATGTATATTATCTACAGGAACGCACTTCTGGATTGAATGAAATAGAATACTGGGCGAGTTTCCAGTACCCCCTCTATCGTAACGTATTTTTGGGAGTTAAAAGACACGTCGGGAAAGAGATTGACCTGTCTCTCCTGGATCTGAAATATCGATTTGAAAGTAATGGCTGGAAAACCTATGTGGGACTGTCAAATATTTGGGAGTTCGGGAAATACAAACCAAAGGCATTACTGGAGGAAAGCAGGCAGTTCAGCTTTGATTTCTTCTTAGTGCCTTTTGATCTTAACCTATATACGAAACTGCTTACTGACGTCAAAAAACTATACCACGAAGAGAGGCTGGAGTTACGTTTTAAGATGCTCCTCCCGACGTCGTGGGGTATGACTAATTACATTGACGCTTATGTTAAGTTATTCGTGCTGTCTAAGGACTACGGATATTATCGCTGGCAACAAAAATTAATGATCGAATTTGAAATCAAATGAGGCACTATGAAAACCAAGACTAAAAAGAAAATGACCGGTAAGGTGAAGAAAAAGGGGTAAATAAAAAGGGGGCGGAAGCCCCCTTTATTTGTTCTTGCTGTTATTTTACGAATTGCAGGGTTTTAACGTCCACGTAACCTATTTTCCCTATCCGTTCGAGCGATCCTAAAACCGTTATGTGCTGGAAGTTTTGAAGCTTAAAATCATTTCTGTCATAACAGCGAAACTGGAATACAGCAGAGTTTTCATCTATCCTTAGATTAAAGACCACATAAGTCCCCGTTTCGTCACTCTTATTGTTTTTATTGCTGACTGTCCCGCTTGTCACCGTCAGATTCATCGAGCTCTCCTTCTACCAGGGTTATCGAGTCCTGATCAACAGAACCCACGTACTCCATTAAGACCTGCAAATCGAATTTCTTTGCAGCAGCAACGATTGAGGCGACCTTTTCATCATCCAGCAAAGTAGCTTCTTTAATGATCACTGTTCTAAGATCAGGCTGTCTTTTCGCAAGTAATTTAATGGTGATCCCCAGAAGCTCTCCTGTGCTGAAATAATCTTCGCTTAAAGGCATGACTTCGCCATCCTTCTTTACTGCCAGCCCACCTTCTGCATCAGTGGTCAACGACGGGAATGGCAGGGGGCTACCTGCAATGTAATCAATTTTCTTCTGCTTGAGCTCACCCAGCTTGGCGGTAAGGGCATCATGTTGTTTCTGGGAATTTTCCTCCCGTATCAGTGCCTTCTGATATTCCTTCCATTTGGTGATCAATTCCTGGGAGCTATTGGCTTTCTCAATTCTCTCTTCAATATCATCTACTGATTGTTCCGGGGGAAGAGCCTCGATCTCGGTGTTGACATGAACCAGTTCAGCTTCCATTGCCATGATTTTTTCTTCCAGCATGACTTTATTGGCTTGTAATAACGCCCTGTCGCGATTCTTGTTCTCAATCTGTCTTTTTATGTCATAGAGTTCTTTCAGATCCGCTTCTTCCATGTCAGGTTCATCACAGGATAGTTCCGTAGAAGCGCCTGCTGCTGACTTGAGATCACGGGTCACGAAGGTTCTTTCACTAAAAACGGATTTATATTCTCCGTCGATTGCAGAGGTATCGAGACCGAGCCACTCAGCCTGCTTGAGTGGAGGCATCTTGATAAATTCAACCGGGTTCAAACAGATGGGTTCAAGGATTTTATCTATATCATCCTGCGTGAGCCGACCACCGTCGGGCTTAGTTATCTTCAATGTCTCATTTCCCGCTTTGTTGACCTTACGCTCAATGGTCATCATCTCCTCTCCGTTCTCGTCAACTAAGGATATTCGGACTAACGGGGTGTCGTCGGTATGGGATAAAACCTTCTCCCACGTACCCCTTTTAAATGCCTTCTTTCCCAGTAAGGCGTAGATTATGCCGTCCAGAAAAGATGACTTACCGGACGCATTTTGCCCGCAGATATAAAACACTCCGTTCTTGAGTGTCGTGGTGATTTCCACGATGCCTTTAAAGCCTTTCAGATATACATTTTTTACTCTCATAAATCCTCCTTTTTATATGGTTATCCAATACAGCACCCCGTACATAAATAAGGACACTTTAAAATACAACATCAGCGCATTCCACAGCCACCACCAGTTAGAGACGTAGAATGTTTTTGACCAAATTGTGTATATTGCTGTTGGGGTGGAGTGCCAGTCATGCGAGATCAGGGCATTGTGCCAGCGATAAATCTCATGTATGATTGCGATTATAGCTACGATTATTGTTATTGTCACTTTTCCTCCAGTGTTCCCAGTAGGGATTTTCCCCTGTTAAAGATTGATACCTGAGAATTAATCCTCTCAGATAAACTCTTGAGATATTCTTCTATTTCTTTGGGGTTACGGGTATATTTATAACCCTTATTGTTTGCTATGATAAAGTCATCTTTACACAGTTCAATTCTTATGTAGTGCATAATTATTCGCAATCTTACAGAAGCGATACCGTGTTTCATTCTGAGTTCAGTGGACGAGTGATACATATTGCTATTGGTTTTTAAAAACTGATAATAGTAACGAGCATGTTCTTTCTCTGCATCACTTATCGGGTGAGTTTGTTTTTCAAAGCCTCTTATCATTTTAACCTCCAATTTGATAAAGCCTGAAAGGGGTTACTGCACGATTCTGTCATGTAATGACATTTTCCACAACGTATTTGCCAGCCTGCTCCAGAAGATGTCAGCTTCCCCCTGCCCCCACATTTGAGGCAGGGATATGCTTTGGTAATAAGTCCTGAGATTATAACCCTCAGTAGCAGAATAACCAACACTACCTGGACGATCCACACTACGATTGAATACAGCGTGTTTATCATGAAAAGAGGTCGTCATCTCCCTCATCAGCGACCTCGCCTTCCAAGAAAGCTTTCAACGTATTTAGCTTCTTGATGTCCGTACACCCCTTTGCTGATTCCATACCAAGATACTTTTTATTCCATGACTTGATCCCATGATCGTCATATATCTGAGGGAACTGGCGGTTAAGCTTTTTATACAGACTCCCGACGGTTGAGATAATAAGGGCTATCTCGTCGTCCTGAATGGGGTCTTTCTGCACATTAGTGTTTGGGGCTGGCTGGGTAGCTTTCTGCTCAGGAACGGGCTTTTTGGCGGACTGAGGAGGAGGTGTAGCTTTCCTTCCGACGGGAATTTCCGTTGGCACTGGCTTTGGCTCTGGAGTTTTCCGGGCTTTCGGAGGAGTTATTACCTCTACCGGTTTGGTTTTTGACGCATTTTCCTTCGTCTCATGCTCTCCTGTTGGGGATTGAACAAAATCTGCTTCACTGGGTTGTTCCAGCATACGGAACCCTGATCCCTGATCTGTAATCTGCTTCATGTCCGGGACGTATTTCACGGAGAAATCATTTGCGAGAGCAGACGCTAACTCGATTGATTTACGGGTATGCTTGAGAACCCGTTTTACGACGGTATTTTTAAACATTTCACCGGGGTTCTTAGTCCAAACAGTTGCCCCCTTACCATATTTGTAGCTGCTGCTGTATTCGTTGCGAATTTTCTCTACCTCAGCAACAGTCATTACCTCAAATTGCTTTGTGCCGTTGGGATAGAATATAATGGCATAAACAAACGTGGGGTGTGGGACTTCGTTGGCATCAATTTTATAATGCTTATAAGGTGCGTGAGTGATCATGGGATTTTCGCCATATTGAAAGATAAACTCATCACAGCTTAAAACCATGTGTGCTTCAATGCGGGCGTTAGGGTTAGCTCTATAGAATAGCTCTTCTGCTCCCTGTAATCCAATCTGGAATGACGCTTCATAGCATTTCTTTTTGTCATTCCAGCGAGGGATAATCCAGCAGTGATTCAGGGTCAAACTGAATTTATACTCTGCTGCCTGCAATGCTGCTCCGATGATCGATTTAGGGGCGCATTTTGCGAGTTGTAAATCCTGAGCGACCATAGTTCTCAGAACCCGTGCGAACCGTGCAGCATCCTCATCTGTTCCCATCATGGCTGTCTTATAAGCCGGGGTGTATAAATCAATCTGCCCCGTCAGCGAATTATCTTCCTTGCGGGGGGTGGTGAGTTTCCTGCTCTTGGCTACCTTGCTTTTCAGTGCTTCTGACATATTATTCCTCCGTTTCTTTTACGATTTCGGTTATGTTAAATTTCTCACCGGGTTTTTCAACGGTATAAGCTTCTACTAAATCAGGGTTCTCTTTCTTGAACTTCTTGGTGTCGAATGATTGAGATACATATCTCGACCAGGTAAGTTTATAATTACCTGCCACTGCTCTTTTGAAGTTACCCATTGCCTGTTTAAGCCTGGTCTTATAAGTATCTTCCTCAATTTTCAAAGTTTTCCGCTTCTCTTTATTCCGTGCTAATTTCTGACAAACATCTTCCAGAAAACTAAGATCAGCGGTGTCGTCGATCACCTCTGAAAACTTCTCCCGTAGAGCATCCTGGGCATCTTTAGAATAGTCCTCTGGCGGTGGGGTTTTGTTCTCTATGTAGCCCCAGAACCGCTCTTCTTCCACGATCAAATCCTGAATGAGATCATCGTCCCGCTCAATTCTAAATTCAGCGTGATGATCAGATCCAGCCTGATAAGCGATAATAGCATAACTGAAACCGGTAACAGCCATATAATGCTGAACCTGAGCCTCCCAATGCAACGGAATATTACCAGTGGCAAGCGATTTGATTAGCTCAAAGCTATTGGTGTATTTAGCCTCGAATACGAACTCTATCCCGTCCTTATCAATCCCGTATCCATCCAGAGAAGCGATCATAAACGGGTGCTCTTTGCTTTTGAATATCTCAGCAGGGGTGAATATTACCATGCCATGATCATCCACGAAGGTCTGACGGATAATCCCTTCCCAGAGATGTCCTGCACGGGTGCTTTCATTTCCAATATCGTCCCTGCTCTCCAGTTTGGAGAAGTAACAGCTTGTCGGACTGCCGTAGTTATGCAGGTGGAGGATAGAGCCAACGTCACTGCCTCCGATACCTATCCTGCGAAGTTCCAACCACTCTTTGTGGCTTTTGTAGGGTATTACTTCATAATTCTTATTCACGAAACCTCCTTAAAATATCTTGTCTATGATAGATTCGATGTAGCCACGTTCCTTAAGTGCAGTAAGCTTGTCTGAGCAAATTACAGTATAATCAATTATTTCTCTCATTTCACCACCCCTGTAATTTTTCTTCCGCAACCTCCACAAAATCTGTATCCACCTATCTCCTCCTGTTCCTCTAAGTCATAGTTTTCAAGCAAAATAGTAAACTTACAAGATAGGCAGGTATATACATTTCCCTCCGGCTCTTTCATTAAGGTACACTCTCCCCTCATCGCCATCCCAGCCTCAAACCCTGCACGCCGTTCACAATCCAAGGTGTGTTTATCCGGCTCTCCTATATGGTTTTCGTATAGGGGCATATTATCTCCTCTCTCGATACTGTAGCGAGTCCAGGTAACGAATGGCAAAACCAAAACTAAATCCGATGTAGTAATAGCTCAAATCCTGATAACTGAAAACAGGATCACCAAACTCCATTCCAATGCCAATCGCTGTAACGGTTACACCCGTAACGTACCACGGCAAACCAAAAAAGTCTGCTATAATGTCAGCACCTACTGTTACCGCTAATCCGGCAGAGAAATGTATCTCCTTATCCACGGGAATTGACTGAACATCAGCCATACAGAACACCGCCAGAAGCAATGTTAATAGAATTAAAAACGTCGTCTTTTTCACTTTTCCTCCTTGTGTTTTCCCTTCAACATCTCTTTGTACTTCTTACGCATCATGTGATAGTATTTCTCACCGATACGCTGACCCGTGTAGTCACTCTCCAGCTTCTTGATTTTCTTCCCGATCTTTGTCCACGACCTTCTCCGTTCTTCCCTGCTCAACGGTTTCACCCGTTTGTTTTCCTGTCCAATTCCTTTCATATTCATCTACCTCCTTTATTCCAGCCATATACTTCCCTTTCAGATGCAACAGGGCTTCGGATTCCTTATTAAGTTTCTCGTGTTGTTCTTCGATAGCCTTGATCCGGGAGTCTATCTGATAAATAATGTCCGCCTCGTGCTTTCCGAGATTAACTATTGGTATTCCCATCAATCCTCCTACCGTTGATCATTACCACTGCGCTCACCCCACAAGGGAGCATGGAAAACATGACGGTTTTATTATACTGTTCCAGGTCGCTGTCATCAACAGGGAACACCCTGACAAACTGATCATTGTCATTAAGCAGCATGGCACTATGCGGAGGTTCCTTAGTGATAAGGATTCTATTATCGTCACTCAATTTCCCACGGAAAACATCACGGGACAACATCATAACCGAGTGACGTGGATCATCAGCCCTGCTCTCGCTTACGGTTTTATAAACGCCCTTATGGGTGATCATAACCAAACTGGCAAACAACGTTCCGCTTCTCAGATATAATGGTATCATTTTGCCCTCCCTTTCGTGTAATTAATCCCGTGCCTAATGGCGTATTCCTTCAATCCCTGATACGTGCACGGGGTTAGATTGTCCTTCTTCATTAATCTCGCAGCCTCAGCAATTGGGTGCTTTGCCAGTAATAGCTTAATGATCACGGACTTCTTAGGCGTACGTGGTCTGACGATGAGGCTATCAAGTTTCTCCCTGATCAATAACCTGCGGACATAGCCGTAATCTTTGTTATACTTCTTCGCAAGCTCCCTGATCGTAAAGGTATTTGGATGACCCGAAACATCCTCCAGAATTGCGATGTGTACCTTCAATAGCCTGAACGCCAACTTGTATTTCCGAAGAATACGATGTACCTCTTCTTCTTTGATCCCGAAGTGCAAAGCTACCTGTGCGAGCGTAAACCGATAGGGGTACTCAATTATATAGTGACAAACACTACTTTCTATTATCACCGTGTCAAAATCTGAACCAGTCACTTAACCTCCTTGTTAAATTTGCTTACTTACCGTCCCACTTATTACACGGTCAACCTGGTTTTCTTGAATCTATCCGTCAAGTAATATTTTTTTATAGAAACAACTTGACGGTTAAATGTATTCCTTTAATATAGGCAGTGATTGATAAAAGGAGATTTATATGAAATGTAAAGAATGTGAATTTTGGAGTAAGTGTGAGGATTGCCCTGATTATGGGGAATGCTCAGAACCTGAAATTGTAAAAGCCGAAATTGCCCTGGCAGCAAGAAGTGATCGCCAGAACCCGGATTTGATCAGACACAAAAATGATAATTGTATTTCATTTAAGGAGAAGGACGCTCCCGATGAATACTATGTTGAACTTCTTGAGAATTTGTGTGATTATTGTGGATATTTTAATGGAGATGTAATTGTAAATAATAATTATGGCTGCGACCATCCAGATTGTGAAGAAACCGATATTGTGAAGATTGACAAAGATGGAGAACAGGAATATCCTGATGAATATATAGAAGGGAAAATATTAAGGGCTTTATTGCGAGCAAAGTATGGCAGTATCAGGCAAATAAGAGAGGCGTTGAAAACTGAGTCCGGCTTAGTATTTTATAGGGAATTGAGAATACAGGTTTTATGCGACAAAAACCTATATAAGAGATTTGCACACTATAAATTACAGGGAAAGTGTTATTCTTTTTCGTGTCCAATAGCCTCAGTATGTAATTTGGAGACACTGAAAGAATATGATCAAAGCTGGTATGAAGAATATGAAAATGAAGAATATGACCCATCTGAAAGCGGGGCAGATTTGATGCTGGTGAATAAGAAGATTTTAACCACGGGGGAATAGATGCCAGTAAACAATAATGCAGACCTATACCGTTTTGAAAGCGACGAACAGGAAATGCTGATCTCATGCACCGACGAGGACGTTTATTGGGGTGTGATTAATAATGAAGTAACTATAGGAGAAGCAATGGAAATTATGAATGATGTTTATGGTGAATATTTACCGGATAACCAGGAGGAAAAATGAATAAAGACGAGTTTATGAACGAAGTGGGAAAACAGGTAGAATCCGTAATTCCAAAGCTATCTAAGGAATGTATTGATTATATTATTATCAATGCAGGAAATGCAGCCCGTGATGGATTTTTAAGAGTTTATGACACAAGTAATGGAATAGGTGATCTTATAGAATTAATGGTTAATAATTTTAACAGTATTTTAAGGGGTGAATGATGGAAGAGGTAATTCCAGATAGCTTGTTTTATTCAGGTGGAACAATATCAACTAAGGATATAATTAAGACAAGCAATACATGTAATTATGATATTGCATTAAATAGTGATCACATGTTCCTGCTCAAAAAAGGGAGCACTAATTGTAAAGGTTGTCAGAGTGGAATATCAGACAGAGTTTACCTACAAGATTATGAGAAGTAAGGTCAAGATTAGCAGAGACTTTGCAAAGCACGTGCAGGATGACCTGTTTCGTTACTGGACACGTGATGCACTGAATAAAATTGTAAAGATAACAAAGGGAGTTTGAAGTGGAAGTCAACATAATGTTTGGAGTAGTGTTTATTGTGGCAGTTATTGTCTGGGTGGTGGAATCTAAAAAGGAGAATAAATGACCAGAGAACAGGCAAAGAAAGGAATGCAAACAGAATTGGTGATGTTGTCAATTCTTAATACGGAACATGAGATCGTGAGAGCCAGGATAAAGTATTTAGAGGGATTAATGGCAGATAATAAGACCAATTATTACTCTAACCTTTTAAGATCGGATGAGATTGCCTTGGCTAATATTAGAAAGCAGGTTGGCGAAAAGGAAAAATTTATCCTCAAGTATATTGACTGGGTGGAGGCAGATTGATGCCCGATCCTAAATTTGCCCTCGATGTATATTTCCCATGTTTCAGGGGACAAGAAAAGTACGTACAGGTGAACATAAGGAACTGGGAGCAATTCAAGAGGATCAAGGCAGCAATATTGCCAGGACGTTTCAAAATAATCGCACCAGATAAAAACTTTACAACTTATCCAACCTTCTGTACTACTTACTTACTAACTTAATTGGATAAGTGTATAAATGATAGCAAGTTACCCCTTGCATGGACGGGAAAAAGAACTTGACAATTTTCCCGTCCATTTTATTGTTAGCTTAGATTTAAAAAGGAGTGTATAAGATGAACAAAAGAGAAAAGGAATTGACCTTGAAGTATTGGAAAGAAAACAGACTGACCATTTATGATGTGAAAAGATTGGTTGTAAATGCCCCGTACTTCTTCGTAAGGAAAACAATGTCATTTTTCAGACAAACATTAAGAGACTATCACGTCAATAAAACAGTCAACCAGGAAGTTTATTATATCTGGGCTGAAAGCTGGGGGAATTGCGTAACAGAAAGATATTTTAATGTCATCGATCACAAATTTTATAGCGACCTTGACGCTGCGATAAAGGGGGAATAATGAAAGTTAGCAATGGTCAGTTGAACAGTTTAAAAAGATACTGGATGAAAATAGCTAAAAGTGATGGAATTGTGGTTGAGCAGATTAAGGATACAGTTTATTGCTATTGCAGCGAATGGATTATGTTAAGATTATTGGCAGCATATTCCAATAATGGAAAGGTGGCAATATCTGATACTATCAGAATGGGTTATAGTGAAAATCTAAAAACTCATTACTTTTGCATTGATCTATAATTAATCGACCTGGGCAAGTCGCAAAACTGCTCATATAAAGGAGTTGAGTATGAAAGAGTTAGTAATAATTAGATTAGGCTTAGAAGACGACGGCGAATTTTGTATTGATACAGGGGATGATGTTGATGTTGACGGTTCAATATTGACAGTAGAATCTACGACAAATTTAAGCAACGGTAACTTTCAAGTTACATTTACAGATAACAGCAATATCGAATTTATTTATAATAATCAGTCAGAAGACGATCTGACTGGAAGATGGGAATAAATGTTACTCATGGCAGATTTTATAATTGTATTAGTATTAATTTTTTGCCCTGTAGCAATTGTTATAGGGCTTGATGAAGAAGAATAAAGGGGGAATAATGGAAGTTAGCCTAAAAAGGTGGATAATCGTAATGAGATACGAAGGTACAATGTGGCAGCAGAAAAGCAATTTTGATAATGAGGCGTCAGCAATAGAGGCATTTGATAAGTACTCAAAAGACAAACAAAGTTACGCGGTGGAATTGTGGTCGCCCAGGAAGTTTATAAAGGGAGGAGGTGGGTGTAACGGGGAAAAGGAGGAAAAATAAAAACCAAGAAAGTTAATAAACCAAAGCCAGAGCCAAAGTATTGTGACTGGTGCGGGTGTGAGATTAAGGGCAAAATATACCGATCCGGAGCCAACCTGAGACGTATTTTATGTAGA
>Ga0208769_1001162_pt1 | contig 11817 bp, 17 predicted proteins | sample AntAceMetag02UKC_FD_184768 | JGI IMG/M metagenome (GOLD analysis project Ga0208769, IMG submission 184768) | Saline lake microbial communities from Ace Lake, Antarctica- Antarctic Ace Lake Metagenome 02UKC (SPAdes) (version 2) | ecosystem: Environmental > Aquatic > Non-marine Saline and Alkaline...
CATAGTAAACACAAACTTGCCCCCTATTGAATCTTTATTATTGGACAGAGCCTTTAGCTTAGAAAGATGTTTACTTTCCTCAGCTTTGTAGAATTTAAGCATCTGCTTGATTTCATGGAGTTTGTCTGCGAGATCTATCCATTGTTGGTCTTGTTGTCGATGATCTGGATATAAATTGACTTCTATAGTTTTATTCATGATTTTCCTTGTTTTATTGTGGATCATTAAGACTTAATTTTTTTGTTCTTTAGCGTTTAGGACTTTCTTCCACTGTTCTTCCATATCTTCTCTTGCTTTATCAAACATTTCAAAGGTACTTTCAATTGCCATTTTCAATTCGTCCTGTGTATGATCGTATATGTCTACAATAGTTACAGATAATTGACCTGTGTCTTCACAACAAGTAAGACCCACCCAACATGATATATAATCCCCAGCCTCATAAAGCTTTATTTTTCTTATGTTTATTTCATCTATATTGGCAACACACAGTGGAAGTGTTGTGATACATAGTGTTGGTGGAACTTTAACCAAAATAACGCAATGCGCCCTATCTATATCAGTGTCGTTAGGTAAATAAGCAATTTTTTTAATAATTCCAAGAACACACAAATAATTGGGTGCTACTTTAAATTTGCCTATTGCTCTCGACTCTAAATCAATTTTCACTCTCATATTATTCCTTTCGATCAGCCAGTTCACATATTAATATGTGAATAGTTCTCCATACTGGTTTATTTGCGTCATATCCTTCAACTTCATTGAATACTTCAAATATTTGTATTGCAAGTTCTTGCGATGACATATTTTTTGTTAGTTCTTCTGTTTTGCTACGTTCAAATACGAACCTTTCAACTGTATTAAGAGGGCGCAATTTCTTATCTACTACTTCATTAAGTTTATCTAGTTGTTCTTGAGTCATTATCATTCCCTTGTTCTTTATAGCTTTAAACCTTGACATACCTCCATGATAGCATTATAATTATTACATGTCAACTATATAATACATAAAGATTGAAAGAGACAAGATGATTTTAAATGACAAGGATTCGGAGTTATTGAAGACTTATAGGAGTCGACTGCAGGCGTATGCAAATAAAACATTAACAAATAAAGATCTCTTAGCGGCTGATATAGGGATTAGTATTATGACTCTTAACAGGCTTTTGGCCTGCCAGCGTGTTAAATATGGCACTCTCCTTAAAGTCGAGCGGTTTTTAAGCGAAGAAGAAAAAGCGGTTAAGTGATAAGAAGCGAGTACCCAGCCGACGCTAAAGCTATGGCGGGCAGGCTAAATAAACCCCCAAGACAAAAGGTGCTGAGTCTTGAGGGTATGTAAACATTTAAACCAACAGGATTTAAAGTTGATTTATTATAGCACAGAAGAATTAGAGGTAAATAAATGAACAACATTGAATTAACGCATTCGGTTTGGATTAAGTTTAATGACGCAGAGTCTAGTGATTTCGATTTTAGAATTTACACATCCATTGATAGAGAAGAAGAGCCAGATGCGTTGTATTACGGGCAGGCCTTAGAGATGGCTACAGCTGTAGTACACGATTTACTGAGCGGTGAAAACGATTTCTTTAGTTTACCGTTAGGACGCGTAGGATATACCCAAGCAGGAAATCTAGTTTATAAATTGGCCACAGACGCAGCTTCTACGACAGGAAGAAAACTAATTAATAAGAATAATGTCTCTTGGATTAAGATTGAAAGAGTGAAATAAAAAAAATTACTTAATACCAGCTCTTTACATTTTTACAGGTAGAGAGTAAGGTATTAAGTAATTTAAATTAAACAAAAAAAAACTAACGCCATAAAGTTTCTCGCTTTACGTTAGCTTTTTTAAAAGATAGATAGGTCTATGATACACCAAACAAACACCATAAGTCAACTACAAACACATAAATCTCTAGATTTCCAAGTTTTTTTTATTAAGAAAATACTCAGGCAGTTAAGTCCGGGTGCAATTCGCACGTTGAATGCTATATTTGCGGGTACTAATTGTTTTGATGAGTATTATGCTGGTCAAGAGCGCATTGGGCGTAATGTTGGCTTATCTCGTGAAACAGTTAACAGGCTTATACAGTTATTAAAAGAATATGGATTTATTGAAGTTATAAGAAGACCATATAAAAGCAACCTCTATTTCACTCACTCTATATTCAATAATCCACTACTCAGAGAACGTCTTAAGCATACCTTTAAGACGTTCTTCTATTTGCCTATTTGCATATTAAAGTCGTTCTTTAGGACTGAGGACTCAGAACCAGCTCCTAATCAAGGGGATTGTCAAAATGTCACACTATTAAATTCTATTCATTCAAGTATTTATCTAAATACTGGTACTGGTATTACTGGTACTGGTATTAGAACTCTAAAGTCACTTTATACGAAGAGAGAACCCAGTAAAAAGCAACCAGTACCAGTAGCAAAAAGAGAGAAACCAGTGAATGAAATAAAAACAACTCAGCTCATTCCAGATTACATAGAGAAAATACCACTACCGTTAACCATGAACGGTAAGATAACGTTCTCAGTGTTTCCTAAAGCTGTGCTTGAATATGCTTTTAAGGGACTTTATCGTTTTCAGAAACCAGAACCAGAAGAGCGAGCACGATATCTGTACGCTATTTGCAAGAGATATAGCGCTGAACAAAAAATAAATATCCGCTATGACTGGGCATTCAAACTTAAAGAAAAATGCGATATCCCTAAGAATTCACCTTTTACAGATCCTTCTCTTGTTGTAGATAATACACCTAACGCTACGATGTCCCAGCCGGGAACATCTTCGCTTGAATCAAATACCATAAACAGAAAAGACGATGCAACGCTACACAAGGATATGGTTGCCTTTATTGCTAAAGAGAATCGTGAGATGGTTCGTAAACTCGGCCTGGATATAAACCGTTATGACGAAATGCGTAAAGAATATCGCGCAAAAAAAGAAGGATACTCAAATACGTATCACAATTCAAATGTAAGCGATGATAATGCTGAGCAGACTCGTAACACTCCACAGGAAAAAGATGAGTTCTTTGCTCAGTTTTCAGCTAGTAGGAATGAAGATCCAGTAATAGCCTATGCAAAAGTATTTGCTTGGGAACAATCCGAGAACTTTAAGGCCGTTAATGCAAAGCTGAATTTACCACCATCGCCATTTAAAAGGCCCGAAGATATTTCAGACAAAGAGGGATATTATACCGTAGAAGCATGGAAATACTCTAAAAAAGGCCAAGACTGGATAAATTATGAAGTCAAAGAGGGCAGAATAACCCAATTTGTTAATCCATACAGACTAATATAGATGATGATCTGGGGGTGTCAGTATGGTGCTGCCCCCCTTTGAAGACGATACTCGTCGCTGACGATAATCGTCAACTTTCCAACCCTATCTTTATGTGCTATATATAAAATTATGACGATAATCGAACTGTGTGCCATACTATTTAAAGGGAGTATTGCAATGTCACACTCAAGCGATAAAGATTCAAGACCGTTGCTCTATGTCTTAACTGGAGATCCAAAACCGTTAGCCCGCTGTAGAATATCTAGTAAAACTGGAGGCCGACGCTGCTACGATTCTCAGAAAGAAATCAAATTAATTGCCTCAATTAGCTTGACCTCTCAGCACAATGGCCGACCAGAATACCAAGGACCTTTGCGCATGGATATAGTCTATTATTTTCATATAGCAAAAACCCGTGTAAATGAAATCAAAGAAAATGATTATATGTACTATCGTCCGGACGTAGATAACCTGGAAAAAATGACGTTAGACTTGTGCGTAGATGCAGGGTTATTTCACGACGATTCACTCGTTAGTGAAGTGTTTAAGAAAAAAGTGTACTCTAATAATCCACGAACCGAATTTACTATCAGGGAGTTGAATGGATAATTACCGAAAAGGTCGAAAAATAGACTCATGGAGTGATAAAGCGTTGTTTTTTGCTTGCATAATGTTTCTTGTCGCTTTTTTAATAGGGCCAATAACCTACTATTTGCCAGATTCCAGTTTGTTTATAATTTCATTATCTGTTTATTTAAGTATTTTAAGTTTAATATTATTTTGTGTCTGTAGCTGTGTCGCAATTTATTATTATAATAAAGGTTGATAATGGCAAAGATTAATAAGCCTAGCACGAAAACAAAAAAGGAGCCTAACCGTTTCATTCCTAAAAGGACCTGGGGTGAACTGCGTGAATACTATGATCTAATGACGGGAGAAGGGAGGCCAGGTAAGACCCCAGACGCATTTATTGCAGACGTTTGTGATGATCTTTATGAATGGGCTACCAAGAATAAGGGTATTGCTGTACGTGTAAATGAGTTTTGCGATGATTATAAAGCGCCCCGAAAGTTTTTAGATAAATACCCTTCAATTTGGCCTCTTCTTAATGAAGCTAAAGACGAAGCTAAGGCTATTCTAGGCGATCGTAATTATCGTAAAGCTGTAGAGGGTAGTTATGTATGGCCTGCTGTTAGACATACGCTTTATCAATTTCATAAAGATTTCAAAGATGCAGAAGAGTTTCATGCAGATCTCAAGGCTAAAGAGAAGGACGCTGTTGCGACTAAGTTGTTTGGCGAGATTTTTGATGCTAGAACAAAAACTGGTAAAGATAAGAAAGATGCTTAAATTGCCTATTGAAGTCCAGATAAAACTCAATCAATTCAAACCGCGAGAATATCAAGAAGGTATAATAAATGCCCTTGAGAGAGATAATTTTAAGAAGATATTTACTATTTGGCCTAGAAGAAGTGGAAAAGATTTTACGATCTTCAATTTAGTAATTAAAGCGGCATTGCGAAGAGTTGGTAGTTATTTTTATTGTTTACCTACGTTTAAGCAAGCACGTCTCGTAATTTTTGATTCTATAACGATAGATGGTAAGCGGTTTTTAGATTTTATCCCATCAGAGCTTGTATATAAGAAGAATGTTCAGGAGATGAAGATTACGCTTATTAATGGATCGATTATACAGTTTATTGGGTCGGATACGTATGATACTTCTCTGGTTGGGACTAATCCAGTGATGGTTATATTCTCCGAGTATGCACTTGCTGATGATAGAGCTTATAAATTTGTTAGGCCTATTTTGAATGCTAATGATGGGGTTGTTATAGTATGTTCAACACCACGTGGTCATAATCATTTTCACGATTTGTATCAAATAGCAAAACATAGTCCTGAGTGGTATTGTCAGAAATTAACGATTGATGATACAGCTCATATTTCAGTTGAGCAGATCAAAAGAGAAATACATAATGGTGAGATGTCTGAAGAGTTAGCCCGTCAAGAATATTGGACGGACTTCTCGATGGGTATAGAAGGTTCTTATTACGGTCGTTATATAGATAAGATGCGGTTAGAGAATAGAATATCGGAAGTTCCTTGGGAGCCTGCATATCCAGTTCATTGTAGTTTTGACCTGGGCATGAAGGATTCTACTTGTATTGTCTTTTTTCAGATTATTGGATCTGTTATACACATAATAGATTGTTATGATAACCATTCTCAAGGACTTGAGCATTATGTTAATCATTTACATTCTAAACCATACACATATGGCAAAATATTTGCCCCTCATGACATACAAGTGCGTGAACTTGGTACTGGTGTATCCCGATTAGAGAAGGCACGTTCTCTGGGGCTTAATTTACATATTGCACCTAAATTGAGTGTTCTTGATGGAATTGAAGCAGTTCGTTCTATGTTGCCCAAATGCTGGATAGATGAAAAGAAATGCGCGAGATTGATTAAAGCTCTTGAGAATTACCGTAAAGAATACGATCATAAACGCAAAGTATATAACGAAAAGCCGCTCCATAACGAGCATAGCGATTTTTCTGACGCAACACGTTATATGGCATTATCATTGCCTAAATGTGGTAAAGGGAGTTCGCCAGAAGAATTAGAGAGGCGTTATCAAGAGACACGCTACGGAACTCAACATGATCTGCCACGGCCTTTTAGAGAGACACCATATTAAGAAGGAGTAAGAAATGTCATTAATAGATGCAGGTAACTATAATGTTCATTTCAATGAGTTTTATTATATTTTGCAGCTTATTGTATTAAGTATATTCCTTTTTCTTGTTATTATTTTGGGATATATAGCGTATAGACGATTGCGATCTTCACAACAAGTTTATGAGATAGATGATCTTGCAAAAAAGATAGATGATAATTTAAAAGATCTTATGAAGAAATTTGCAGCTTATGCACATAACCTTGATGCTATTAATTTGGTTATGGGTGTAGAAGATAAAGTTCGATCTCGTTATTACAAAGAGATGATACCTCTTATGAAACGTTTAATACCTCATGAAGATTGGATTTATTTACATTGTCAGGCTATTGATATTCAATGCTGGGAAAAATATAAGAAAGAATTAAGAAAAGATTTACCAACATGATCTACCACGGCCTTTTAGAGAGACACCATATTAAGAAGGGAAAGTTATGAAAAATATATGGCGCAGATTTAATAGCAACAGTATTTCTGATATTATGCCTGAGATGAATGAGAGTTATATTGTCATTTTAAAGAGTAATAATAAATATCTAGGGGCAGCAGGAAATTGGTCATTGCATAATGGTTGGACAATTTCTTCCTATAGTTTAAATGAATCATTGCATGAGGATTTAAAAAGAGCCTGTAAAGTTGTTTATTGGTTAGATTATGAAATACCTGTAAATTTAGATGCTGTAGACTATTTTGAGACTGTATTAGCCCAAACACAGGTAGAGATTGAATCTTTTTATGAGGATATCGACATGGGTTTATTGTTAAAGATTATTGATAGGCTTGATTCTCGAAAACTACAGATAGAAGAATCATCACCGAGAGATATAATAACTGGACAGTAACTAGTAACTGTCAGAAAGCATGAAGTCTGGTATTTTTTAACCCTTTATTAAATAATTAAAACTCATTTATGTAGGTTTAGTTTGTCAGGCTTCATGACTGATTTGAGAGGATGATGATGGAAATGAAACTATATAAGGATGGGTCCCTAGAAAATAAAAATAATATGGAGTGGATCTCGGTTAAAGATAGACTCCCGGGATCAATATCTAACCATGTACTTGTTTATAGAAAAGGTAAAAAGCCTGAGATGGCTTACTTTTTGCATACAGAGAAGTTTTATAGTTTTACAATTGGTTATGATGTTGGGCAAACGTGGTCTCCTGAATACTGGGCACGTTTGCCCAAACTAGAAGACATTACTGAAATTGATTCAATTTATTATCAGTTAATATGGTTGTTACAGAATTTACCTGGAGAAGATAAAGAATTAATATGAAGTGGAATAAGTTCCCTGATGTGGAGCCACCAATGGGCAAAGATGTGATATAGCAATCTATGGGAAATATGATTATTTTACAGGTTAAACCTGTTTAGTTGTAATATTGTGGATACTAAAGTTGCGTCATTCATATTTCCCTAATTTCATAAACTTCTTGGTGTTTAGGTAAAACCTTTTCTAGACTCTTTCTATACATATGTGTAAATGACAATAATTATAGATAAGGGATGCCAATGTTATTTTCTGAGTCATCTCAATACCAAGATCCTAAATATCGTTCCATCATAGATTTAATGGATCGTAGCTATACAGAGGCGATTACGATTAACCAGGTCTATTGGGGACAGGCTGACACTGACTTACGTTTTTATTGTGGTGATCAAGATGCATGGCGAGCAATCTATGCAGGGATGCCATTTAATCAGAGTAAATCATTCAATTTCAACCGTATTCAGCGTATAAGCAATATGATCTCGGGTAAGCAACGACAAGATAGGAAATCTATCACGTTTACGCCCATTGAGAATTCTGATGAAGCTACAGCAGATCAGTTCACTAAGATATTCATGTGGTTAGACAAGCAAGAAGGTATATTAGAATCTGTTTCTGATGCCTTTGAGGGTGCTCTTATTACTGGAATGAATCTTATACAGGTCTGGATGGATTATCGTAATGATCCGATAAGTGGAGCGATAAAGATTGATAATTGTGCCTACAACAGCTTTCTTATTGATCCTTACTTTAGGAAACAAGATCTATCAGACTGTAATTACATTTGGAAGAGAACATATTTAACGGCAGCTGAATGTATATCATTGCTTCCGGACAAGAAAGAAGATATTGAAGGTTTACGGGGAACGGGAAATAAAGATGGTAAGTTCCAGTTTATGCCTGAGAATTACCAAGCTGACTTTAATAAATTACTAACGTACGATGAGTTTTACTACAAGACATATCGCAAACAGAAGATGCTTGTAGATACAGAGACTGGAGAGACTCTTGAGTGGACATCAGATGATGATGAGAAGCTTACTCAGTTTAAAGCTATGTATCCACAAGTTGACACTGTAGAATGCATGGTTCCTACGGTTAATTTAGCAATAGTTATACAAGGCCGAGTCATGTATGACGACCGCCTTGAACTAGATTGTTACCCATTCGTTCCAGTTTTTGCGTATTACAATCCACAGATACCATCATATCATCTACGGTTACAGGGTATTGTTCGCGGTCTTCGTGATGCACAATATCTCTATAACCGTAGAAAAGTTATTGAACTTGATATGCTTGAATCGGTCCAGAATACTGGCTGGATATATAAAGAAGATGCTCTTGTTAATCCAAAAGATGTATTCCAATATGGCCAAGGCCGTGGTATAGCTCTTAAATCAACAGCACAGATGACTGACGTTCAACAGATACCACCTCCGCAAGTGCCACCTACCACAATTGAATTATCAAAGATCATGGGTGAGGAAATCAACCAGATTGCTGGAATATCTGAAGAGATGTTAGGGCTTTCTGTTAATGATAAATCTGGTATATTAACTGCTCTTAAACAGACTGCTGGTTTATCGGCATTACAAGGCCTTTTTGATAGACTTGATTACTCGCAACGTTTACTGGGTAGACTTATATTAAAGCTTGTCCAAGGTAATTTCACTCCTGGTAAAGTTGAGCGGATTATAGAAGAGAAGCCATCAGAGCAGTTCTACAATAAGTACTTCGGCAAGTATGATTGCGTTGTCGCAGCCAGCATAAACACCGACACACAGCGTCAAATGGCGCTTGCCCAGGGTCTGCATCTCAAGGAAGCAGGCATTCCTATACCTGATAGCTTTTTCATTGAGAATATGGTTGTACAAAATAAAAAAGAAATTCTTGATGAAATTGAGCAGCAAAAACAACAAGCTCAACAACAGGAACAACAACAACAGCAAATTCAAATGGCAGAGATTCAAGCAAGGACTAATCTTGCAAACGCGAGGGCGGAAGCCGATAGAGGATTGGGAATTGAGCGGCTCAGTAGGGTCAACGAAAACGAGGCGATGGCTATAGAACGTCAGGCAGAGGCTTCTAAGGATCGAATGGCTGGTGTGCTCGACATGGTCAAGGCTATGAAAGAAATTGAGCAAATTGACATAAACCAGATAGAGAAACTAGTAGCTCTTGCTAATCTATTGAAGACTGATGAACTGCAAACAAAAGCTGAAACACAGGTAGAATCTGCAAAAACAAAAATAGAAACAGCAACGAAACTTAAAGAGCCTGTAGTCTAGAAATGTTTTGTTAAATATTTACGAAAATGATAGAATGGACTTGTATAATAAGGAGTCCATTCTATGGCAGAAGATTTAACAGGCTTAAAATTTGGAATGTTAACGGTTGTAAATAAAAGTGTTGACGGAACTATTAGGCATCCTAAGTATAATTGTCTATGTTCGTGTGGGAATAAACATATTGCGAATCGATGTTGGTTAAAGAAAAGTAAAATCCCATCATGCGGATGTATTCGACGAACTCAAAATAGTTTATCAGGAACTAAGTCTTATTTTACATGGCGAAAAATGCTTGGTAGGTGTAATAATTTTAAAAATAAAAGATATTGCTATTACGGAGCTAGAGGGATAAAAGTTTGTGACTCCTGGCTAAAGTTTTTAAATTTTTATGCAGATATGGGAGAGCGGCCTGCTGGGAAAACTTTAGATCGAATAGATAATAATGGTAATTACACTAAAGAAAACTGTCGATGGGCAAGTCATCAAGAACAGTGCCGGAATAGAAGATCTTCAAGGTTCCTAGAGGCTTTTGGGGAAAAATTAACTCTTATTGAATGGGCTAATAAAACTGGAATAGATTCGAATATGATTTTGCGTAGACTAGCGAAAAAATTATCAGTTGAAGAAGCTCTTTCTTTAAAACCCAATAGGCGGGTCTTCAAACAGTTAACAGCTTTTGGTAAGACCCAAAAGGTTTCTGCTTGGTCAAAAGAAAAAGGTATTCATGACAGTGTAATACGTGGACGTTTAAATTCAGGGTGGTCAGCAGAAGATGCCCTTACATTAAAACCATCTCCCAAAAATAAGAATTATAAAACTTTAAAAGCCTTGTCTATTCTTTAAAAATATTAGTATTATTTGTCTGAACTCCATTACCGAAGTGAAAAAGTTTTCACGGGTAGATAGAGGTTAATCCTTGCGGAGAGATCCGCAGTTTCTACAGAGGTGTTTTATGAAAAAGAAATACTATGGCGTTAGACAAGCTGATAACAACCGCAGTAACTTACCTCAAGAGGTATCGATTACTGATGTTTCATCAATCCCTTGTGGTGGTAACAATGGTTATGATGACACCATGGGCGGTATAGATGAACAACTTCACGGTGATATCAAAGGTAACAACCGAAAAGATAAAGCTGGAAAGTGGTAACATGCCCTTTGCACCAAGACAAAAGTCTAAGGCTACTAAGATAGCCAAGAAGATATTAAAGGGGTCACAACCCGCAAGTTCTCAGCCCGCTGATGGCCGCCAAGAACCTTATCAAGACTATAATAGTCAAGACTATAATAGTCGAGTTCAGCAACCCCCAAATGCTGGCCTTGGCGGTCCTCAGTAAATTTCTTCTCCGTAGCCCTTGTTGAAAGCGAGAGTGATATCCTGCTATCCTCTCGCCTAGCTCAAAAGAAAGAAGATTATGAAGAATGACGACATTCTACAAGTAGCCAAGAAGCTCAAGATAGCTGAAAAGAAGATTCCTTTATCTGCCTTTAAGAAAGGATTTGCAGTTGAACTTGAGCATGGCAAAGTAAGCCCAAAGACTAATGTTACAAATAATAATCCAATAAAGACTGGCAAAATAGCTTTAGCCCACTTATTGGAATCAAAAGATTATTATTCTCAGCTTGCTAAAATGGAGAAGAAGACGAAAAGGGGTGTAAAAAAGGGAAGACGATTATCGTCAGAATGATTACATGTTCAGATAAAAAAGTAACGAGAAATAGGACCGATTCCTATTTCTTTTTTTGTGTGTAGAATTGGAGATATGTTTAATATTAGGGCGAAAGAGAATCATGAAAAAGAGTAGGACATATAAATGTCTCAAATGTGACGTTGAATTAGGGATTGAAGACATTATATCTATGACGCACGAGGAAGAACATGACGATGTTAATTTATTATGTGGTTCCTGCGATAGAATAGTAATCGCTCGTCGATATAAAACTATGTCGTGGTCAATTGAAAATGACTCGAAGGAAAAAAAGCTCTAGGCTCTATTTAAGATAAGTAGGATTAATACCTATCTCTTTATGTTTTTCGTATTCGGTTACAAGATAGATAAAAAAGAAGAAGAGCATTCGTTTTAATTCTGCATCGGAGATAAGTTCCATACGTTCAAGGACAAAGTCTACAAAATCATAGAAATCTTTCTCGTTTGAGAAAATATCATTGGCCCCTAGGATTTCAATAACTTTATCAATTTCAGATACACACGTC
>Ga0208769_1001169_pt1 | contig 11777 bp, 13 predicted proteins | sample AntAceMetag02UKC_FD_184768 | JGI IMG/M metagenome (GOLD analysis project Ga0208769, IMG submission 184768) | Saline lake microbial communities from Ace Lake, Antarctica- Antarctic Ace Lake Metagenome 02UKC (SPAdes) (version 2) | ecosystem: Environmental > Aquatic > Non-marine Saline and Alkaline...
CAAAACTACCTTAACTGAGAGAATTCTCTTTTATACCGGCCGGTCTCATAAAATCGGTGAGGTTCATGATGGGGCAGCCCAAATGGATTGGATGAAGCAGGAGCAGGAGAGAGGGATTACCATTACCTCAGCTGCTACTACTTGTCATTGGGGGGATAACAGAATTAATATTATTGATACTCCTGGACACGTAGATTTTACTGTTGAGGTTGAGAGAAGCTTAAGAATCCTAGATGGAGCAGTGGCTGTATTTTGCGCTGTAGGAGGAGTTGAACCTCAATCAGAGACGGTCTGGAATCAATCTAATAAATACGAGGTGCCTAAAATTGCTTTTGTAAATAAGATGGATAGGGTTGGGGCTAATTTTTTTGATGTTGTTAAAAATATTGAATCTGCTTTAGGAGCCAATGTAATTTCCTTACAGATTCCAATTGGAGCTGAAGATAAATTTCGTGGCATTGTTGATCTTATTGAAATGAAAGCCTATGTCTACGATGATGAATCCTTAGGAAAAAATTTTCATATTGAAGATATTCCTGATGAATATAAAGAAATTGCTAAAAAATATCACCATATCATGATTGAAAAGGCTGTTGAGCTAGAAGATTCCTTAATGGAGAAGTATCTTGAATCTGAAGATGCAATCACACCTGAGGAGTTAATTCCGGCAATTCGCAAGGGAACTATTGCTAATGAAATTGTTCCAGTACTTTGCGGTTCAGCTTTTAAGAATAAAGGTGTTCAGAGATTGCTGGATGCTATAAGCTTATATCTTCCGGCTCCGTCTGATCAGCCATCAATAAAAGGAACTGACCCCTTAGATCCCGAAAAAGCCATTGAGCGGTTTCCGTCTGATGATCAACCTTTTTCAGCTCTAGCTTTTAAGGTTCAAACTGACCCCCATATGGGTAAGTTGGTTTATTTTAGAGTCTATTCTGGTAAGCTTGATGCTGGTTCTTATATCCTCAATGTTACTAAGGATAAAAAGGAAAGAGTTGGAAGGATTTTGCAGATGCATGCTAACGAGCGCGAAAGTCGCTCTACTATTTACGCCGGTGACATTGCGGCAATTATTGGTTTAGATCATACTGCAACTGGTGATACATTATCTAGCGTGGATAAGCCAATACTTTTAGAAGCAATTGAGTTTCCAGCACCGGTAATGTCGATTAGTGCTAAACCTCAAAGTCGAGCTGACCAGGATAAGATATCTAAGGCTTTATTGAAGTTAGCTGAAGAAGACCCAACTTTTATTGTGCATACTGATCCTGAGACTGATGAGACGATTATCTCCGGTATGGGCGAACTGCATCTCGAAATTATTGTTGACCGCTTAAAGCATGAGTTTAGCGTTGAAGCGGTAGTTGGTCAGCCTAAAGTGGCCTATAAAGAGACGATATTAGGTACGGTTACTCAAGACTACAAACACTCCAAGCAAACTGGTGGTCGCGGTCAATATGGTCATGTGGTTATGGAAATATCGCCGGCTAAACCCGGAGAAGGTTTTGAGTTTAAGAATTCGATTACTGGCGGAAAAATTCCCCGTGAATATATTCCGGCAGTCGAAAAGGGTGTTATCGGGGCGATGCAAAGAGGAATTTACGCTGGATATCCGGTAGTTGATGTAAAAGTCAACCTGATCGATGGTTCTTACCACGATGTTGATTCTTCAGAGTTAGCCTTTAAACTTGCTGCTTCCGGGTGTTTTAAAAGGGCTTTTATGAAGGGTATCCCGGTATTACTTGAACCGCATATGTCTTTAGAGGTTACTACTCCTGAAGAGTATGTCGGTAATGTTGTTGGTAATATTTGTTCTCGTCGAGGAAAAGTCTTAGGAATCGACACTAAAGGTAATCAGCAGATAATTGCAGCTGAAGCTCCGCTTTCAGAGATGTTTGGTTATGCTACTACTTTACGTTCCTTAAGCAGCGGCCGGGCTAACTATTCAATGCATTTTGAGAAATATGTCGAAGTACCGACAGCAATTTCCGAAAAAGTTATTGAAGAGAAGAAAAAGAGGGAAGAGAAGTAAACACCTCCCAAAGGTTGCTTACTTGATTTTTCTTATTAGTTTAATTACGCTTTGAGTAGTATTCTCAGGTGTAGATGCCCCAGTAGTAATCCCCACACTAGAGACTCCTTTAAACCAAATCGGCTTAATCTTATCTTTTGACTGGATCCAGAAAGTTTGCTTATTTATTGACCTTGATATCTCATAAAGGCGTTTAGTGTTAGCACTAGTCTTTGAGCCGATAATAATCATTAGGTTATTTTTACCAGCCATTTCTTTTATTTCCTTTTGTTTCCTTCGAGTTGGTTCGCAGATGGTATTGAAAAAGTTCAATTTTTTAATATGTTTCTTTAAGGCTTTAACGATTTTTAAAGTTTTTTCTAAATTTTGAGTAGATTGAACTACAATTGCTCCTTTTGCAATTCCTTTAACCTTTTTGCCGATATCCTTGCTACTGTCAATTACCAAGGCTTTTTTTCTTAACTGACCTAATATTCCCTGAACTTCATCATGTTTTTTGTCACCGATTATTATAACTTGATAACCTTTTGTTTCATTTTTTTTGGCGATTTTGTGGATTTCACGGACCATTGGGCAGGTTGCGTCAATAATTTTATAGCCGAGGGCTTGGATTTTTTTGTATATGTTGGTTGATATACCGTGAGCTCTAATTAAGAGAATTTTCCCTTTACCCTTACCGAGATGCTTAATTTTTTTAATTCCTGATTTTTTAATCTGGTTCACAACCTCTTCATTGTGGACAATATCTCCGAGCATTTCTACTCTCTTTTCCTTGACGGCAGTTTTCAAGGCAATTTCTAAGGCTCGTTTTACCCCGAAACAGAATCCAGCAGATTTAGCCAGGTTAATTTTCATATTATTTTAATCCTTGGGTATACCGGGAGAGTAGATTCTTATATTGGGTCTTCATTTTAATCGTTTGGATTATAGTTCCGGCTTTTTGGGTTAAGCTGGTGATTTCTCTTTGAGTGTAATCTAGGGCACCTGAGGTCTTGGCGATTTTCCGTACCTTTAAAAGATCAGCTTTAGTCACTCTCTCTTTATTAAGAATATTTTTTATCAGAAACTTATTTTTCTTATCAGTATGGTTGTAAGTATACCAGATTAGAAGAGTTTTTTTTGATTCCTGAAGATCTGAGAGAGATGATTTACCAATTTTTTTCTCGTCGGAAAACATACTTAAAGTATCGTCCTTTATCTGAAAAGCCCTACCGAGATAGATACTAAACTCAGAGAGTTTTTTAATCTGAAACCTTGGAGCTCCGGCTAAGAGTGCACCCATTGAAAGCGGGGAGGCAAAGGTGTAGTGGGCAGTTTTGTAATCGTAAATTTTATAGATATCTTTTTTGTCTATCTCTTCAATTTTTTTTATTCCTAAAAGAAGTTCAATAAATTCTCCACAGCCAGTATGGACCGCAGCTTTAATGAATCTCTGCAAAGCCTTGTCTTTACGTTGGGGGTCTTCTTTGATCGCAAGAAAGGCCTTAACCGCTAAGGCATAAATAATATCGGCAGCGACAATTGCTAAGTCCTGGCCGTTAAATTTAATATTTTTGTGTTTAGCTAGGAATTTGTCGAATACCTTATGTAAGGAGGGTTTACCTCTGCGAGTATCGGATTTATCAATTATGTCATCATGGATAAGAAAAAAATCATGGAGGAGTTCTACAGAGAGAGCACTTTGATATAGGCCAGGGGCTCTTTTTTTGCTAAAACCCTCATAGCCTATAATGAATAAAACCGGGCGTATTCGTTTACCATCACTTAAGATAAAGTCGTTAATACTTTTGGATAATAGAGGCGAGATTGCTTTTAAACAGTAGGAGTTAATAACAGATTGGAGAAATTGACTGAGTTGGCTGTCAATTTTTTTCTTTATTTGGTAAAACATCAAATTATATTAGCATACAATAATATTGGAGGCAAATGAAATGTCAACTTCAAACTTCTTGCAATTTTGTAAGAGAATTATAGAATATGTCTAAGAGGATACTGCTTGCGATATTGGATAGCATGGCGAATTCTAAATTGCTGAAGAAAAAAGGAGGGATAAATGGTTAGCAAAAAGTTACCAAAAATAGTTGAGGAACTTTGCATAGGGTGTGGCCATTGCGTTATGGCTTGTCCGTTGGGAGTTTTGAAAATCGAGAATAAGAAAGCCAGAGTTGTTAAACCGGAAGCTTGTGATAGCGAGGGGAGGTGTATTTGTGCATGCCCGCAAAAAGCTATACCTCATCTAGAAGAGAAGGAGTATTGAGTGAAAAAGAAAAAATGAAAGAAGTCAAAACAATATTAATCGAAAGAATAAAGCGGACTGAGAGCATAGAGAGTTTTCGGTTTAAGCCCGAGGAGAAAATCAGCTTTTTACCCGGTCAATTTCTCCAGCTTATCTTAGATCAACAAAATAAAGATAGTTACCTTTTAAATAAGTATCTTTCATTTTCCTCAGCTCCCAATAAAGATTACATTGAGGTAACTAAAAGAATTACCGGAAGCGACTTTTGCAACCTTCTTCAGGAAATTAATATCGGTAATCAAGTTTTAATAGAGGCACCGATGGGAGACTGCTCATTTAAAGACAGTTATGCTAAAATCGGTTTTCTAATTGGCGGTATTGGCATAACTCCGGTAATCTCAATATTGGAGTATATTGCTAAAAGAGATCTCGACACTGATGTCTGTTTGCTATACTCGAATAGGTCCAAAGACGATATAGCTTTTGGTCATGAAATTGACACTTGGAGTAAAGGCAATTCAAGAATTAAAGTTTTTTATACAATTACCGACCAAGAACCTAAAGACCAGCGGTATGATTTTGGCAGAATTGATAAGCAGTTTTTAATGAAAAATGTTCCGGATTTCAAAGAGCGTATTTTTTTTATTTTTGGGCCGTCAAAAATGGTGTCGGCAATGGAAAATATTTGCAACGAGGCAGGATGTAGTAAGGAGATGATAAAAGCTGAGAATTTTGTAGGTTATTAAAAAAAGGAGGATACATGAAAAGTGTAAAAGGAACAAGGACTGAGAAAAATTTACTAGCTTCTTTTGCTGGCGAGTCACAGGCCAGAAATCGCTACACTTATTTTGCTTCTGCTGCTAAAAAGGCAGGCTATGAGCAGATATCTGCTATATTCTTGGAGACCGCTGATAATGAGAAGGAGCATGCTAAAAGGTTTTTTAAGCTTCTCGAGGGCGGTGAAGTCCAGATAGCAGCTTCTTATCCGGCCGGGGCTATTGGAGACACTGCTGAGAATTTAGCAGCAGCTGCTGCTGGAGAAAACTTAGAGTGGAGGAAACTTTATAAAGAAGCTGAAGCTACCGCCAGAGAGGAAGGGTTTGAAGAAATTGCAGTTTTGTTTAAGGAAATTTCCGAGGTAGAAGAAGAACACGAGAAGCGCTATAGAAAATTACTTAAAAATCTAAAAGAAGAAAAACTGTTTAAGAAAGATACAATAGTTAAGTGGAAGTGCCGCAATTGTGGGTATGTCCATGAGGGCAAAGAGGCTCCAGAAAATTGTCCAGCTTGCGCACATCCGCAGAGTTATTACGAAATACTTTGTGAAAATTATTAAGACATCCTATGACGAAAGAACAGCAGGATGTCTAATTGACAAATAAGGTTCAACCTTGTCTGTCCAGGAGGGAATAATGAAAGGCCATGTTTGTAAAGTTTGTGGGTTTATATCTATAAACACAGAAGCGCCAGGGAATTGTCCGGTTTGTGGTGCCCCTAAGATAGCTTTTTTGGAGAAGGATAGTGCGATAAATGATCCTCAGGATCCAAGCAACTTAACTGATTTAGAAAAAAAGCATATTCCGGCTATTACAATTATTAAGGAATGTGGGTTAATACCGCAAGGATGTCAGGATGTTCATGCGAAAATAGGTGAAATACAGCATCCAATGCAAGTTGATCATTCTGTCCAGCATATAGATTTCTATATTGACAAGGAGTTTATATCACGTGTTCATTTGACCCCTGAGAAGTGTAATCCGGCAGCGGCTCTTCATCTTAAGATTGGTGAAGGTAAACTTGCTGCTATAGAACTTTGTAATATACATGGTGCCTGGATTAGTGAAACTGATTTATAATTTAGCAAAGGAAGTGAGATGAGAAATACTTTTAATCCTCAAGAGATAGTGAATATTGCAATTAATATTGAAGAGAATGGTAAAAAGCTCTATGAGATTTTAGAAACTAAAGCAAAAAACAAGAAGGTAAAAGCAGTATGTAGATACTTGAAGGAGCAGGAGGAAGTGCATCTTAAGTTTTTTCAGGAAATGCTTGGCAATATCGGAGATTATGTTATTCACGAATTCAGTCCAGGTGAGTATGAAGCCTATCTAAGAGCTATTGCCAGTGAGTATATTCTTACCCAAGAGATAATAAGGGGAAAGATTAAGGAAGGTTTCCACAGTGATCTTGAGGCTATTGAATTCGGAATATTTGTAGAAAAGGAGTCTATCCTTACTTATTCGGCTTTACGTGATTATGTGCTAGCTGGAAAGAAAGAAGTCCTAGATAAGGTTATTAATGAGGAAAGAAAACACATGACTGATCTTATCGCATTAAAGAATTTACTTAAAAAGGAGGATTAAACCGGTAATCCTTACAAAAAGGTGGAGTTATGGAAAATTTGTCGAAAGAAGTAATTTATGTTTTCAAAAAACAAGGTTTTGTTATTGTTTCTACCTTAGATTCAAAGGGGAGTATTCATTGTTCAGCAAAAGGTATAGTTGGAATGGAAGAGGAGGGAAAAGTCTATGTCATCGATCTTTATAAAAATAAGACTTTTAATAATCTTAAAAAGAATCCAATTGTAAGCATTACTGCGGTTGATGAAGAGACATTTACCGGTTATACTTTAAAGGGTAAGGCAAAAATTGTCGACAGGGAAGAGATTAAAAACCATATTATAGAAAGCTGGGAGAACAAGGTTATTCAGCGCGTGTCTAAGCGGGTAATCGGAGATATCAAGAAAGAAATTAAGAGCCTTCATCATCCAGAGGCTATTTTTCCTCAACCACAGTATCTTATTGAGGTGGATGTAGAGAGCGTGATCGATTTAACACCTAAACATCTAAAGAGAAAGAAGTAAAGAGAAAACATGAAGAGAGTATTATTTTTATGCACGGGAAATTCTTGCCGAAGCCAAATGGCCGAAGGTTTTTTGCGCTACTTGGGAGGAGACGGTTGGGAAGTATTTAGTGCTGGAGTTATGCCAATCGGAGTTAATTCTTTGGTTATTACGGTAATGGATGAGCTTGACATTGATATTTCATCTCAGCGCTCGAAATCAGTAAAAGAGTTTTTAGGTCAGCAATTTGATCATATCATTACTCTCTGTGATGACGCTAAAGAAATGTGTTCAGCTTTTTCCGGAGAATGTAAGAAGTTGCATTGGAATTTAAATGACCCATCTAAAGCTAGCGGTAGAGCTGAAGAGAAAATCATTGTTTTTAGAAGAATTCGTGATCAAATAAAAAGTCGTATCGAATTATTTTTAGCATGAGAGAATTTATTGACATTGCCATTTTAGTTGCCAAAGAAGCCGCAAAAATTCATAAAAAATACTTTAATACCGACTTTGCAGTAAAGGCTAAGGGGAAGTCTTTTGATCTGGTTACGATTGCCGATATAGAAGCTGAAAAGGCAGTAGTTTCGCTGATAAGGAGTAACTTCCCTGACCACAATATTTTAGCTGAAGAGGGGAAATATCAAAAAACTGATTCAAGGTATCAGTGGATTGTAGACCCTTTAGATGGCACGAATAATTTCTCAAATAAGATACCGTTTTTTTCTGTATCAATAGCATTAGCAAAGGATGGGGAAGCCATAGTTGGAGTAGTCTATGATGTTATGCGGAATGAGCTATTTAGCGCTCAAAAAGGTAAAGGTTCGTTTTTAAATGGTCAAAAAATTAGCGTTAATTCGGCAAGTGAATTAAAACAGGCAATGCTTATTACCGGTTTTTATTATGATCGAGGTGCGGCTATGATTGAGAATCTGGAGGATGTAAAACAATTTCTTCAAAAGGAAATACTCGGTATAAGGAGGTTTGGTTCGGCTGCTTTGGATTTGTGCTATGTTGCTTGTGGTCGAGCTGCAGGTTTTTGGGAATTTGAGCTAAATGCTTGGGATTTTGCCGCTGGTAAGCTAATTGTTGAAGAGGCCGGAGGAAAAGTGACCGGAAGAGACGCTAAAGCGATTCCGTTGGAAAAATCTTTTGTTGTGGCTTCAAACAGTAAGATCCACCCTAAAATGCTTGAAGTTATCAGTCGTTAGTGTTTTATTAAAAACGAACTAGGTGTGATTGAGCAGGGGTAATTTTTTAGCTGAGCTTGTCGATAAGACTCAATTAAAGGTTTAGACACTGCTGATTACATGTTTGGTATTACAATGAAAGAAAAAAATAAATTTTTGTTTATGGTTGCAGTTTTCCTAGCCTGCTTTTATTTACCGGTAGAGCTGTTACCTTTTAGAAATCCGATTTTTGAAGCTTTTGCTTTGGTAAGGTGGTATGCCCGGGAACACGTTTTACTATGCTTAATTCCAGCATTTTTTATTGCTGGGGCAATTTCGGTATTCATAAGCCAGTCTGCAGTTATTAAATATTTTGGTGCCAAAGCCAATAAGTTCCTTGCTTATAGCGTAGCATCTATTTCTGGGACAATATTGGCAGTGTGTTCCTGCACGGTGCTTCCTTTATTCTCAGGGATATATAAACGAGGGGCAGGGCTTGGTCCGGCCACAGCCTTCCTTTATTCCGGGCCGGCGATTAACGTGTTAGCAGTTATAATGACCGCTCGCATTTTAGGGTGGCAGTTAGGTCTAGCCAGAGCTATTGGAGCGATTGTTTTTAGTGTTGTCATAGGGCTCTTGATGCATGTTATATTTATCAAAGAAGAGAGAGCGCGCCAGGCGACTGGTGATTTGGTAATAGGTGATAAGAAAGAAAGCCGATCTCTTTTACAAAACGGGCTATATTTTGCTTTTATGGTTGGTTTTTTAGTATTTGCTAATTGGACAAGGCCAGAAGAAAATACAGGTTTATGGGCTTTGATTTACTCTATCAAATGGTATATTTCGCTGGGGTTTATTGTTTTGATAATCATTATGCTTATCCGGTGGTTTAAGAAAGATGAAGTTAGCAATTGGACATCGGCTTCGTGGACATTTGCAAAGCAGATAATGCCGTTGCTTTTTGCTGGTGTATTAGTTGCTGGGCTTTTGCTTGGAAGACCAGGTCAAGAGGGGCTAATTCCATCAGAGATAATTGCAAGAGCTGTTGGTGGTAATTCATTTTTAGCTAACTTCTTTGCTTCAATAGTAGGTGCATTCATGTACTTTGCGACGCTTACAGAAATCCCGATTTTACAAGGTTTGATTGGGGCAGGTATGGGCAAAGGCCCGGCCTTGGCGCTTCTTTTAGCCGGACCGGCGTTGAGCTTGCCAAATATGCTTATCATAAGGGGAGTTATCGGAACAAAGAAAACCGTAGTCTATGTTAGCTTAGTAGTCATAATGGCAACAATTAGTGGAATTATTTTTGGTGTAATTACAGGAGGATTGAAATGAAAATCGAAATTCTTGGTATGGGTTGCGCTAAGTGTAAAATGCTTTATGAAAATGCACAAGCAGCCGTTAAAGAAGTTGGTCTAGACCTAGAAGTTATTAAAGTAGAGGATATGGGTAAAATAACAGATTATGGCGTTATGTTGACGCCGGCTTTAGTTATAGATGGTGAAGTAAAAACATCAGGAAAAATTCCTTCAGCCGAGGAAATAAAAAAGTGGCTGGAATAATAAGAGATAATGACAAATAAAAACCACAAAATATTATTTTTTGATACCAAACCTTACGATGAGGAGTATTTTAACCTGGCTAATAAAAAATATGGTTTTCAACTTCAATATTGTAAGGCTAATCTAAACCATGACACTGTTTTTATGGCAAAAGGATTTGATGTGGTTAGCGCTTTTGTAAACGATACTATCGATAAAGAAGTTATTGAGCGATTAGTGCAGGATAAAGTCGGATTGATTGCTCTTCGTAGCGCCGGCTATAATAATGTTGACCTCAAATCGGTTTATAATAAGATTCATGTTGTCAGAGTTCCTCAATATTCGCCTTATGCGGTAGCTGAGCATGCTATAGCCTTAATGCTGGCTTTAAACCGGAAGACTCATAAAGCTTATCTTAGAACACGCGATGGTAATTTTTCCATTGACGGGCTATTAGGTTTTGATATGCATGGTAAAACGGTCGGGGTTATTGGCAGTGGAAGAATTGGCAAGTGTTTAATGTCAATTTTAAAAGGCTTTGGCATGAAGATTAGTGTTTATGATCGATACCCTGATAAAGCTTTAGCTTCTGAAATGGGTTTTGAGTACGTGAGTCTTAATGAATTATACATTAAGTCAGATATTATATCCTTGCATTGCCCCTTAACCAAAGACACCTATCATTTAATTAATGATCAGAGTATAGATCAGATGAAACCGGGTGTTATGATTATCAATACCGGCCGAGGGAAACTTATTGAAACTACGGCCTTAATAAAAGGCTTAAAAACCGGAAAAATCGGCTCTGCCGGCCTTGATGTCTATGAGGAGGAAAGCGAGTACTTTTTTGAGGATTTTTCTTTAAAGGTGATTAGTGACGATTTGTTGGCTCGTCTTTTAACATTTCCCAACGTTCTTATTACTTCTCATCAGGGTTTTTTTACTAAAGAGGCCTTAACTAATATTGCTAACACTACTCTTGAAAATGTTAAGGATTTTTTTAGCGGTCAATATTTAAAAAATGAAATATGTTATAAGTGTGGCGCTGATGCTAGTCAGTGTAAGAAAAAAGCCAAGCAAAGGTGCTTTTAATTGTAATTTAATATATTATATAAAATAATCGGAAGAAAAATGAAATCTTACAAACCTTTGGTTTAGCGCTGTGGTTTGGAATATTGACATCAATTAGTTCCTGTTCTCTGTTGGTAAGAGTATGCTTAAAGACCAGAAAGATGTTTGTTGAGTAGAGTTTAAAGCCAGCTGAGAAGATCTTGCTTGTGTTCTCCGGTAATAATGATAGAATATTTAACTTCAGAAAAAGACTGGAACAAGCAAAAAAATGGTTAATAAAACAATGAGTATTGGAATAGCTAAGGAAAAAGGTGCCGAAACTCTGGAACGCAGAGCTATTCTTTTGCCAAGAGAGATTAGCAAGGTGGTTGAAGCCGGATGTCAGGTTTTTGTCGAGAAAGGCCTAGGAAATGGCATATATATTGATGATTTTGAGTATAAACAAGCCGGGGCAAAGATAGTTAGCCAGAAAAAGGATATTTTCAATAAATCTATCGTTGTAAAGCTAAAACCTCCGCTGTCTGAGGAATTTAGGCTATTAAAGAATAATCTATTATTTAGCATGCTTCACGCTGAGCAAAACCCAAAATATGTAAAAGCTTTAAGAAAGAACAAGGTTAAAGCTATCGCTATGGAATTAATTCGGAATAAGGGCGGTGAACGTCTCATCCAGTGTACCGGTATTTCCGGTGAACAAGGTATGATTTATGCGTTTTATCTTGCCGAGAAGTGTCCCAGTGATTGCAATATATTAGTTCTAGGGTATGGTGCTATTGCTTCCGGGGCTTTGAAAGTCGCTTTTAGCCTAGGAGCTAAGGTTAAAATTTTAAGGAAACAAGAATATTCTCAGATAAAACATTTTATTAAGGGTAAAGATATCGTGGTTAAC
>Ga0208769_1001170_pt1 | contig 11774 bp, 12 predicted proteins | sample AntAceMetag02UKC_FD_184768 | JGI IMG/M metagenome (GOLD analysis project Ga0208769, IMG submission 184768) | Saline lake microbial communities from Ace Lake, Antarctica- Antarctic Ace Lake Metagenome 02UKC (SPAdes) (version 2) | ecosystem: Environmental > Aquatic > Non-marine Saline and Alkaline...
GGAGAGGGAACGATTGGAATACAGATTGGAACAGAAGTTACAGATTTAGCGGGGAACTTATTTGCAGGGGTTTCTAGTCCACTATACACAGTTAGCAATGGTGGAGCAGACCCAATACCAGTGGCTCTAAGTTATAGTTCAGACATAGCGAGTGCTGGAGTTTTGACTATTACAGCAACATATGAAGATAACATGACTACTGTGCCAAATATTAGTATAGCACAACAAGGTAGCGTAGATATTACTAGTCAAGCTATGACTGGAGCTACAGGTCAGAATATCTTTACTTATAATTACACTGTAGTTGTAAAAAATGGCTCAACTTATATAGATGGGGTAGCAACAGTTAGTTTATCCACAGTAGAGAATGCTTCAGGTGGAGAGTCATTGAATCCTACGAATAACACATTTACGATAGATACAACAGTCCCGACAGCCAGTATTACATTAGATAATCCTTCCGAAACAGACTTAAATATAGTTGGTTTTAGTGTTGATTTCAACGAGACTGTCACAGGTTTCGCTATAGCTGACATCACTCTTGGAGGAACATTATCTAGTAATTGTAGTATACTTAGTTTAAGTAATTCTGGTAACAATTACACAGTTTTAGTTACTGTGCCTTCAGATGGTGAGGGGACTGTTAATATATCCGTGGGGACTGGAATTGATGATTTAGCTGGTAACTCTTATGCTGGAGACACTAGTTCTAATTACACAATAACACAAACACCTACTGTGGCTGAACCTCTTATTGTTAGTATGAATTTAGAAAGCGACTTCACTGATATAGGAAGTGGAGGATATTCGGTAACTAATAATGGTGTCACATTTGACGCAGATGGTGCGGTATTTGATGGTGTATCTAATTTCACAATAGATATGCAAACAGGAAATGATATGACAATGGAATTCGAAATGATGCACACTCAAGGTGGAGGAGAGTGGTATGTTTTTGGTAAATCTGGCTTGACTAATGGTTCAGATAACTTTGAATTTGTTAGAGGTGGATCAAATTATCAATGGTATTATAGAAGTTCTACAGGTAGAGCCATAACTTACTTAGACCCAGCTCTAGTGTTAAATGAATATGCTAAACTAAGATATGTAATTGAAGAAAGATATGATGGTGGTTACACTATATATATATATTTAAACGATGTTTTACAAACCACACTGGATTATTCATCAAGTTTATTCAACGATGACGGTTCTGGAAACGCTTGGGTATTTGGTACTTCTTCTGCTATTGCGGAGAAACAAGTATTTAAGGGTAAAATTAGAAATTTAAGAGTTTGGAATGAGGCTTACGCTCCTTTGGAAGAGTTTGGAAATCCGAGAACCACAGTTGAACTTACTTCACAAAACCCAACTACAGCAGATACAGTTTATTACAGTGTTACATTTGATAGAGATGTGGTAAACTTTGATTCAAGCAACATAACATTAACAGGGAGTCTTAGGGATAATTCTACATTGGGGACTATAGTGCAAAATGGTAGAAACTTCATCATACCAGTAAATGTCCCTGCTGAAACCGAAGGAGATATTGCAATAGATATAGCTGGTGGTAGTACTACCGATACTAATGGTTATACTTACTTGGGTCACTTATGTAGATTTTACCATATCAATTCAGACAGATTACCTTTTGCTCCACTTGGGGCGAACGTTGAAGTTAATAGAGATTACGCCTTTTCACAAATATTTTCAGATGTAATAATCACAGCTAGACCACCTGGAACTCCTCTTGGTGCTTCAGATAAGGGCTGTGCAGTAGATCAGTTTGGAAACCCAACTGAAGATTTTGGTATGGCTTGTATGACAGACCAAACAAGTGCATTTGATATATCTGGCACTTACAAATTAAGTTGTACTGTAGCTCAAGAACCAACTGTTACTTTAGACTTGCAGACTACAGGAACTGTAACTAATCCAGTTTATTCTAATGGAGGGTTTACTTGTGACCTAAATATCACAAATACGTCTGGTAAGCTTTGGTTTTATATGAATAATACAAACGGTGGATGTACTAGCTTAAAGGTAATTAGACCTAGTCAAACGGGAACATTTACAAGCTACTATAAGGATCATATGTCAAGATTTAGTGTATTAAGATTTATGGATTTCAACCACGCTAATAATCACACTATAGATGATTGGAACGATAGAAGAACTATTAATACCTTGAGTCATGGTGAAGGTTATGGTTCATACCCTAACGTAGAAAATAAAGGGGTTGCTTACGAATACCAAATAGCAATGTGTAATAGTTTCGATTCTGATATGTGGGTTTGTATTCCTCACTTAGCTGATGACTACTATGTTACTCAATTGGCTACTTTGATTGAAACAACTTTAAATTCTCACTTGAAAGTCCATGTAGAATATTCAAATGAAACTTGGAATGACCAATTTGGTCAAACTCAATGGATGAGAGTAATAGCCAATGAAGAGCCTTTGAAGTCTGAGTTAGATTTTGATGGAAACACTAATTCTGACTACACTGGTTGGAGGTATTCTGGTAAGAGAACATTAGAAATATCGAATATATTCAAAACTGTATTTGGGGCTAGTGAATTTGGAGAAAGATTTAACATAGTATTTAATGCTCAAATTGGTAGATATGAATTTACAAGACAGTGTATGCTATATATTGAACATTACGGAACTGGCGATGTTAGGGATAATGTCAATGTGGTAGCAGTAGCTCCTTATTATAATATGGGAACGCATATGGAAGAAGAAGGACTTACAGTGGATGATGTTATTCAGTATCTTGATGAAGGCGTTGATGCACAAATTACTAATATAATTGACTACACCACTAAGGCTTGGAATGACTATGGGTTAAAGACTATTTCGTATGAAGGTGGAACAGATACGTTTGGCGAAGGTTCTCTAACAGCAAAAGGAGACGCTCAATATGATGCTAGACATAAAGCTATTGTTGAAAGATACCTTAACGCATGGTGGGATATTTCAGAGGCATTATATGGTCAGGGTAGAGAGCAATTATTCAGCTGGTACTTCGGTGGAGCAGGAAACTTTTACACTCAATTCGGAACTTGGGGACTAACAGAAGATATTACAAACAATGATATGCCTAAAATTCATGGTATAGACACTGTTATGTCTGAAAGATTTGGTAGAGGGGAAACTGGAGCAACAACTACAATACCAGTAAACCTAACTTACTCAGCAAATCCAGTTGGAGCAGGAGCAATGACTATCACTGCCACTTATGGAGAAGCTGTAACGACAGCACCAAAGATAAGCATAGATCAGCAAGGAACAACGGACATCTCAGCGGTTGCAATGACTGATTCTGGTGACTCCATAGTCTTTACTTATGCATATACAGTAGTTGCAGATAACACACCAACTTACTTAGATGGAGTAGCGACAGTATCATTAAGTCAAGTAGAGAACGCTGGTGGAGATCTTTCAGCTAACCCAACAAGTGCTACATTCTTAATTGATACAATAGATCCAACAGCTACTATAACACTAGACGATGCAACGCCTACATCTTTAGCACAAGTAGGATTTAGCGTAGACTTTAGTGAGATAGTAACAGGATTTACAACAGCAGACATTACACTTGGTGGCACACTATCGGGAACTAGCACTATAGAAAGTGTAACTAGTAGCGATTCACTTAACTACACTGTATTAGTTAATATTCCTTTGGGATCAAGTGGAACTATTAACATTATAGTGGGAACTGGTATAATTGACCAAGCTGGAAACGCATATGCGGGAGACACTTCTAGTAACTATACAGCAGTTAGTACAACATACTTAGAGGGTGTAGGAAGTTCAGTATTACTTGGAACTGGTGCAACAGCTTCAGATGGTTGGTTTAATCAACTAGATGACGTTACTTATGACACAAGTAGAGACTTCACTCTTATCAATGAAGGTATTGGAGCAACAACTACTCAATACTGGATAGACAACTATTTAACTAGAACAACAGGAAACGGTACAGAGTACGACACTACAGTGATCGGATTAGCACTAGGAAACGAAGCTGGAGACGGAGCTACAAAAGTTTCTACACTCACAACTAACTACCCAATTTTGATATCAGCTATAAGAGCAGACAGAGCGAATTATATAGTGGCACAAGGTAACTATGTAAAAGCTGGAGCAAACTATAGTGAGAGACAAGCTATGGATAGAGTTATGGAGCAAACTTTCGACCTAGACTATATGTTCTTAGCAACAGCCACAGATGATTTAACTGGAGACTACATACCAGCTTTAGATTCTGGAGATAAAGTTCATCCGAATATCTTAGGTCATGCAGAAATGAATCACTCTGTCAACTATGGAGTTTTAGGAAACTTAGACAGTTACGATTTCCCTACAGTTCCTAACTCAGTAAGCAACGTAGATCAAGCGTTTACGAAAGTAGACAGACTTACTACAAATCCAGTAGTTATAACACCAGATCAGCTAATGACTACATGGACATTTGCAATGGAAATGAAATCAGACGATTGTTCTGTGGGAGATGTGTTATGGTCTCACGATCAAGGCAGTTATACTCTAAAGATGTTCGTAGACACAGATACTATAATTAAGATTACAGATACTGTTACTACAGTGTCAACAGGTCTTACGACAACTACTATAGGATCTTGGAAGCATATAACACTTAGATTTAACAGATACGACAGCTTGATTTGTTACATAGATGGAGCAGAGTCTAATGGAACTGGAAATGGTAGAATTAATTATCCAGTACTTCCTACAGTAGATTCAATTGGTAAGATAGTTATTGGTGGATTGTTCGACTCAGCCACTAATGATATCGACAGCTTCAAGTTTAGAAATGTTAAGTTATGGAGAGCACCATTGTATGAGTCTTATATATTTGACGACTCGAGTGCATTGTACACGACTAAGGCTTCGCAAGAATACTTTAACGAATGTACTAGTATTGCAGACATAACTAACAAATCACAAACTGGGACTGCTATGACTTTAAATGATACAAACATCACAGTAGTACAAGATCCAGTACTTAGTACTTTAGCAATAGATATGCCTTTGGCTAGTGACTTCACGAACAACGGTTCAAGATCCGATTGGGGAGTTACAAACACTGGAGTTACATTTAGTGGTACAGAGGCACAATTTACTGGTACAGAATATTTCACAATACCTAGTATGGTTCTAGAAACTAACTTCACAATCGAATTTGATTGGTATTATACAGGTAGTTTTGGAACTTATAACATATTTGGTAAGACAGGATTGACTAATGGCAGTGACTTTATAAATATTCAGAGAACAGGTGGAAGTACTCACAAGTTATTATTCGATGTAAGTAGTGGGCTTAACATCAATGTTCCTCTAATAGGTGTAAGCCCTAGTAATACATGGTATAAAATCAGAATGGTTGTAAGCAATCAAGACAGTTACGCTATGAGTCTTAGATATTATGTAGATGAGACAAGTCAGACTGACTTCAACTTTGCAGATAGATCATTTAATGATGATGGAACTGGAACGGCTTGGAGCTTTGGAGATTGTCTAGGGATTACTAATACTAACAAGTTTCAGGGGAATCTAAAGAACCTAAAGATATGGACAGATGCGTATGACATTGGAGAAGAGCCTGCTAGTGGAGGAGACATCACACCACCTACTGTAGCCTTAACTTATTCATCCGACCCTGCTGATGTTGGGACTCAAACTATAACAGCTACTTACTCTGAAGAAGTAGCAAGCACACCACTTATATCTATCAATCAACAAGGAAGTGCAGATATTATAAATGTTGCAATGACAGATAGTGGAGACAGTACAATATTTACATATGCTTATACAGTTACGGCAGACAATGGAGCAGAATATTTGGATGGTTTAACAACGGTGAGTTTATCTACAGTACAAGATTTAGCTGGCAATAACTCAACTGCACCAACTAATAATACATTTACAATTGTTACATTGGATGTAACAAGCCCTACAGTAGCACTTACTTACTCAGCAGATCCAGCACCAATTGGAGAAATGACTATAACAGCTACTTACTCTGAAGAAGTAGCAACTATTCCAAACATAAGTATTAATCAACAAGGGACTACAGACATAGCGACTGTTGCAATGACTGATAGCGGGAATGCAACGACATTTACATATCCTTATACAGTGGTTGTAGCCGATGGAACAACTTATGTGGATGGAACTGCAACAGTAAGTTTAAGTTTGGTTGACGACTTAGCTGGAAACACAGCAGAAGCACCTACTAACACTACGTTCGAAATTGATACTAGTGGAACAGCAAACCCTAACCTATTGGTTGAAATGAGTCTAGCGACTGACTTTACTGATACAGGGTCACAGGGTGTAACAGTTAGTAATAATGGAGTTACATTCCCTGATGCTTATGCAAACTTTAGTGGAACTGACCAATGGTTTGAATTTACTGACTTAACACTTGGCGAGGAATTTGCTATAGAGTTTGATTGGTGGAGACAAGGTGGATTTGGTACTTGGGATATATTCGGTAAAGCAGGATTGACTAATGGGTCAGCAGACTTCAACATGCAAAGAACTGGTGGAAATACACATAAATGGAGCCATAGCTCTTCAGGTGGATTGACTTTCACTCTTAGTGAGGGTTCTTTAGCTGATCAGACTTGGTATAAGATAAGAGCCGTAGTTACTGCATCGGGCACTAAATCTTTAACCATAAGGTATTATATAGACGGAGTTCTTAATTATACTTCAGCTTTAGACGATAGAACAATTGACGATGACGGAACAGGTACTAACTGGTCATTCGGAAGATGTTTAGGTGGACTTACTGGAGCAGATCATGAAGGTAAAATGAGAAATCTTAAAATTTGGAATGTAGCATACGATCCAGGTGAAGAATAAAAAATAATGGGTCACGTAGTAAATTAGGATTGGGGAGAAATCCCCTTTCTTTTATAATAAGGAGAGGATTATGGATAAGATAAAAAAAGTAAGGTATGCGACCAAGGAAAGATTAAGTAAAGTAAATCCTGACAATGTTAAAGTGTATGACAAGTATCTGAAGTCTAGTATCATCAAGAATAAAGAAATGGAGTCCAGCACCTATAGCTCATATCGGTCATATTTTAACCAGTTTTTAGTTTATTTAATGGAGGATTGGGATAATATTAATTTATATTCTGAAGAATTTATGACTGACGCTGTTGATATAATGGAAGGATTTATAGGGTTTTGCCAAGACACTCTATTTAACCACAAGAAAGTTATCAATACTAAAATATCAGCAGTTAGTAGTTTTTATCTGTGGAGTATGAAACGAGGGTTGGTTGACAAACATCCTTTTGATAAGAAGCTGGATAGAATGAAGGGTGCTAATGAAGAGAAGGTATTGGATTCACACTTCTTAACAGATGACGAAACTGTCGCAATAAGAAGAGTTTTAATGACTAAAAACTTTGATATTCAAGATGAGATATTATTCGAATTAGCTCTAGATAGTGCAAATAGGTTAGGAGCAATCCACGCTTTGTCGTTGAGTAAGTTAGATTTAGAGAATAATATGTTTACTGATATAAGAGAGAAAAGAGGATACAGAGTTGAAGTTGTGTTCAGCGATAAAACTAAAGAGATAATTGAGGAGTGGTTAGATGAGCGTAAAGAGGATTACGATAAACTAGAAGTTGATAGTTTATTTGTAACTTTGCACGATGGAGAACATAAACAAATGTCTAAGGGGACTATCCAATACCGAATGAAGAAATTAGCTTCTGCTGTTGGTATAGAGAATTTTTATTTCCATTGTCTTAGAAAAAGTTCATTGAATAATATCTATAATGAGACAGGTGACATCTCACTAGCACAGCAATTAGCAAATCATAAAGACATCTCAACCACTTTTGCTCATTACGTAAAACCTAAGAGTAAAAAAGAAGTCCTAGCCAAGATAAAAGAGTTGCGTGAGAAGAGAGATTAATTTCTCTCTTTTTTTATTTGACAAATATAAATAGTCGTGTTATACTATGTTATGGATAAGAAAGGTTATATGAAATGCCTATTTTATGAAATAATAAGGAGATGATAATTATTAACAAATTAGACAAGATTGGTTTTTACGATAAGGAAACTGGTGAGGAATTAGAGAAAGAGCTAGTTATCAGCGTCATAAAGGAAGCTAAAGATAACTACTACAAAGGATTAGAGATTAAATATAGGAATGGTTTAATCTCTAGATATGAATTGGTGGAGTTAATGAAGTATAAGAAAATATCATCTAAACCAGAAATATCATATGATAGGTTTTATATGGTAAACATGAATAAATCTAAACCTGATAATATTACAGATAATGAGTACGGTAAGTTTTTCAGAGTGCTAAACTATCTAGAAAAAGAATAATAAGGTTAGTTATTCCAACGGTAGACCATTAAAATTACAAGATTTAGGTGTTTATTTGGGGTACACTAGCACAAGAAGATTAAAGGAGTTTTTTAAAAAGTTAATTAAATATAGAATGATAGCAGATGTTAGTCTTGGTGGAATAAATTATCTAATAATAAATCCAGCTTACGGAATGTTTAATGATTTCAGTTTAACAACCGATGTTTATGAGTTATTCAAAGATGATATAATAGATAATATTTATTTCATCTTAAAACATGTAGACACATCTTGTATGTACAATCATATAAAAGGAGACATTATTGATAAAGTAGATGATTTATCTATTAAAAACTAGAGTTCGAATTTAACTCGGATGATAATTACTGTGTATTCTACGATTCTATTGGTGAAAAAGGTATTTATTTTTTATATAAAAAGGATGTAGTTGTATATATAGGAAAGTCTACAAATATAAAAAATAGAGTATCACAACACAAAAGAGATAAGGATTTCGATAGGGTGGTTTCAATTATATTTAAAGATGAAGGACTAATAAACATATACGAGCCTTATTTAATACAAGAGTATAAGCCTATTTACAATAAGGACTTATTAGAAACTACCACGACGGTGTTACCAAATTTAACCATTCAACCAATCATTTTATGAAATAATAAGGAGGTCAAAATGAAAGTTTTAATCAATGAGTCAATCGGAGGTTTTGGACTATCAGCTTTCGGAATACAGAAACTGTGTGAATTACAAGGCAGGGAGTTATATTTATATTTCGACACTTCTAATAAGGAGAGTGAATGTTTGAAAATAGTCGATTTTGAAGATGATTATTTTTCGATAGTATGTTCTACAAAAGATCGTGGCTACTCTTTCACTATAGAAGAGGTTGGCGATGTAGATGAATACGACACACTAATTCACGCTATGGATATATACAATGACATCAGTAGAAACGATGCTAACTTGACGCAGGTATTCGAAACTTACGGACAGAGAATTGCAGACGAACATTGTGTTTTGAAAATAGTAGACGTTCCAGATGACGTGGATTGGGTAATTGGCGAATGTTATGATGGGAGAGAATATGTTACTGAAAGATGTAGGAGTTGGAGTTAGTATGAAATATCACTTTTATACAAAGAGGAGGAGTAATGGAGAGGATTATCACAGAAGTAGATATAATCAAAGCTGTTAAAGTTGGGGTTGAAGAGATGGTAGAGTATAAATCTTTGGATGGTAGTATATATACCGATGAAGAACGGTGTTTGAAAGCTGATGGTTATTTTATGCTAATAAAACAGAAGGACGAGTTTATGAAAAAAGTTAAACAAAGATGTTTTTATAATGGGACATTTGAGATTGAGATTATATTTATAGCAAATTATGACGAATTGGTTAAATTCCATAAGTTAAAATATCCAAATGACGACTGCTATATGTCACACCTAAAAGATATACTCAATGAATGGGTAGTTGTTGAAGAAGATTCAGTTGGAGATTATAGGTATTCTCAAGATTATAAAAAGGCATCAGAGGTTCAATCAGATATGGAAGAGCTTATGAGTATTATAGGAGGTTGTGAATGAAATTACAGACGCTACTGATCAATGTTGACGAGGCTAAATTGATAGAAAATTTACTTAATTCTTGGGGTCAGACTGGTGGAGAATACGGTAACTTGTGGGATAGGATAAACGAGTTTACGGAGAATAATAAAGAGAGATAGAACAAGGAGGCTTTAAATGTTTAAAAGAATATACGATGACAACACTGGTGAATTTTATTGTTACGATTGTCACGAATGGTTCGAAATAGGCTCTGATTGTGCGTGTGAGGACAGATTCTACACTAAAGTTGACAATGACTACGATTATCAGCAAGATTTAAAAGAGGAGGAGTAATGATTAAATTTGATGTATCTTACGAGGATGAAAATAAGACCAAAAAGACTAGCGTTGTTACAATAAATGAAGAAGATTTGGTATTAATTGCGTGGACGAAGATTGAAGAGTTTACCCATATCACATCAGTCAACTTGATACACGAGTGTAAGGACTGTGAAGAAAAAGACATTATAATAGAGAGTCTTGCTGGTGACGTGGAAATGTATAAAGATAAAGAATGTGATCAATGTGAGGAATTGTCAGATGAGATATATCAACTTGAGAATGATATAAGTAAATTAAATGACGTTAGTCGTAAGTATAATATACTACTAAAGAGAACTGCTTCAAATTTATAATTGACAGATTAGTCATCGTATGATATACTGGTTTATACTAAATTTTAAGGAGGTAATTATGCACTGGAAAACATTTGCTGATATTTTACTCAATCTCATTATTGACAATTCAGAAGACTGTGATCCATTTGAGTCTTGTAATTACTGTGATAAGTATTTGCAACCTAATTGGGAATATTGTCCTTTCTGTGGAGAACGAGTAGATGGATATAAGTAGTTTTACTTTTAGAGGTAAATTATTAAGTATGGATCAGAAACCTGATAGGTGCTATTTCACAATTGAGATTGAGCGACCTGATTCAGATAAAACTGATAAGTTAATATGTACAGCGTGGGTACATCTCGTGGGTCATATGTCCAATAAGTTTAAAATAATGGACACGTTAGATTTTAGTGGTATAGTTACCATTCATAACAGTGAGCCAAAGTTTAACGTGACTAGATGGGATTACCCTTGCAAATTAAGTGCGGACGAATGGTATGATAAAAACTGTAAAGAAATTGACAAAGATTTTAAGGAGGAATAATGGGTGAAAGTATACATGTAGTGGTGCATGTTCATTATGATCATTATAGATACCAAGATAATTGGTTTGCATCTAAAAATAAGCAGGAGTGTCTAGATTATATAAATTCTACAAATAAACATATTTTGTGGTATGAGTATAATCTAACTACTGATAGTGGATCTGATTACGAAAACACTTTGCGACATCGAGAACAAGAGCATTTTTGGATTCAAGAGTTTAAATAAAACGAATATTTCATATAAAAGGAGGAGATAATGATTAAAATTAGAGTTGACTTATTAAATACAGAAACAAACGAATTAAGACTAGATTACACTCCAGATTTTGAGTATGACAATTTAGATGATGTTATTTTTATATGGAGTGAACATAATTTCGGATGCGACTGTAATCGGAGTTTATTCTTTTATAACTGGGATAAAGAGAGAACACTTGGTTGTAATAGTGGAGATAACATCATAAAAATAAAAATATATGATATGGAAACCTCTCGTATCGTTTACAGTGAGTATTAGTCTTTCACGTTAGTAGGCAAGGTAGTTTATACGAGTCAAAAAGACAGAGGAGGAACAATGACAAGACTAGAGAGAAGATTGATAACAGCGATG
>Ga0208769_1001178_pt1 | contig 11744 bp, 8 predicted proteins | sample AntAceMetag02UKC_FD_184768 | JGI IMG/M metagenome (GOLD analysis project Ga0208769, IMG submission 184768) | Saline lake microbial communities from Ace Lake, Antarctica- Antarctic Ace Lake Metagenome 02UKC (SPAdes) (version 2) | ecosystem: Environmental > Aquatic > Non-marine Saline and Alkaline...
ACTACATTCACATAGATGTTTCCTTCTTTGTCTTTGTTTGAAGTAAGCCCTATTGCTTTCTCTCCACACAGGGAGCATTTCTTAGGGTAAGAGGCTAAGACAAGTGCTTTACTCAGCGTCTCCATTTCCTCTTGCTCATCAATTTCTAACGTGATCCTTGGTGTAAGCGTTACTATTGCTTTCATATTATTTCTTAATTAGTGATAATTGACGGAACTTAACAGCGTCGTCATATTTGTCTTTGTTCTTCCATTGCCATAGTTTCAAACAGGCTAAGAACTCGTCTAGTCTGTCTTGGGTGTACTCCTCGTACTTATAAGAGCCATCTTCCTTTAAGAGTAGGGCGGATTGAGTGGCCTCTATACCTTGTTCCTTGAGGGCTTGCTTGTAAGCTGAGATTTGTAGTTGTACTTCGGGGTAGAGGTTCTTGCCGGTCTTGATGTCTACGATGGTTATATCTTTTCTTCCGTTGATTTTTGCTAGAAGATCAAGTGTCCCGGCAAACTGATATTTGTCGGAGTAAACAGACTTCTCGTTCTCTACTACCTCTACATGGTTAGACTCAACCCATTTGTAGAAGGCTTCTGCATACCCCTTGTATTGAGGAGGTATGGTCTTGATGTGTTCTTTGGTTTGCTTCCATGATTCTACGATTGAGTGGACTGTTGTACCTCTATCGGCTGCCTTGTGGGTGGTCTTCCAGGGTGCTTGGAGGGCTTCCTTCTCGTTTAAATTGGGGTTGGCGGCATAAGCTCTGAATATCTGTTGGCCGAACCAGTATCTTAGTGCAGGTTTATCGATCACGGAAAGGGCGTTGGTGACTGAGACATAAGGGAGATCGTTCTTCCAGTAGAAACTGCCTCGTCTGGCTTTTACAACTGTCATTTGGATTTAGTAATTTCCTCTATCTTATCTCCGATTATCTTGTTTTGCTTCTTTATCATCTCCTCTAACTCAACATGAAACCTTCTTTGTTGCATTATTAGATCGGTTAGTGATTCGGTGAATGTTTTAGCTTTACTCATGGTTACGATTGTAAACTAAGAGATTGCAAAAGTCAACCCCCAACTTACTATTGACAACACCTGACATTCTCTGATACACTATGTACTAGTTAAGACGAGGGGATGAGAAGTGTAATCGGGACAGGTTACATTTCCAGTCAAGGTTAATCCTTAGACAAAGCCTTCGTCTTTTGTCATTTAAAGATCTCTTTCGCCACTTCAAATACATTTGGTTTCAACTCTGGTTTGCCGATTTTATCCTTCCTTCTTTTCCATACCCTTACCTCTAACTCAATACCCTTCTTCTCCCAGTCATTCCTTGCACCCTTCCAACGCCTTCTGTATTCTTTTAGTTTATCGTTCATAATTCCATTTCTTCCCATTCCCCAACTATTTTTCCGTTTATTCTAATCTTAATTATCTTCTTAATCATTCTAATAGTTAAGTCTTTATTCCTAGCAACTACTACTAAAAAATCGTATGCCTTCTTCCTTTTTTGTATCTTGGGGCTTCCTAACCTCTGTGCTTGTTTGAGGACATAGCTATTGAGTAAATCTTTGGCTGTTTTGTAAGGCTCTACCTGTTTCTTGCTGTAAAAGGTGGATGAGATAGACTCCCAAAGGTAGATAGTCTTGTTCGTTAGTGGATGTTTTGGGTTAATCATAGTTCTTCTTACGAGTGCAGAATCACCTTAAGGTTTTATCCCTATTAGTAGTTAATATGACAATATGTAGTTAATCTATACGACCAGCCTTTTAATTTTAGATAGAACGGGGGCTTGCTTTAGAACCCTAGGCACATCCTATCAATCGGGTTACACAATGGTCGCAGGGGGGCATCTCGTTCCTCCTGCTGTTACACCGACCTCACAACTGCGGCTTTCACCTACTCTATTTGCCACTCAACCTAACTTATAATGTTGCTTATGAAAAAACTTCACAACATCTTAAAGTCTAAGTAAACTTGTTAAATTGAGTAACAAAAAGAATAGGCGTTCCTTCGGGCAATTACTCCCTTGATGAAGGACATCTTGGCTTACTTCTTACGGTTTCCCCAGTCATTACAGACTACATATTTAATGTACGAGTTTCAAAAGGATGGTTTTCCAGTTGAACACTCAATAACTTAAATATAAATCACTTCATTGGTTTCGTCAAGACACAAAAAAATGAGGCGGTGTTGAAAAGAATAATGGTAGAAGACCACCTCCTTTATGTTGAACCGCCTCACATCTAATATACCATTTAGAACCTTGTTAGTCCTAATTCTAGTTTGCCACTCTTGTGTAGGTACTTGTCAATGGTTTTTAGCAATACTGTTGCCATTACAGCCCAAGTATCGTTAATCCCAACAAGATATGTTATCCCAAAAGGGATTACTGCTAGTACACAAAGCCTTGCAGGCTCTTTAAGTGCTTCCAGAACAGGGTTAAGTTTTGTTTTAGCCATGTTAGTCTTAATTAGTAATTGTTTCTTTGTCTTTTTGAGTTCTTTCTCACAGTCGTTGTACTTTGTTTCTAGTTCTTTAATTTTTGCGTTAAGTTCTGTTATTTTCTTGTTGGCGTTCTTTTTATCTAACACGAGTGCATCCCAACCAATGTATCTGTCGTAAGCATCTCTTGCATCACTCTCTGTCTTGATGATTGGCTCTAAAACATCCCACCTAATGTCGGATGGTATCTCTACTGGCTTGAATTTCTTCACTTTGAATAAACGAAGTCCTTGGATAAAACCCTTCTCACTCCAACGCTTTGTAATTCGTTCTTCAACGCCAGTCCATGGGTCATAGATGACCGCTACCTTGCCCCACTTGCCTGTGATGAGTATAAAGTGTGTCCCAGTACCGCCAATAACGCTTGCATCTACCTTTCCCAAGGCTACCACATCGTCTTTAACTATCTCGTCCAAGGTTGGTTTAGCTCCCCAAGGCTCAACTTTCTCAAAACTAACGAAAATATCTGGCAATATAGCGTGAAGACTGCCGACATCAATATAGTTTCTGTATTCACCTGTGTATAGCCCCTTTTCCTTCAATAAGGTGTTCAAAGTTTCTGGTGTAAAGTCCCAACCTTTTGACAGTAGACCGTTGCAAAGTGAGGTTAGATAGCAACCATAGTTGCCGATACTACCTGACCCGAAACCTAATTTGATGTCTTTCCACCGCTTATCTCGCTGGTTATACATTTTTACAGTCTATTTTTAATAAACTCTATGTCCTTCTGCATTTTAATTTGTGTTTCTCTTATTTTAATTACTACTTCCAATATGCTCTCGTCTTTTGTTACCGACCTCTCTATTTCTGTCTCCACTTCTTCTCTTAGCTTTTCTCCCCTATCTTGCATAGCTCTAACTGTTCCACCTAGATTAGTGAACGCAACCGCCATACTTACTGCCATTGCCATAATGGGTATCCAAAATTTGAGGTCTATTCTAGTAATTGCTTTTTCTTTTGTCATCAAGTTAAGTATGCAGGATAATGTTAGGGGGTGTCAATCTATTTAATCCACCATCCCAATGAGTCCGGAAGGAAGATCGCTAAGAAAATAATAACTTGGAATATAAATTCAAGTATTTCTTTCATTTCATCACTTCTTCCATGTACTCATAGTAGTTCTTGGTTTCATCAAATGGGATCTCTCCGTTATACTTTCTGTAATACCCTTCACCAGCATTATATGCCTTAACAGCTTCCATCAGATCCCCACCGGTTGTTCTATCTGCTATCAGTCTTAAGTAGAAAGCTCCGGCTTCAATTGCTTCTTTAGGGTTGTTTGGATCAAAGTCTTTATAGCCGATCCTTTTTAGCTCCTCCATCGTTATGGGCATGAACTGCATTGTGCCGGTAGCTCCTGCACTTGATTTAACTTTTCCAGACATAACTTCTTTTCTATAACCACTGCTCTCCCTACTGGCTATTCCAGTTAAGTACCTTACTGGCATGTCATACTTCTTTGCAGAGGCTTCAAAGGCACTCTCAAGGTCTTTAGGGGTATTCTCTAGTGGTGTGCGCCATCTTTTATCCCTATTTACTAGACCACCCTGTTCTAATCTCATATCTGTGAGGTTTGATACCATGCTTGAAAGAGAAAGTGGAGATTTTAGTGTGGTTCTTGCTTGGATCATAACTTCTTGCTGTGCTTTACCTGCATCAAACTCCAAAGTATCGTGTTTTTCCTGAAGTGGTGGGAACAGTTGTACCTTAGTCTTTGCAAAAGCCTGTTTTACCTTAAATATCTTAGCTAATCTTGACTCAGTTTTCACCATAGATCTTAACTTAGCTTCTAGCTTATCAACCACATCGTCACTAATCACCTTGTTATCTTTAGCTACCTGCAAGATCTCCTCATATTCTTCTTTACTTAAATTCTCTTTAAACTTCAATAGTAGTTCCACCTTAGCGGTGTTAGTTGAGGCATCAATCAAAGAGTTTATGTTTTGATTATCTTTACCTCTTAGTATCCCAATGTCAAACTTCTTAATAGCGTTCGTTACCTCTCTTTTTTCGTCTGAGTTCTCCGGACTATCATGACCCAGTAGTTCCTTGGTTAAAGCCTGTTCCATCTCAATCTTGCCAACCACTCCCGGCTTTTCTTTTTTATACTTGTCTACATACTTGTCTACCAACTCTCGGCGTTCTAAGCTCCTCTCTGCGGACTCTTGCTTGAGATCGTCTATGATCTTCCAGTTTTCTTCCTTTTGTCCATAGTCTGATACTTTTAGCCATCTCCCTACTATATTACTCAACAATGGTGCTTCTATGATCTTCTGCACCCATGTCTTAGTCTCCGGAGCTTGTTGTGTGGTGTAGGTCTTTATGAATACTCCAGCTCCTAAGTTGTTTAGTTCCCAAGTAATGAATGGCTTGAGGGAGTATTTTCCCCCGGCTTTAAACTCTGTGTCTGGTATTACATTCCTGCCTCTGAAGAAGTCATAAGGGTTTTGTCCGGCCAAGAACTGAGTCAAGCCAAACAAAGAGGTAATAGCTGGTGTAAGACTTGGTACTTGTCCACCTGTGTAGCTTAATAGCTGAGCTACATCATCAGCCCCAAATTCTTCTTCTTGTGTGAGCATCAATAGCTTCCATGTTAAACCACCTATAAATCTTCCTGTTTCGTCTTGTGGAATCCTCAGATATACAGTCTTTCCGTTCTCATCTACACCGAGTGGAAGAACTGTGTAGCTTGTCTTGTCGTATTCAGAGGCATCACCAAGCATCTTCTTAACTCCAGCACCAAACAGACCTAATACACCAGCAAATTGAAGTAGTTTAGGCAATATGGTTGTCACCATTGTTTTCCACCAGAATCCGGATCTCGTTCTAGGACTAACAGCTACATTAAAATCAGCTCTCATGCCTTCCTTCATGGCGTTGGAGTATAGGAATATATCGTTGTACCATCCATAACCATTACCTTTTCTTAAGAAGTCTGGAGATCCAACTGATGTTCTCACAAATGAAGCTAGTTCCTTTGCCGGTAGTTTCCCTTGAAGATGTCTATATCCAGCTACTTTAGGAATAGTCTCAACAAAGTTACCGGTCTTTTCTATCTGTTCCATTATTGCCATCGGGAGCTTGAACAATGATTTTTTAGCATCTGATTTAGTTGGATTAAGATCGTACTTGTTTAAAACAGCCTCAACCATCTTATCTTCGCTAGTCAATCCCTTTATTAGATCGTTGTAAGTGATCCCTAATACCTTTGACTTCTCCATCTCTGTTATGGTTTTGTTTGTGATCCCCCATGCTCTTGCCTTAGCTGGCTCTAATGCCTTTCCATAACTCTTTAATGCCTTACCTATCGTTAGCTCCGGTGTGTTCTTGTAGTATCTGAAGAAGTCCCTAAATACATTGAATGTCTGGAAACCTAAGTTATATGTGGTGAACAGAGGCTTAAACAGCTTGCTATTCATGAATCTAAACCCTTCAACTACTGCGTTTGTCTGACCTGTACCAAGTGAATCAAATATGGAGGCGATATAAGGATCTACATAAACTCCGGTTAGCTTTCCATCCTTCATGAAGGTGAGTAGCTTCTTATCAGGCTCTCTTGATTCAACAGGTATCTTCTTCTTTCCAGTCCAGATCGTCTTTGCTGGGGTGATGTCGGTTGGGTATTCTTTGCTCAAAAAGTTTACAACTGCCCTCTTGGTGTTGTTCTTCTCTATTGCTCTTATAGTAGAGATCGTTTTCAAAACAGTTGCTCCGGCAGGGTTAGAGATCTCCTTCAAAGTACCTACCTGTTGCTTAACTGAAGATGCGATGTAGGTGTCAAGATAGTCTAAGACTTGGAATGTAGCGTATGCAGGATTGGCTATCATCTGTTTAGCCATCTTTTCGGTATAGAGACCGGACTTATATGCTTCTGGGATCAGAGCCTTAACAGATTTTCTCATCGCTTTGATATTCTTCATGGCTATGTCGTACTTGTCTCCCATTCCCTCTTTTAAGAATTTCAACTGTGTTGTAGCGGTCTCAACATCATAGCCTAATGGGTTAGCTATACCTTTAGGAAGTTGTGAGGTCAATTCACCATAAGCAGATCTGCCATCTTGATCTACTTTATCGCTGAAGATCTTCTTTAGCATCTTAAACTGCTCTGTACTAGGCATCTTTTCTATAAGATCTAGCATTTCACCAGCCGAGAGGTCTTTAAGTTCTTCAGGTAGTTCCATCAGATCCTCACCTGATTCTTTACCGATCTCCAAAAGGTTTGTTATTCCACCCTCAAGTAGTTGACTATCTGCCTTACGAAGTAGTTTAACCGGATTTACTGTTCCACCTCTCTCTAACTGGACTCTCTTTAGGAATAGGATCTTGCCAAAGTCCTCCCAACCAACTTCATTATCTTTTAGGTTTTTATATATCGGTTGTAGGTTCTCCTCAAGCCATGCCTTCACTACTCCACCCACATAATTGCCTTCTTCTAGGTAGTAAATAGGATTATCTTCATCAGCTATGGCTTTACCGGCTTTATTAGCCTTGTTTACCAGATCTATGACCTTCTGGTTCTTATCAATCAACTCATATTTCAATCTAAACACTAAGTCTTTCTCTCTCTCAGCCTTTTCTATCAACTTGGTCTTAAATAGATCCTCACCTTTTGTGAACATCTCAGCAAGTTCTTTGTCTCTTACAGACAAAACAGCTTCTTCTCCTTTATTAAGTAGATCCCAGATCTTGAAGAAGTTCTTTTTAGCCTCTGGCTTCTTGTCTAGGAACTCAAAGAAACCCTTGTAGAAGATTGGGGCGTTCTTCTCAAGCATCTTAGGGTCGTTAAATAGCACACTTATGGCATCTGCATAGAGTTCTGCTGGCTTGTATCTGTAACTTAGGTAGCTGTCCGGTACTGCATCAGCATCAAATGGTTTCCATAGGTGGGTGACTTTCTTTAATTCAGCCGAAACAGCCTTATTTTTGAATGGGGCTTTAGCTTCTAGCTTCTTTATCTTCTTATTAAGATCAACGATCTTGTTGTATAAGGCACGATCTCTAGGTTTGTCGGTTACTTCCCCATCTGCCTTTAATTCTTTTCTGTCTGCTTTAAAAGAATCTCGTTTGATCTTTAGTTCGTCTATTACTCCCTGTTCTTTAGCACCGGCAAAAGTCTGTTTCATGTTCTTGTTGAGGGTAAGCAACCTACCAAGCAGGTTTCCTCTCGCCATAGTACCTTCTGGAAGATAATCAGTTAAATGTCCAAGTTCATGAGCAAGTGTGGCTACTGCCTGTTCTGGTGTCTTAAAAATGTCTGGATTGAGTATGACCTTGCCTTTACCTACTGGTGCAAATAGTCCAAGTGGTCTACCTCCCAATGAAGGTCTGGATCTTGGTAGTTTAACGCTGGGTAATTCTCCGGTAAGCTCTTTTACAATCCTCACAAGCTCTGGGAACTCAACTGGCTTGAATGAGTTATAGTTCTCAGCGACTTCAGCTAAGGTCTTTGTCTTGAATGTATCTATTGAGGCAAACGCACTTCCTCCCTTATATACCCTCAGTTGTTGAAGCGTACCGGTTTCTCTTAAGGCTTTGATGTCTACTCTGATCTTGTCTCCGGCCTTAAGTTTGTGTGGGCTGATCTGGAGAGAGGATGCTGGAATCCAAATCTTACTTGTTTTACTCTCAAATATCAGCTTTTTGTCTTTATCTACAACAAAGACTGGGTTAGCCTTGAATGTTTTATCAGTTAAAAGAATTTTCATCTCTGGCTTACCTATTATTGGTCTACCATAGGTAAGTTGTCCTTTGGTGGTTTTTAACGCTGTAACAGAGTGAGCTTCTCCACCGATCTTTTTAACTTCTCTTAATATCTTCTTTTCCGTTTTAGCTTTTGATGGTTTGAGTACGAGTTCTTTCTTTGCCGGTTTCTTCTCCGGTGCTTTCTTAATAGCCTTCTTGGGCGTTTTCTTTTTTGGAGTCTCTACAATTTCTTCTGCTTCTCTAGCCAACTTCCATGCCTTAGCGTTTTTTTCTGTTGGGTCTTTAAGAAACTTTTTCCTAGCATATTGCTCTTTGTAATAGAGTTTTCTAAATAATTCATTTTTTGTTTCTATTCCCACTTGTTTGGTAGCATATTCTTTATCCAATGCCCTTCTGGCTTCTTCCATATAAGTTATAGACTTAACATTATTCTGATCTTGTCTCTGATCTAACCAACCATTTATTAGCTTCTTCAGTTCATCCATATATCCTTCTCCTGCTCTTTTTTGAACATCAAACCATTCTCCATCACTAAATTGCTGTATGACACCACCCTTATTTCCTGTTGGTGCAACCCAATCAACAATTCTTACATCTCCCTTTTCTTTTAACAGCTCAAGTGCTTTCTGAGTAATTGGATCTTGCGCAACGAGTTCTTTAACCTCTTTTGGTATCTCTGCGATCTTTCCACTCTCGTATATGTCTTTTGCTTTAAACTTAAATACCCTTCCGTCTGCAAGTGTTACTGTAACATCTCCCTTTTTATACTCAAGATTACCTTCAAAAGCTCCAAAAGTTCCTCCACCAAGATTCACATCTTGCTTATATCCTTCAAGTGTTTTGTTTCTATCAATATATCCCTGTATTTGATCAATGGCTTTGGTCTTTACTGTTTTCTCAGTTAGTTTTTTAGATAACTTAACCCCTTCTTGTATGTGTTCCGGTCTACCCTCTTTTGTTGAAACCTTATCAGTAGCTTTTTCTATCTTAGAAGGCTCTACAATCGGCTCAGGAGGTGCTTTGGGTTCTATCTTGATAGTTTGTCCAGCCTTTTCTACTTGGATGGCTTCTTTTATTAGATTTTTACCGGCTAGAGTTTCTTGGGCTTCATTTCCAATGACCTTATTCATTATCTCCTGTGAGGTATATTCTCCCGGCTCTAGTAAGCCATAAGGTGCTTCGTTTGTCTTACCGAGGGTTGTAGTAAAGATAGTTTCTGGTGTTCCGGGTATCCTGAAGATCTTCTTTGCCTTAGACCAGTATGGCTTATCAGCTATGGTGACGACCTTTGTCCAAGGGACTTCAATAGCAACACCATTTTTAACTGCGAGTTTTATCTCAGCCGTACTTAGTTTTAGATCTAATATGGCTTGTCTGGTTGCCTTTGGAAGTTTAGAATCTTCAATAAAGAACTGTCTGATTGTCGCTTTGTCTATCTCTAGTGTCTTTGGTAGTTCGTATTTCGTTATTATATCTTTGGTTAAGAACTCTACTGCCTTTGGAGCTTGTTTGGATAGTTTGTGGAAGATAACCATATCTGCCAAGAACTCTGCCACTCCCAAGGTTCTACTAACCACATCTGGAGTATTCTCTGGTAATAGATCTGTAAATGTCTTTGCTCCCGGTTTTACAGTAGATACACCAAGTTCCTTAGCTTTACCCAAGGCTGTGAAACCAACAACTGTCTTTATTGTTGCTAGAGGGTGTGTAACTAATCCTACTGCTATACCAACGGCTATTGCCATACCAGCCAGTTCTTCTCCTGTGGCTGTATCTCTAATACCAAGTTCTTTAGTTAGTTGATCATAATTCTCATCAATTACCTGAAGGGGGATCTTTGCGTTCCTGTTCTTCTCTACTGCCTTCTGAATAGCATAAATGTTTTGATCCTTAGCAACTATTGTTTCTGGGCTTTCAAAGAAGTTGGTGATGCTCTGTCCTACCTTCTGCCAAATGTTCTTTGGTTTAGCCTGTGAGATCTTGGTCTCTCCATACTGTCCGATACCTTTCTTCTCTACTGGCTTTGATGTTGCTTTTGAAAGGTCTGGTAGTCCAGCCCTGCTACTAAAAGTTTGTGCTGGTTGTACTTGTACCGGCTTCTTAAAACCATAACTAGACATAATTGAGTCTCGTTTTACTTGAGTTACTACCTTCTTCTTCTTTTGTTGAGCTTGTTGCTGATCCTGCTGTTGCTGTTGGGCTTGCTGTCTTTGTTTGTCCTCTAAGTATTTTGTGTACAAATTTGATGTAGTAGAACTTGAGCTACCACTTGATTGTCCTGTTTTTCCTTCTAAATATAATTCGTATATGTTGGCCATTTCATTTTTTGTTAAAGAAAGCTACTATCTACTCCATACCTAGCCAAATCAGCTTTCTTTTGAGCGGCCGATGGTTTGTAGTAATTAGCTGATAAGTATAGTTGGTAAAGTTCTTCTACATCTCCTATGTATGTAATACCTGAGCTGTAAATTTGATCCCAAGTAACACCTTGTCTAGCATCATTTAGTAAATCCTGCTTTATTAACAATTTGGCTTCTGAATCTGAGACATCACTTCCACCACCTTGAGCGTTACCTACAAAACCAAGACTCTTTTGACTAATTATCTCTCCTGTTTGGCTGTTGATCACCGATACTGTTTCTTCTCCTGAATCTGCGGTTGAATATCGTATGCTGGTCTCAATATCCTCTTTACTTGAAGCCTCAACTGCTGACATTATCATGTCGCTTGAGATACCGGTACGCCTTGTCCACTCAGCGATAAGCTCTCCAGAGGCGTTGTTAAATGCACCGGAAGCAATTAAGGAGTTTAGTTGTTCAAAAGCTATCTGTGACTGTTGAGAGTTAAAGTCAATTTGTTTCAATGCTAGTTCTGTTTCAATTTCAATATCTGCCTTCTTCATGGCGATCTCATTCTGTATGTTAGCGGTTCTCTCATTGAATAGTTCGGTTATTTTGGCTTCTCTACCTACTCTAGTGGCTTCTGATAAGAATGGATTATCGTTTATCTTGTTTTTAGCCTCAATAAACTGTCTTTCTTTCTCTAAGTAGTCGTTTTGTAGATCAGCAACGCCGGAGTTTTGTTGAATGTTCTTGTAGATGGCTGTAAAGTCTACATCTTCCTGTGGTTGAGCTAATGCACTAGACGATCCGGGCGTGTTTGATCCAGATGTACTTGATCCCGGCATGCTTAGCCCCGGAGTATTTGGAGTATTTACTGCGTTTTGTTCATTTATGTATGCTTGGTTAGTTCCCTCTGCTTGTCCTTGAGCTACATCACCTTGTATGTTTACTTCTTCTGATACGGTCTCACCTGCACCTTGTTGATCACTTGCCGGATGAATTTGACCAGCCTGTGAAGCAAATGTACCATTCCAGTATTGATAGCCTCCATACCAACCTCCTGTCTTAAAACCTCCTTGTGGTGCTGGCTGTCCTGCTGGATCTTTCATACTTTTTCTGGGAATCTCCCTGTTAAATTATTATTACTTGTTTGTCCAAAGAAGTTCGGAACGTTAAAGAAAGGTTGTCGTTTCTCGTACTTAGC
>Ga0208769_1001183_pt1 | contig 11727 bp, 9 predicted proteins | sample AntAceMetag02UKC_FD_184768 | JGI IMG/M metagenome (GOLD analysis project Ga0208769, IMG submission 184768) | Saline lake microbial communities from Ace Lake, Antarctica- Antarctic Ace Lake Metagenome 02UKC (SPAdes) (version 2) | ecosystem: Environmental > Aquatic > Non-marine Saline and Alkaline...
AGTCATATTCAGAATCATCATATTCAGAATCTTCCGAATAGTCATCAGGCTCGTAGTCTTCCCACTCGTCATCCTTCCAGTCAGAATCATCGTCTGAAGACGTGTCATCATCTGGAGGTGTGTCTGTCGGAGAATCATCCTCCCAGGCTGGATAGTCATCATCTGGTGGAGAATCAGGTGTATCCGCCGGAGCATCAGTTTCGTAACACTCTGGTCCATCACCACACCACTCTCCAGGTCCCATAGGCATTTCTAGTGGCTCCCAATCATCATAGGAAACAAGTTGTCTGTCATCACCTTCGTTCAGGTCTTCGATGATATCGTTTTTCTTTTTCCCGTCAACTAATGCTCTGATACCCTTTACAAGCACCCATGTTAGTCCTCCAGCAACAACCCCAACAACAGGTCCGCCTAATGCAGAACCAACAACTCCCACAACAAGTGCAAGTGTTACGCCCGTAACACCCCAAAACGCATCTGAAGCACCAAGTGATGAAATCCTTGGTCCATATGTTTCAGCCAAGACATCTTGCATTGCCCTTCTTTCTGCGGCAACGATAGTATCACCGTTTATATTTCCCAGACCCATGTATTTCTTTGCCTTACTTTTGACATACTTACCTATATTTTTCAAGGCATTTGGTATTTTGGACAAGAATATCTTCGCATTCTTATGCCAATTCTCGGCCCTTTTAAGTGTTGGCGCCAATGACTTAACAACCACATTGAAGCTCTTACCCATAGAATTTACATGCTTCATGTTCCCAATTATCTGTGAATATTTTTTCTTGTTTCTTCCATCTTTGAGCTTATTACTGGCTTCGATTTTTGCCACATATTTCTTGTGAGCGGCTATTGCCTTTGGATTCATCTTCTTTCCGGCGGCTCCTAGATATCCAAAACCAGATATGGCTTTTATTTTCGCTAATTCTGCTTTTACTTTCACTAATCCTGCTATGGCTTTATTTAAATTCTTTTGATAAGCCGTTTTTTGCCAAGCTGGAGTAGTCGCATCTGCATCTGCAAGTTTCTTTTTAAATGTATTAATTCTGAATATGTAGTTCTTTTGTTGCAGAATTAAACTATCCATTGCTTTTTTAGCCCCTGAAGCCTTTGATGGTGGATTGTCAACAAGTGCTTGATACTTCTTTACCATTGCTTCATACTTCGACTTATTGCTCACAGTTGTTGACCTTGCTAACAACATTTTAGCTTTACGAAGTATTGCTTTATTCGGATTTGCCAGGTCAAACTTCTTTTGCGCCGCCCTTTCAGCTAATTTTTTGGCGGCGAAAATTTTATTCCTTGCTTCTGCTTCACTAGCTCTTTTGAGCGAAAGTGCCCTATTTTTTGCCACTAATGCGGCATTAACTTTTGCCTTTGCTGATGTTCCGCTACTTACCTTTCCTTTGTTGGCTACAAGTATCTTTCTCTTAGCATCGTATTCGGCCTTCTTTTTAGCGGCCTCTTCCTTATATATCGCTAGCTTGGCCTGGTATGTCGTTATTGGCTTCGGAACCTTATCCGTTACCTTCATAGCTTCAAGTTGACTTTTCTTGAATTTCTTGCCCGCAATAGCCTTGTATTGTGCAATCAACTTCTTTCCAAGTGCCGAATTTTTTGTTAATCCTAAAATAACATTCTTTTTGGAATTTGCCCATCCAGTGAGCGCCGTACTGAGTTTTCCCAATGCACTTCTCACCTTTGAAATACCTGACTTTATGCCACTAGCAACTGCTTTAGATTGATTTCCTACCCAAGCTACAGCATCCTTAACAGTATAATAGGCTTTCTTACCTGTCTGAATAGCCTTATCAGTGATATTCTTAGCAACAATCGTCGCTTTTCGTGCGATTTCTTTTGCTTTCTTCGCCGCCGCTCTCTTCTTCTTCAGGTATGATTCTTTCTGCTTTTGTGCCCAAGTTTTACCCAAATTTGAGAAACTTTCTCCGCCCCGGGTTGCTTCTGCGATTCCTGAAAGAGTCGATATAGATACACCAACATCTCCTAGGTCCACATTATAGTCTGCGTCAAACCACTCGGGTCCAAGATTTGCATCCGGCAATACACTATCTTCATATCCGGTAAATCCTTGGATAGCAGGCATATGACTTCTAGTAAACACATTGTTGTTATCATAGAATGAGTCGCCTTCAGGATTGACGAATTCGGTGTTGTCTTTATAGACTTCAGGCATGAATGACTCTTCAAACTTAGCAGGTGCTTGTGATGGTCCTCCGTTTGGATAGTAGGATTCATTAGCAACTACATATCCAAGGTTTGCCAGTGTGGCCTTCTTCCTTGGAAAGAATCCTCTACCGGGTATATAGACACTATTCTTTAATCTTGCTTCCCACTCGTCCCATCCACCCATATTGTCTGGAAGGTCACCCATATAACCTATCTTTCCTGCAAAAACATGTCCAGCTATATCATCCATGATGTCTATCTGGCTCTGTTCCTTACCCCTGTTGTAAGATACATCAGACTCAATATCCCACGCCCCACCTCTTCCTGCATCTTTCAGCATCAATTCAAAGGCTTGATTAACATAACCTTTCCACATTTCGGGTGTCATCCAACCCGGTCTTTCGGTCATTACATTTTTCTGAGCCATCTTAATCACCTTACTTGTGTATAAAAGTCCCCGGAACATTAACATCCATCAATCTGTTTACATCAAAGTCAGAACTAAAGTCTGACGATGTTGGTTCAGTATTAGGAGCGTCACCGTGTATGAATAATCCTTCTGGGGTCTTAGTACTCATTAATCTATTAACATCGAAATCGGCCCTGAAATCTGAAGTTGAAGGTTCACCCAATCCACTGAAAGCATCACCATTATCGTAGTATGAACCACCTTCTGGCTGTTGGAACTCATAATTTGGTCCGGTTCCAAAATCACCAGCTATCGGATGCAACGCCCTCTGCATGTCCACTTCACCTACACCAAGGAATTGTTGTTCAAACGGAGATAGACTATCAGATGCTGAACCAAGTCCATTCATTTGTCTATATCCAGTTGTCCTATTTGTAGACCGAATACTTTTACGCACTACGTTTAACTTCTTCTGGAGTTTTTGTGCATGGACCTGAGCATATTTATTTTTGCTATTTCTGAGCCTTGCAATAGCTTCGCTTATCCTCTGAATAGTTGGAGCGATGTTATTTCTATCACGGCTTGTATATGAAGTTATACCTCTTGGTGTTCTCCTTGCATTCATCATTCGGCCTCTAGCAAGTGCAACTCTTTTCGCCTCTATGTTTCGTTGCGACATGACACTACGTTGTGGAATAGGAAGTCCTGTTTTGTCTCTTTTAGAACTTATTGGTCGGGGTCTAGTGGTATTACGGTATGGAATTCGTTTTCTACTACGGTATGGAATTCGTTTTCTACTTGACGAGTATCCAAGACCTGCCATTTCATCAATAGAAGGCTCTATTGGTGTAGATGTTGGACCAACAGGGAATGCTCTGAAAGCTACATCATGGTCAGTAATCTGTCTACCAAACGCCTGTGCCCTAGCCACTCTAATTCTTTCGGCATTAGACTGGATTATAGATGGATTTGTGGAGTTTCTAACAGCAAGTGCCCTATTAGCTTCGGCATTTTTCTGGGCAATCTTCCCAGCAATTTTGGCCTTTGCCATAGCTACCTGTTTCTGTCTGGCCTCATTCATCTTCTGTTCCTTGAACTTTCTAAGAAGCTTATTATTCATAGCCTGCCTCTGAATCATAGCTTGTTTTCGTTTATGATTAAACTCCTTAGTCTGTCTCGTCTGAATGGCCTTCGCTCGTGCCTTCTTCATAAGAATCCTTGCATACCGTTGTCTTTCATCGGCTGTCATTCCTCTCATAGACCTCTGAACTCCAGCAGGTAGGGGATTCCCAGTAGCCACTTTCTGAATTTTCAAAGAAGCTTTTCGACTTCTCCATCCATCTAACTCGGCTAGGCCGTCAACTCTTTCAAGCACTTGCTCAACATCGTACATCTTAATCACCTACTTTACTTTATCTTTATATATGTCCACATTGTAGACTTGGGTGGCCTCCACCCAAAAGGTTTTCTTTGTGTGGTTTCGAGTAAGTACCACTTACCCGGCTGGAACGTAACTTTGCTATTTCCCAAACTCACTGTTTGTTGTTTTGGAAATTTAACTGCTGGAATTGCGTGTGAATATGGTGTACCTTGTCCCCTTGGATTAGTTAAGCACACTGAAGAATCATAACCGACGGATTCAAGCATCGATGCTACCAAAATGCTCTGGTCATCACAGTCCCCGACGCCATCTAATAGTGTCCTTCGTGGTGTCTGAAAATATTCAACTTGGCTTGGGTCAAATGTGTATCTGATATTTTCCTGAACCCATTTCTGTAATGCTCTCATCTCACCATAATAATCGTGAGGTGCAACACCTTTTATAACTTTTTTATGTGAATGTTTCATAGATTTACTTAATCGAAGTGCCTTTCCTTGGTCTTCTTGTACGGGATGCCTTAATTCACCACCTTCCATTATAAATGGATGGGAATGCGTCTCTTCATCAACATGCGAACCAAAATTTTTCAGGATGCCAAAAGCTTTCTTTCTAACAGAACGGTCCCGTTTTCCGTGAGCCACCATAGATTTAATCATGGTGCCGAGAAGTTCAATTTTACGGGGGTCAGAAACTCCATCTTTAATAATAACCCGTTTGTACCATTTCTGATTAGGATTTGTAGGTATAGTAATTTCTCCGTCTATAATGTCACCTATACTAGACGAACCTATTTCAGACATAACAACCACAATTAGTGGAATTGTCCTAACTAGTATATCTAATTTTGGTCCTGTTCCCATAACTAGTATATCTAATTTTCTATCGTCGAGTTAAGTTAAAAAAGATAGTATTAAATAATAGTACGCATATACAGTTATCGTAGCAACCAAATGGAGGAAAATTAATGATTGAGACGGTTATAGGAATGGCAATACTAACGGTGGTTTTCATCATCATAATGGGTATAATAGGCGGTATAGTTGCCGGATTAGAGACCATCAAAAACAACGATGATATTGAAGGAATATTTTTTGCTTTCTGTTTTTGTGGAATTATAACTGCTAATATTACCTTTGTACTTTGTTTGATAATATGGGGTATTTATTGGGGTATTTATTTCCTATTTTAACCCACTACTCCTATGCACTATCTCTATCCCATTCTCTACGAAATTCACCACAGAGTTTACATTCATAATACATATATGTCCCGTCATAATGTGTTGATGTCCATTTGTGGTCACATTCGCTCATATTTATCATCCTTGAAGAATATTCATTATCTTGTCCTTTTCCATCAACACAGGAGACAAGTCAATATCAATGGTATCATCAGATTCTGATACGATATTTGCACCCGCTTCCTTAAGTATATCATTCAGACTGATAGTATCTCTAAGGAAATCAATCATATACTTTCTTGTCTGAAGTGTGTGCTTGTCATCGGAAGACACATTACTTTTGCCGACCTTTGTCTGCGATAGATAGAATCTTGAATAATCCTTTGTCACATCCACGATACCCAACACCACCTGTGGCTCATTAGCCGTAATCTTGGACTTTATCACTGATATGATGTTATTTGGGTTCACTGTATAATTTAATCCAAATCTCTTTGGGGTTTCATGTGCTACAAGTATCCTGAATGGTACAGTAACACCTTCATGATGATTATAATAATTAAGATTCATTATCTGCAGTGCCTCTGTTCCTGCATCGTACTGAAATAGTTCACTTGCACCCTTCGGCCTAGGGGCGTCTACAACATCACCCGAGAATCTTGCATTTTCCCTTCTATAAGAGGCATTCCATCCAATCTTTCCAAGCGTATCAATTGTAGATAGGTCAAGGTCGATTTGATGTTGTGGGAGATTAAACCAATGTACACCAACCACCATATCTCCCGGCACCGATATAAATGAACCGGATGGGAAATCACCCACAAACTTCTTTTCCGTTGCAGGTAGCGCATATGTTATGTTTTCCGGTATCAGTATCGTCTTACCCTTTACTTTCGGTGAGATGTCGTTTATGATAGATTCTGTGACTATCTTCAGTACACTACGAGCCTGATGAGGATGGTCAAACGAAAAATCAGTAGCATATCCTCTTCCATTTCTCACCTGATATACGATGCAATCTGCATCTTCCTTGGTTCTATACTTGAGTGCATATGCTAACCTTATCTTTCTCCAGATATTAGCCTTGGATAATTTGTCCTTAAGAGTTCTAAGTGACAAATGCCCATTCTTGATGTGCATAGTGACATCATTAAGATAATCAGGAGTCATAGGCTTGTGGTTAGTTACAGCTAGCCTTCTAATCTGGTTTATAATTGATGCATTCTTTTCATTCTTTAACGCCAAGAATAAAGGCTTAAATCTGTAGAAAATCTCCGCGAGATGTTCTAGTCCAACGCCATCACCATATGACATGAAAAGATGTGTTGTATCATAATTCGACTCCTTAATCAATTCAATTGTCTTCTTATTCTTGATGAGCATGGTCTCTTCTGTAGTTTTATAGACCATATATCTCAAGAATTCAACCGCATTAGTAGGAATTATTCCCAAACTATCCCAAAGTCTAATCTTTACCTCCCTATTCTGGATGGTTTCGATTTCCACCGGAGATATCTCTGTAAAATTACAAAGGATTACCAAATCATCCATAGTCTGGACGGACAACGCTATACCTGACCGAAGCATTTTAAGGGTCTTCTCCTTCAATTCATCGGTTGTGTATCCCTTGATAACAACAAACTTCATCCCACCGCCAGTTTCTGGAATCTCCAGCTTCTCGTTTGGAATGTACACGGTATCTTCACTATAAACACCAAGTGCCTGAAATCCGTAGGTTGTAAAATAGTGCATGATTTGCTCGAGGTAAAGCTGAAGCCTAGGTGCATCTCGAACCTTCGCCCAAGACTTATGGAAAGAAGAATTCATTTGTTCAGGTGTAAGTCCAACTTCTTGTTCCACAATCTCGATTATTCCTTCCAACTGCCCTTCCGAGTAGTTAAAGAATACATCGTTACTGAACACGAAACCTCTCTTTATAGTTTCGGCCATGATGTTCGGAAAAAATTTTCTTGTTTCCTTACATCTTTCATCTATTGGTACTGCCTTGAACAGTCTAACTGTTGCGAACATATCCTTCATTTTAATTCACCGTTGGTTTGTTTGCACAATGATGATAGCATAAGTAATATAAATAATTTATTAAAAGGTGGCGGGGAGTAATTTCCATCCAGGTTTACACCAGGTTTTTGTTAGGAACTCCCTATGCCAAACCTTGATAGTATTTATCATATTTATATGTTGCATAGAAAGGATTAAATAACACACCGACATTATAGGCGGTAGGCATAAGAGGTTCCTACTTTTTTGTTTAAAACTTACCTCTCGCCACCTTTTAATTCTGTACCATCTTCAAGTATAGGTTTCGTAGTTGGTATAATGACAAAGGGGAAGTAATGGGTTGATATTAGATAACTTTAAATACTAATAAGAACACTATAATTACTGGACTACTATGAAGACCTATAAATATCGCATCTACCCAACATCTAAACAAGAGGTTAAGTTGTTATATACTTTAAATTCATGTCGTAAGCTGTATAATGCCTGTTTAGAGCAGAGGAAACTGGCCTATAAAGAACATGACATCTCCTTGAATTATTATGACCAACAAAAACAGTTACCTGAAGTAGACCACCTTGATGTATATGCGCAGGTTCTACAGAATGTTGCGAGAAGAATTGATAAAACTTTCAAGAATTTCTTTAGAGGTAATGGATATCCGAGGTTCAAAAGTAGAAATCGTTATGATAGCTTCACCTATCCGCAACATGGATTTAAGATGGTAGATAGTAGACTACGATTGAGCAAGATAGGTAATATCAAGATAAAATTATCCAGACCATTGCCTGAGCCTAAAACATTGACAATTAAAAGAGATGCATGTGGAGATTGGTGGGCAAGCTTTACAGTAGAAACAGATACTGTACCCAAGCGAGAGATTATAAATGTAGTTGGTATTGATGTTGGAATTGAGAAGTTAGCTACATTATCTACTGGCGAATATTTTGAGAATAAACGCTTCATAAAGAACCAGGAACACAAATTAAAATGTCTGGATAGGTCGTTATCCAATAAGATGAAAGGTTCATCGAATCGTGGCAGGATTCGTCTGCTCCGGGCAAAGGCATACAGAAAATTACAAAATCAACGAAATGATTATTTACATAAGATATCAAGATACTTGGTCGATAAATTTGACCTCGTTGCTTTTGAAGACCTGCAGATAAAGAATATGATGAAGAATCATAGTCTTTCAAAGGCAATAGGAGATATGGCTTGGTATAAACTGATGCAATTCACCTCGTACAAAGCGGAAGAAGCTGGTGCGACGGTGGTATTAGTTGACCCAAGGAATACATCTCAAGAATGCTCTCAATGTGGTGAACTTGCCAGGAAATCCCTGTCGGTTCGTCTTCATAGTTGTCCAAACTGTTGTTTTGAAGCCGACAGGGACCTGAACGCATCGTTCAACATATTGAATCGAGCAATAGGGCAGGAACTGTCCAAATCTACGCCTGTGGAGTTCATCCGAACAATGAAGCAGGAATTGCAACCTATCTCAGTATAGACCGCAAAGTTCAACTCCAGCCAATGGTTTACCAGCTGTATGATTTTTGACACTTATCATCTTTTATGAATACATCTGACACCAAAATGAGCTGAAATTCTAAGTCCTTGCTCTAAAGCATTCAAACAAACACACATATCATCGGCCTTTCCATATATCTGACCTTTCCATTCAGTATTGAATTCGATTTGTGATAGAAACGGTGTTCTATATAAACAACATCCAGCACCTACCGCGCCAACTTCATGCCAATCTTCATCAACAGGATGAATTAACTTAAGTGGAAAACTTTTATGACCACGAGCTATTTCTATAAAGTCCGAATTCAATCGTGAAAATACTGAATAGTCTACCCTATTAGTTTTATATAATCCACCAACAACGGCGAAATCTTCAGGAACAGATGTGAGCTTTTCTATGGCATCAGATGGAACTATTGTATCACTATCCACTATCCACATATCCATATCCAAAGATAGACACCATTCCCTCATCTCATTTCTGGATTTAATCATACCTTTAACTCCAGATATATTATTCTGAACAACATGAATTTGGTCAATTAGGTCACGTCTTGTCTGTTTCTCAATAGCATCAAGACATTCATATAGAAGAGGATGTTTTGGGCCATCCTCTTCCAATGGAGACCACTTCTTACTTGGATGGAAACCTACCAGCACTATGACCTTACGGGACAAAAATACCCCTCAGAATCCCATTAAATCTTCAAGTTTTTTCTCATCAACAGTCTGAGTTGCTCCTTCCGATTCGACGTCTTCATACTTATCAAATTCGCCATCCAATGCTTCGGCACTAGCATCACCAGAAATTGCCATTACACTTAGAAGGTCAATTACTTCGGCTTGTGTCTGTGCTATTACTGTTATTGTACACCGTTCAACAGGTATTTTCTCCCCTTCGGGAGTCATAACAGCCGCAATATAAAACATACACGATTCCTTAACACATGGGGCCTTTAAGAATGGACAGAAATGACCATCAGGCCATATCGGAAGCCTGGATGCCTCTTTTCTTCCCAGAAGCATCTGTACCAAACTTGGATTCTTTCGTTTTTCAGGCTCCGGTTCTGGCTCCGGTTCTGGCTCCGGTTCTGGCTCTGGTTCTGGCTCCGGTTCTGGCTCCGGTTCTGGCTCCGGTTCTGGCTCCGGTTCCGGGTCAGGTCCATCATCTAAAGCATCGAGTTCATCATCTGGCTCTGCCAAAGACTCTGCAGAGGGGTCGTTATCTGCTTTAGTCTTTTCATTTTCCGCCATAATCTTACCAAGTTCTTTCTTATCGGTCAATGGTTCTGCGTCATCAATATCGTCAAACAAATTTCCTTTCATTTTAAATTCCCCCCATCATATCTTTCTCAAAATCATCATTCGGGTCTAGCATTGGTGGTAGTGTTGATTCAGGTGATTTTTTTATAGTTTCAATCAATTCTACAACAAGTGGCTTTACCAGACTGTGGTTCAAGTAAGCTATCTCTTTAGATACGCTTTTACATCCTTTGTATATATTAGCAGTTTGTAAAATTTCCTCGAAGTCCATCTTAACTATCACGGGTATTACATCAGGCATCTGCATTTTCATCATTTCTACTGCAGTTATAACATCCCTATGCGCTACTCCCTTTACATCTACCTGTAAGAAGTCCCTTACACTAAATGCCAACTTCTTAAGACCCATTGCACCATTAACAAGGACCATTATAGCTTGGAACATATCTCTCTGTGTATATTGCTCCTTATCAACGTGTGCTTGGTTTATGAGCATTTCGGCACTTCTGACTACAACATCTCTTGGCAAGTCCCACCTCGATAAAATTTTATCGGCATACCAATCAGGTGTATCTTCTGCTGTTGGAATAGAAGGTGGTGCTTGTGGAGCTTGTGGTGGTGCTTGTGGTGGTGCTTGTGGTTGTGGTGGTGCTTGTGGTAGAACTTGACCAGGGATTTGTCCCTGTCTATAATTTGGCGGCAACATATCATCGGAGCCTAATTGCATCGGCTGATATCCGGGCCCTGCTGTATCATCCTTTGCCGTCATATCTTTTAATAATCCGCCCGCTTCACCCAAGATAGTTCCCAACTGACCAGTTTCGACAAGTGATTTTAATATAAGTGCTGTTCCTGACACCTCTGGAGCATTCGGAGACAAAGCATTTGCCAAGATTTTACTCTTGATTATTTCGCCCATCTCACCTTCGAAGAAACCTTTTTGGCTCTTTTGGTTGTCCATCATCATCTGCATCATTGCCACTTGCTGAGTTGCGGCAGTTTGCGCTTGTAGGGTGGCCGCTGTCGTTGCCTGAAAAGCCCTTTCTTCGCTTTTAGCGGCTTGGGCCGCCATAACTGCAATTAGATACTGCATAGGGTCTTTCGGTGGTGCTAATTCACCCGTCATAGCTTGTTGTGACTGTTGACCAAAATTAGGTTGCGGTTGTGGATACTGCGGTGGTGGTGGTTGTGTTGATGGAATATCCTGATACCTTGGTTCCATTTTTGCCTGTTCCTGTAATGAAAACATTTTTAGTTGCTCCTTTCTTTTTGCTTCTTCCATTCGGTACTTCAGAGCTAGAACCTTTTTGGGGTCAACACCAAACGAATCAGAAATTTGTGTCATACCATCAACTGTCGAGTAAAATCCACCCCTGGAGAGCATCTCGAGTATTGCTTCTTCTTGTTCTATTGGAGATATTGGAGCTCCACTCCCACCAAGATTTAGTCCTCCTAATGGGTTTCTATCTTTCTTTAAGGCACCTAGGATTCTTGCTTCTGTACTGGACTCTTCATTAAAACGGACTGATTCTTCCTGTAATATTGACCGCGCTTGTTCGATTTCAACACCATCATCTACTTCATAAGGAGGTGTTTGACCAAAAACAGACTCTTCACCGGGAATATCGATTTAACCTCATCCATCATAGGTCTGGATATTGGTGAAGAATCAATAGTTCCATCGTCATCAATATTAATCGTTCTCCGCTCAACTACCTCATCAGAATTGCTATCGTCATATTCTTCATATTCGTC
>Ga0208769_1001185_pt1 | contig 11706 bp, 20 predicted proteins | sample AntAceMetag02UKC_FD_184768 | JGI IMG/M metagenome (GOLD analysis project Ga0208769, IMG submission 184768) | Saline lake microbial communities from Ace Lake, Antarctica- Antarctic Ace Lake Metagenome 02UKC (SPAdes) (version 2) | ecosystem: Environmental > Aquatic > Non-marine Saline and Alkaline...
GAACAAGATTATAGTGCAAGAGTTACAAAAACAGAATTAAGACAAAAATACAAAGATTATTGCACAAAACATAAAGTCAGTGGTGCATCCGACAGAGCAATAAAGGCAACATTACAAGAGGCATTTGGAGTTTCAGATGGATTAGGGAGTGTTGATGGCAGTTTGGGTGTGGAGCATTATTGGTCAGGGATTAAGTTTAAATCTGACCCAATATCACAAGAATTGAGTGATGAGGAAATGGAAATTTTAGATATTTCTGTTCAAAAAATCTTATAGATTAATAGGGTGTTTTTGTTTTATTTTTCAGTGACATTTCAAGATAGATGTTGTTATTGTAGTGTTTATTTTCCAATAATCAGGATAATCAGGATAATCACCATATTCCCCAAAGTTTCATATCACAAGGGCAGTCAATAGTTTGGCGAAACAGGGGTATATCCTGATTATCCTGATTATTTGGGGAGGAGAAAAATGGATAAAAATGAAAAAATGGTTAAAAAATGCATATATTTATAAAGAATGGTCACCATTATTTTTTATGAAACTTCAAATAAAAAAGAGGAGTAACTCTCTTATGGTCGTTTTGCCTAAACATTTCATTGATTTCTATGATTTACAGGAAAATGATTGGTTAAATGTTGATGAGGATTTTGTTCAAAAAAATAGTGACAAGGAGGAACAAAAATGAAAATATCACAAACTTTTCTTATAGTTAGTCAGATGTTTTTAATTGCATCACTTTTCACAGACCACATCCAAAAAAGTATTTTCTTATTGGCAATGGCAATTTATTGGGGTATTTGTTGTGTTGGAGCAAATATTTTTGAAAATAAGATTTCAAGATTAGAAAGATGGCATAAACAAATGAAAGAAAGCATCAAGACAGGCATAATGAAAGGAATATTAGGATTTTTATCAGGAGATAAAAAGTAAGATGGAAATGAAAATTTCAAAAGGAAAGGCATTATTCAATAATAGTAGTTTGGGAAGTGATAAACAGGTCATTTTTATTGAGTTCCCAAATTGTATTTCTACTGCATCAGGAAAATCTTTTAAATGGATGCCAACTTATTCTCAATTAGACGAGATAAAAAAAGCATTAGACGGAATTGAAAAGGAGAGTTGGAATGGTATTTAATCCTGATAATCCAAACGAGCATGAACAATGGAAAGAAAAACAAAATTTAGAGGATGTCAAAAATGATTGATATGATTGTTCTTGTAATTGGTCTTTTGCTTTTGATGGTTTCTTATATTGATTGGAAATTGAAATTATTGCCATCAATTCTTTTGACAGCAATGGTTTTCACTGTTGCAGTTCTTAATCCATCAAATCTTTGGTTCGGGATAATGGCATTTATAATTGCTTATTTATTGTATGAGGCAGATTTCTTTTCAGGAGTTGCAGACATCAAGATAATGACGATGATTGGATTTATGCTTTCAACTACAAATCATCTTTTCGGATTAATTTTATTGACTGTTATCTTCGGTCTTATTTGGAAAGTCTTAATTAAATGGAGATTAAAGCATGAAAAAGATGTGGCATTTTTGCCTGTGTTCTTTTTCATTTATTTGACTTTATTCTTGTTGGGAGGATTTTAGATGAGTAGTAGTTCAGCAAAAAAAGCAAGGAGAATGATAGAAAGGATGGAGGAAAAGGCAAGGAGGAAAGCACAAAGACCAACTCCAAAAGAGGATAATAAACCAACACATAATGAGGTTTTAGGATTAACATCAATTGCAGAGATGCAGAAGATGGGATTTGGTGCAATGTATAGGCAGAAAGTGAAAGATGCATGGAGATTAGATTGGTATTTTTCAGGATGGGAGAAACTTGTGATTATGGGTTCTTTCTTTTGGACAGTTTATTGTATAGGAAAATGGGTTTGGGGGTTCATCTAAATAAAATGAGTAAAATATTAAAGAAATTTGAAGAACTTGAAATAGAGATAAAGCATTCAAATGAATATCAAAGATGTCCAGACTTTTGTAATGGATGTATTCAATGTGATTTTTGGAAGAAGTTTGATTATCTAAAAGGCAAATTTGTGAAAAATGTCAATAACGAGGTTAAAAATGGAATTTAAAAAGAAACTAATTTTAGTCCTACTTCTTGCATTATCTGTATTTTTAGGTTATATTGGAGGATATTATGGCGGTGTCCAATTAGTTCAACAGAATAATGCAGATTATGAAGTTGCCTGTTATCAAACTTGTTTAACCGTCAATAAAGTTTCTGATTTAGCGAATGCACAATCAGACCTTTTAACCTTATTATCAGGAAAAGAGTATGATAAATTAATTGAAATTGATTGTAATTATTTGAAAGGGAGGTCAAGAAACTAATGGGATTTTTTAAAAAATTATTCAGAGAGGAAAGCAAAGAGGAAAAGAAAGTTAAGGAGATGGTTAAGGGGAATGAAAAGACTTATGCACAGGCGAAAAACATAAACATTCCAACTTGCAACGGTTGTGGTCAAGATATTGATACAGGTGTTCCAAGAATGATAAAAAATAATGGAGAGGTTTTATATTTTCATAAGAGGTGCATTAAGGCAATGTCAAGAGGAGAACTACCAAAGCCAAAATTCACAAATGATTTGCCTCCAAAAGAGGAAGAACAATAAGATGGCATCGGTAAGAGAGGATATGTTGATGGATAAATATCGGGAGATGTTAGATAAACCCATGATTTCCATCGGTGATATTGATGACTTAATGCAACAAGTTGATAAATTATTGCAAAACCATAGAAAGACTTGTGAGAGCAGGGATAGTTGGAAAGCAAAATATAAGTTAAGAAATGATGATGCAAAAGATTATGCAAATGTTATTGAGGATTTGAAATCTCAATTAAGAGAATTTAAAGATGTTAAGTAATGAAGAAAAAATTGCAGAACTGAAAGAGAGATTGAATGGGAGCAGTAAGCAAGAACAAAGGGAAATTAATAAGAGAATTGCAAGATTGAGGAGCAGGAAATAAAAAGGTTTAAATAGTGTGTGTGATTAAAATAAACATGGTGACAAAAAAGGTGGTCAAAAAAGTGATGAAAAAGAAAGTAGTTAAAAAACCTATTAAGAAGATTGAACCTATTTTTGACGACGATGGAGATTTCAAACCCTGCGTATATTGTGCAAATAAAGTTTCAAAGACAGACCATCAGGTTCTTTTGGCAACATTAAACCTCCCTGATAATAAGGCAGATGATTTTTCTTATTTTCATTTTCAATGCTTTCAAGATTATTTCAATAAGGCAGTGACGAAGAAAGCAAAAAATCAAGTTTCAGGTGTTCAGGACAAGATGAAAGGAATTTTTGATAACACAATGGTTGCAGGATTACTTTCAAAAGTCGGAGGCACAGATAAATTAATGAAAATGTTTAATACAAGATTAGACAAAGACGATAATGAGGATTTATCAGATGCAAAAAGTGTTGATGATTCGATGGATTTTTTTAATAAAAAACTTAATGAAGATGGAAAATCAAAAGGAAAAACAGGAAAATAAACCCGAAAAACACAAGTGTGTTAAATGTGGTTCAAAATTCGGATATTTGAGAATTAGAGATAAGTCGTGGCAGTGCCGAACTTGTGGAAAACTTGATACAGAGGTAGTTGCATAATGCCATCAGCATCAGACATTAACCCTTTTGCTGATGTAAGCATAGGTGGGTCAATGGGTTCAATTGGTGCAATATTACTTGTTTTTGCAATTGCAGTTATTATTTTAGGGATGGTTGGATTTCTTATTTATTGGCAATCGGTTAAGAAAAAATATTGGATTACGATTGAAGTTTCAAGATTAATCGGAGGGAAACCCCAAAGAGTTGCAGTTTATTCAGCGAGGGAAGTTATGTTTGGTCGTGCAGGTGACAAGTTATGGAAAGTTGCACCAAAGGGTTTCTTTAAATTTAACACAATTAAGTGGTTATCCGTTGGGAAATTACAATCAGCACCGAGAATGTTCAAATATTGGATTAGAGAAGATGGAGAATGGATAAATTATATTGACACAGATATTGACGAAACCTCAAAGACGATGGGAATTAGATTTGTTAATGAGGATATGAGATTACAGAGATTAGCGACGGAAAGATTATTAGAGCAAAGATTAATGAACAAAAACTTTTGGGAGAAATGGGGAACAACAATTATGATGTTAATTGTGTTTTTAGTGATTGCAGTTTGTATGGTAGTTATATTTTATCAATTCGGAAAGGTGATTGACAAGTTTTCGGAGGTAGCATCAACAAATGCAAAGACATCGGAAATCTTGTTAAAAGTTTTCGGAGAGAAATTCACCTCAACAGGTCTTAATACATCAGCAGGGGGAACAGGGTTAATTCCTGTCGCATAACATGGCTTTTGTTGAGAATTTTTTAATCCCTCTTGTAGAGGTTACATTTTTATTGGGAGTTGTTGGAACAGTCGGATATTTTGTAGTTAAGGCATTTCACAACGCATGGACAAAGAGTTGGAAATTCGTGTGGAAATACAAGATAATGAAGAAAAAGTATCCTGAAACCCCTTTAAAATGGGTTATGGATGCTTTTGAGGGAGGCATCGGATGGTATGATGCAAAGAAATTATTTATGACCTCAAATACTCCAATAACAGTTCAAAACGAAATCTTATGGATTTATGACGAGACAATCATATTAATGAATGGCAAAGGAGGTGATAATAAAGATGGTAGAAAACCGATTGAAAGACATAATAGCAAATTTGAAAGCGAAACAAAACTCCCAAGTTTCTGAAAAGGCAACTCCTGCACCTGTTCTTGAACAGAAAGAAGAAGAAGAAACAGAAGAAGAAGAAACAGAAGAAGAAGAAACAGAGGATGAAGTTCCAAAGGAAACAAAGGGGTCTAAACCTAAATTGACAAAGGAGGAGATGCAAGTTCAGATGCAACAGGCACAGGCACAACAAATAATGATGTTACAAGATAACGGAATATTTAGAGGCGAACTATTGAACCAATTAAGAGAGATTAATCAGGCATTAGTTGTAGTTGCAAAAGTTTTAGTAGAACTTACAGGAAACGATGGCAAAGAATGAATTGTTTTCAAGGCAGGAGATGAAAATTCTTGTTTATAACAAGGTTAAAAGAGGAATGTCTTACGACGATGCAGTGAAAGAATTATCGGCAGAAGTTGATAGTTGTAGAGTTGTAGATATAAACACGAAGAAGAAGAAAAAGGAGGAAAAAAAGGATTTCAAAACTGCCTTTCAAATGTTAAAAGATGGTCAATAAAAAAGATTATTTATTGTTTGGAGTTTTTGCAGTTGCCTTAATTATCATCATCATTCTGTTATCTTTTATAAAGTCAGAGGGAGGACAATGTTTGAAAAATCCTTATATTTATGGAGCATCAAAAATGGGTGATGTCCAATGTTCTTGTTTGCAATTCAAAAACCCAACTTGTCCTGCAAGGTTCTCTTTTAGCGACGACGGATTTGTTGCAGAGGTGACCCAATGTGGAACAGGATTAATTCAAAATATTGACCTTAATAATCTAAAAATTAATATCACTCCATAATGAACCAAAAACTATTTAAAGAAATAGTGTGTGATAAGATTGCTTATTTGCAAAATCGGCAATTTGAGGATTCCCATAATATCCTCTTATATTTAATCTCTTGAAAGGAGGTAATGAAAACGAAAAATGGAAAACGAAAAAACTGAAAAAGGAAAAATTGGAATTGGAACGAAAGAAAATGTTTCTCTAAAACCTGCAATTGTAAAAGTAATTGGTTATTCTGTGACTATGCAGAAAGACAAATCAGGGTCGGATATTGGAGAAAAAGTTTCTGTGGTTTGTAAGCATCCTGAAAAAGACGAAACAATTGAAATTTCATCTTGTTCATACAAGAAAGGAAAAGAAATCAAAACTTCGGGTCTTTGGTTCAAGTTGGATGAGGACAATTTAATTCCAAAACAATCTACTTTGGCACAATTTTTATCATTCGTGAAAGCGAATAATTTAGATGAATTGACAGGCATGAATGTTCCAACAGAATTGGATGAAAAGAATTATTTATGCTTTAAAGCATATTAATTTGTATCCACAAGTATAAATACTTTTTATTTTTATTATTTTTATTATCACCTCTTTTTCCAATAGGGAGATTGAGTTCTTTGGGAAAAAATGAGGAGGGATGTAATCCTGTCTAAAATCAGGCACTGCCACTCTAAAAACTCCCTATTGGTTTATTTCTTGAATTTTCTCAATATTTGCAAGACTTTCTTTTTCAGACCGATGCAAATAAACCTCTGTCGTTGCGATAGATGTATGACCTAAATAATGTTGAATGTCTTTTATTGGAACACCCATATTGACAAGTTCCGTTGCTCTTGCATGACGAAGTTCATGGGTTCTTATATTTCTCCCTATGGATTTTGTTGAACCCTTATTGACGACTTTCCACACCATCCAATTTGAGAATGGCTTATCATCTTTCATAAACAAAAGACTGACAGAATTAGCAAATGCAGTGACCATTTCCATGTCCGAAAATTGATATTTTGTGTGATAAAAATTAAATATCTTTTCGGCAGTTCCAGAATTGATTAAAACTGTTCTTTCCTTGTCACCTTTCCCACACACAACAAGATGGCAGGGTTTTGAGGTGTCGTCAAGAAACTTTAACCACTTAAATGAGTTAATCCTTATTGGTGGAACTTCTGCTCTCCTCAATGCTCCCTGATAGATTAGGTCAAAGATTAATCCCTCTTTGAAATCATCCTTATACAAATAATCCCTGACCTTGTTGATGTCATCAATTGATACATCCCTTATCTCTCTTTTTCTTTTTCTCCCTGTGGCTTTGGGTGGCAGGTCAAACATCCTGTGCAATCCTGTCATCTCAAAGAACGAAAGCATTGCTCCTCTTATCACTGCATCGTTTCCTTTCTTCTGAATATATTGATTTATATATTCCTGTGAGAGTTTAGATGGGTCAAGGTCTTTCACTGCAAGTCCATACCTATATTGTGTGATGTCACCAACTTTCTTAATCTCTTTTAGGAACTCCCTGAACTCTGCAAGGTGTTGTGTTTCCATATCAAGAATAAGTGTGTGAGGTATTTAAAATGTTGGTTCGGGAATTTTTAAAGTGTAGCACGACTATACCTATTGTCGTCTTTCCCTCTCAAATAAAATTTAAAATCACCCAACCCTTGTTTTTTTATGAAAATGCAGACCAACTTCTAAACTTTGTGCACTAAGGTAACCTTAATGCACAATGGTCTTGTTTAGATGCTCCCAAACCTTTCTTCATCTATTTTCTTTAATTTCTTCTTGCTCTCCCAAAAATAATGTGTCATTAAGTGAGGTTTCCCTGCTTTCTTTAATCTCACAGAAATCTTACTCCTTAATGCATCACTTGTCATCCCAAGACCAACAGCAAGACCATCAAATTCATAACCATTACGACATCCTCCCGATGTCACCCTATCAAATATAATTTCAAGAGGGTCTGTTGATTTCTCATCGGTGTCAATTCCCATATCGTCTTTTAAAACATTAGTTCTTTTTTCATCCTTAATTGCCTGATAAATTGCCTCTTGTTTTTTATTCATTGGTGGAAATCTTATCAGACCTCTGAATGTTGTTAGTTTAGAATAGTTAGGGTTCATTATTTTTTTAATAATCCAATTCCTCTCAATCTTTTCATTGGTTGCACTATCCCATTTATCCTTGCAATAAATTGAACTGTTTGGTGTATGGATTATTCCCAAACCTCTTTTCTTGACGGTGATTTTCATTTTTGTTAGATTTTTAATTTGATTATCAAGGTTCTGAAATTGTGGCACACAAGCAATTGTTAAATTCTCATGGTCACGAAACATATTAATCATCTTGATAATATCTTTTTGTTTGTTTGAAAAGAAGTCACGATTAAATGTGATATTAATCATTTCATCGGGAATAGAAATTGTATGCCATGATGCAAGGGTTTTCTGCAAGGCATCTTGTGTATAAACTAAAACTTTTGCAGGTCTGAATTGATATGATTTTTCCTCTTTTAATTTTAAAATTTTCAAACAAAATTCCTCCTCTGTTAAGTTTAATCCACGACCAACTCTTTCATAATAATAACTTACAAGTTCCTCATCAAGACGATATAATTTTCTAAATTCCAAAGAAACTTTATGTCCAATGTGATATGCAAGTGTTGATTTTCCGATACCTGTTCCTCCCTCAACACACATAAAGAAATCGTATTTATTGAGGAGAGATGCAACAATTGTTTTTATTAATTTTTTAAATTGCCATTTCAAAATTATACGACTTCCCATTAACCTCCTCCCTCAACCCCTCTCATAATTGCATCTAAATCTAATTCCTCACCTTGTCGGAAAATTAATCCTGCACGATTGACAGGGAAATTTAAAGTATCCTTGACTTCTTGCAAAATCTTGAAACATTTTCTAAAATGAGGTTCATTGATTTTTAATTGTTCCTCATGGGTCACATGATTTAGAAAACTTTTTGCTATTCCTCTCGAATATTCCTCAACACTCTCAATTCTTCCAAGATAACGGTTAATTAACTTTTCATCTCCTCCCCTTTCAATTGCAAACTTACAATTCCCAATCAATTGTTTTAAATGAAAAATAAACTTGTCAAAACCCTCAACTCTCCTATAAGGTTTTTCTTCGTGAGGAACATCTTGTTCATCTTTTTTCCCGAACATTGCAATTTCCTCATCAATATCCAACTGAATAATTAATCGTAGAATTTTAATTTTAGTGAAACCGTCAGCAATATTCCATGCCTGTGTTCCCAAACCGATTGTGTCCTCACCCGATGCTTTTCCTATACTTGTATTTGCCACTCTTTTTTTGCCTCTAAATAAAATAGTGTGTGATGTTTAAAAACTTATGTCTTAATTTTGAATGGGTTAAATTTAAATACTTGTTATACATGAGTTAAACATGGCAACATTAGGTAAGCAATTAGAGGCGAAACGAAATCAGCAACAGCAGGGAAGAATTATAAGAACAGACAGAATAAAACAGCAACAAGCACAAACAAAATTTAATACTTATAAATCACAAGCCGATGCATTACAAGATACTTTATGGAAACCTGTTGAGTATATGGAGCAGGAGAGTTATGTTTCAGAATATAGACCCTCAAATATTTCTGCAAAAGATTGGAATAGAAGGAATAACAGAACAAAACAAGTTTATATTAAACAGATGAACAGTGGTTATGGATTGGCTTATAATCTAAAAAGGGGCAGGGTTGTTCCTCATGCTTATGCAACAAGAGATGTTAAAAAAGAAAGACCTTTCACCAACGAGGATTATGGAAATTTTTATGAAAAGTTAGACCCAAATGTTAAGCAGTTTTTTGTTTCAAAGGAGGGATTAGAAACTCAACAGCAAGGGTTCAGAGATACTCAAAAGACAACAACACAGGCAGAAATTACAAAGGCACAGGCAGATTTAGTTGCATATAAAACAAGGATTGCTAAAAAGATTTCAGATAAAAATGCAAGGTGGGATAGGAAGTCAAGAAAATACAGGGATGACCCGAAGAACAGAGAAAGATATAATAAATCTGTTGATGGTTATGAGGATGATTTAGAGGAGAAAGAGGCATATTATAGAGGATATATTGAAAAATTGAATTGGGGTGTTGGGCAACTTGATGCAAAACAAATGTATGCTTTCACAGACATCGCAAGTAATGCAAAAGATTTTGGAAATTATTATGAGGACAGAGAGGAGGCGAGAAATGATGCAAGGGATTTAAATCGAGAACAATTAAAACAAGGGAAACTGCCAATTTATGCAGGAGAGAAAAATAAAACAATTTCAGGATGGATTGACCCAAACAGCGACAGTTGGAAGAACGCACCTGATTATTTAAAAAATCAAAAGGTGTTAAGCAAGGGAGATTTTGCATATTATAACAATCTTATTAATTGGTCAAAGAAATCAGGGTTTGAAAATATTTCAGATAACGCACAAAAAATATTAAATCCCCAAGCAGTTGAATGGATGAATAATCCTGAATTAAAAAATGAAAAATTATTGTTTGACCCTGTTGGAAATATCGCAGGAATTGAAAGTGGTGCATTCGGAATGAGTATGAATGTTGAAAATTATAATACCAAAGTTACATCGGCAAAAGTTGAATACGACAAAGCAGTTGCAAGAGATTTGGAATATAAAGAAACAGCAAGGGCAAAAATAGCAGAGAGTTCTCTTTCAACATTTAATGACCCATCAAAAACTGATGTTAATAAAAACCAAAAATGGTATCAATCAACAGGGGATTTTATTAGTAATACCTTTCTTTCGCAGTTGCCTTTGGGATTATTCGGAAAAAGCAGGTCTATGCGAGAGGACAACACACAGAAAGCAATTGATGCAAGAAACGAAAACACTGTTGGAACAATGACACAATTTGCATTGGGTTCTAACAAACCTCTTGCAATGTTCGGAGGTTTTGATTGGAAAACAGGAATGGAGATTGTTCAATCTGAACAGCAAATGAATTATGAGGAGAAAGAATATTCAAAACAATTGAAAGAGTTGAATATTATTACTTATGGAAACGAGGCAAAAGTTGCAGAACAGACAGCAAATATCCAAGCAAATAGAGCAAAGATTATGAACCCAATGACAATATTCAATCCATTACAATCTTTCAAAACGGTTAGTGCATTCTTTCAAAAACCCGACGAGATAAGGACAGGATTAAATGATACAGAATTAAGACCTTATGTTATGGAGCAAGGATTAAATGTTTTAGGAGAAAAAGGATTGGATATGGAAGAAGTTGAAAAAACAGCGACAATTATTCCTAAAAATTATTTCCAAAATATTATCAAAGATGTCAGTATTAATGAATATGATAATGCATGGGTCACACAGGGAGATAAAAAGACATTTATTGCAAGTCCAACAAACAACATGACCACAGCAGAGGAATTAAAAGTTTATACATCATTAGATGATTACAAACCATCCTCAAAACCTTTTGATTTCAATAATTATAAACCTCTTGAAACAGAAACCTATAAAGAAACAAAAATAACCGACCCTGCCTTTGATAGAAAATTATCAGAGAATATGTTGGATTTGGAAACAGCGAGGAGTAGAGATGCAGACACAACACCATTAAAGATTTTGAAATATGTTGATACAACAATTGTCGGGGCAGGGATTGTTTCAACAAAAGCATTAGAAACTTATATCACATGGAAAGGTGGTGAATTTGTAATTAAGGGAGCAATTAAGGGTTATCAGGGAATGAAGTTTTGGAACAGTGGAAAAATTATTGGAGTTACAAAAACAGGCACTTTTTCGGGAACAGGAACTATGGAGTTTGCAATTAAACCTGCAAAAACAATGGATGTTGTATTGAGAGAGGGTGTTGCAACTGTTCCATATAAACCGTCAGCATGGTGGGGTCGTGGAGCAAAAACATTATTCGCAGGAGTTTATGTTGCAGGAAAGCAGATGCAATATCAAAAATATGCATCAACATCTCCTTATGGAAAGGAATTATTTTGGTTAGAAACCGTCGGAGAAGTCGGTGGAATTGAGATGGCAACAGGTATTGGTAGAAAGACTTATAATTGGGGAAAAAACGAAATTGATAGCAGGATAATTAATCGTGATAAGACATTAAAGATGGCAGATATTTCCCAACAAGGATTTTATAGAGAGAATAAATTAA
>Ga0208769_1001186_pt1 | contig 11705 bp, 4 predicted proteins | sample AntAceMetag02UKC_FD_184768 | JGI IMG/M metagenome (GOLD analysis project Ga0208769, IMG submission 184768) | Saline lake microbial communities from Ace Lake, Antarctica- Antarctic Ace Lake Metagenome 02UKC (SPAdes) (version 2) | ecosystem: Environmental > Aquatic > Non-marine Saline and Alkaline...
CTCCTCCCATAATAGCAGTTATTCCTGTTCCTGCTGTTACTGTTCCTGCTGTTTCAAAGTTGCCTGTTCTTGCTGTCCCTGCAATCCAGTATTGTGCGTGGTCGTCATTTGTTAATCCACTTAAAGAACTGTGGCTTCCTGCTGGAGATGTTGGAGACAATCCTGTACCACTTCTCCAATCAACATAATTGTCTCCTAGGTCTGTTTCTCGTACTGTTGATTTGACTGCGTTTGCATAACCATTTCTACATTCAAAGATAACTGTACCTAAGAACATAAACTCTGGTCCTGGCAAGCCTGTAAGTATAAGATTGTTCACCTCTGTTACAGCTCCTAATCTAGCATCTTTTTTCTTCTCATAGGTTTCTTGTCCCATAACAGCCCAAACCTTTTCACCTGCTTCTGCACCATTCGTCTGTAATATGTGGCATAAGACAAAATCTTTATCACCAACAACCACTAATGATTCAGAGCCTCCAATACTAACATCATTATAAACTGTTCTCCCTGTTGTATCTATTCCTGCTGTAACATCTGTCATAATAGGGAAGCCTGCTTGTGTCTTTGTCCTCCAATTACCATTTTCTAAATACATAATAGGATAACCAACAGTAGAAGCTATGTTTTGTTCAACACTGCTTAAATCTTCATCTTGTATAACTCCAAGACCATAACTAAATTGTGCACCACTACTTGCTGTGGTTTCATCTAAATCAAAATCTCCTAAAGCACCACCTGACCTGTATCTAGTTCCAAAAGAAAAGTGTAAGTTACTGTGTGTACTTCCGTCCATTTGGTTAAGGTGTCGCTCATCGCTAAACCATACATATTCATTATCAGTAGTATTCCAATAAATTATAGCTACTATTGGGTGTGTTCTTATTACTGTGGCTATTTCTTGGTCGCTTGGATTAACTGCTTCTTCCAAAGCCTGAGTTGCAGAATCATAATATATATAGTGTAATCCTTCTGTATCAGAAATATCTAATGTTTCAGCAGATGTTTTTCTGTACTCTTTGTTATTTATCCATACATTGAAATATGATTCTCCACCTTGAACATCAATGGTGAATACTCCTGGTGTGCCATTGGCAAAAGAAATATCTCCTCTTAGAGTCGGATTAGCTTCATCAAATCCAGTACATTCCATACTAGATAAATCTGAACTAGATTGAGACCAGCCTGTTGCTGTGATGTTATTTGCTGTTAAATCGCCTGTAGTATCAAAATCGTGAGCCTGTAAATCCATACCTGTAGTGTGGTCTAAAGACATAAACAAGTGAGGGCTCATTCCATCATTGCCCCAGAACTCAAAACCATAGTCTAAAGCAAAGTTCTGAATCTTCATTACTTTATTAGCTCCTACCTTAAAATCTATTCCATCTCCGTTAATACGAGTATACCCTCCACAGATATAACCTGAAGTGTCTATATCTCCTGTACCCATATCCAAATCATCACCTGCTGTATGTGGTACTATAGTTGTTCCTGTTCTATCCCAAAGGTCCTCTGATAAAACAGCAGCATCTACATAAGCTGTAGTTGCTATCTTAGTAGAGTTATCAAGAGGGGATTGTGTTGCTCCTGTAGTTAGGGTGTTAATAGTTCCATTCAAGTCTCCTAAAAAGGTTGTAGCTGTTATTTCTCCTGTAGTATCTAAATCAAAAGCTCCTAAGTCTACGTTAGCGTTAGCTCCCGTGTATGGTACAAATCCATCATCAAGATAGGCTAGAGTCACTGCGTCTTGTGGATTAACTGGGTCTTTTAACCCTGTAATAGCAAATCCCCCCCAATCAATATCAGCCTCTGGAGTGGTTGTTCCGTCTAGTCTTAAATACCAACTATCAGCATCATTTTTAGTGATACCCGCAATATCTATAATCCTAGGCATTTCCTCCTTGTCTATAAAGTGTTTGTGAAGTTCGTCAACGTATTCACCTGAGACCATCTTCATTAACTGCTTTTTAAGCTTTGAATCTATGTGGCTTTCTAGGTCGTGTTCTTTCTTGTGGTGATCGTCTGAACCTATCTCTTTTAAGTCCCTATGATATTCTGGGATCTCTAGTAGCCCAAGGCTATTGTTGAATTCTTTTATTATCCTTTCCTCCCTTATAACAGTAGCATTGCTGTCATTGAAAGCAGACAAGACCATTTCCATTATCTTAGGGTGGTCTTCGTCTTTGTGATCAGTCTGTGAGATCTTTAAGGCTTTAATGCTGTCCTGACTGAAAGGCTTTGGGGCGTTTACTATCCGTGAATATTCTATGGCTTCCGGCTTCTTTGTATGTAATGAAATCTTTAACTCTCTAATCTCCTTCTCTAATTCAGTATAAATCTCCACTTGAGAATACTCTTGTGGATTTACATTCATCTGTCTCAGTATTTTGTTCCTAACTAATTCAACTTTCCCGGGATCAACAGTGAGCCCGTCTTTCTCTAGTTGCTTTATTGCCTTGCTAAAAGCAGTTTCAAACCTGTCTTTTAGTTGTTTTAGTTCTTTTAATTTCATTATGCTTTCTTTAACATATTAGCTATTAAATCTTCTAACGCTAGCTTCTTCTTTGGTGTAACCGATGAGCTCTTATTCCTTAATTTTTCCATCCTTTCTTTCCTTGTTGAGCCAGATGATTTGCTACTTCCGCTACCACTTTTGTCTACAAAAAAGTCTTTTAGTAGTTGTTGCAGTTGGAGTGCTCCTGGAACACCACCCAATATCATAGATGAAGTAACAAATTCTATAAATGCTCTGCGTCTAGTGTTGGCTTGCTTACCGGTAATCATCAGATTTGGTGATTTAAGCCACTTCTTAAAGTTATCTAAAACGGGTGCTGGTTCTCCACCATACATCACCATTCCGAATACATTCCCAACGAAAGGAACGCTACCTAAAGTCTCATTTATCAATGATCTCTTTAGGGCATCATCGTCATCATCGTCTTTTCCGGTAAGTAACTTTACGGGTAAATATAATGCCTTCTTAGCCGCTGTCTTTATCCCACTTCCTATCATTATAGCTATTCCTATCCAAAATAAATCATTGGCTGCCTTTAGTGGATCTCTAGTTTTAATACCGACAGATATTGCGTCATATCTTATCCTGCTGTATCTAGTAAGAATGAAGTTTTGGAATTGTAATAATGACCTGTCTATAGACCTATTACCGGTTAGTTTACCCATACTGATAGCTCCTGGCACATCTTTCCATTGAGCACTTGATTGAGTCCTTCTAACTACAAGTTGAGCGTAATCCATCGCTTCCTTATTAGGTTTACCAGATAGGTCTATCTCTTCACCCAACTGTGACATCTTCTGCTGATAGGCTGCTGTAGCCACTGAATTAGCCGCTATTGCGTCTAAGACTTTTAACCCGATGAACCCCTGATTTTGTATTTTGCTCCAAGTATTTCCACTAGCAAGCTCTTGGATGGCTGTTTCTCCACCGGCTCTCTCTACTAACTCAGGGAATTGAGTAAGAAATTGTCTCCATTCTTTACTGGTTGCGTAGTCTTTGAATCCTTTCATTCCATATATTGATCCAGTCATACCAAATCCTTCAAATATTGTAGCCAGCTGTACTGACATAGAACTTAGTTTAAGCCCAAGGATACCAACACCGATGTTTCTTCTTATAAAATCAAGCCATGCCAACTGTTGTGCTCCTGCTACCCCACCCTTTCTAGCTATTAAGTCTATCCATTCTGATATTAATGTTTGTCCTACGTCTCCAGCTGCATTTATGTATTCTTGTGAGTTGACTATCTCTCCGATCATTTTTGTATCCCTACCCATGGTGTTTAAGTATACAACATCATCAATGTGTCTTGAAAAAATTTCGTATGCATTAAGCTGAATTTTTTGACTACCTGCTCCCTTTCTACTCACCGAAAACTTCTTGCCAACATTCTTCTTTTTATATTCAAATTCTTGCATCTTTGCGAACCTTTGGTCTACGCTGAAGTCTTCAAACTTATTGCCGGCTTTATCCATTGCCTCATAATCTGTGAAGAAACTTAGGTAATTCTCAACTTTCTTAATCTTTATATTGAACACTTCCCTCATGGTCTTCTCTAACTCTGGGAATAACTTGTTTTGTATCTCTCTTATTTTATCTAGAACCTCCTGTTCCTTGGCTGTTAGATTAACAGCATCAATTTCTTTTTCTGTATAGTTAAGATTAGCAAGTTTTTCTCTGCCACCTACTTGCTCCCTAGCTGCTACGAACCCTATCCTTTTTAACTGGTCCTCCTTAATGTTGTTCTCCACCATTAAGTCTACAACCTGCTCTTTTAGCTCGTTTGCTATCGTAACATACGTACCAAACTTATAATCAAACCTTGTTTTTATAAGTCTAAAGTTTGCCCCATCATAAAGTCCATAACCTCCATCAACCATGTCGAACACAACATCAAATGGTAGAAGGGATCTTTCTATCATAGCTGCTCTATTGATTCTCCTTATAAGAAAATTCTTGAATTTCTTAGTTAATGTCAACTTCGGTTGACCAACCTTCTCTTCAAATTCCTTGATAGTCTCAAGTTTGCTCGAACCGGCTATTAATTCTTCCATTATCTTGCCTTTCTCATACTCATATAGAGCCTTCCTAGATTTCAACTTTGTCTTACCCAACCAAGCCAATCTGTCTAACTCATCTAAAGTGCCCCTCAATTGCTTTGTGGTTATATTCTCAAATGGTGTCTTGAATAGAATGCTCAAAGATTCTATTATTTTCTTTGGCATCTCTACATCTTTTCCTTTAGCTTCCTCTTTATCTATGTACTCAACCGTACTGCTCAACTTAGCCATAGCTTTAAATGATTTCCCCTTAAGTTGTAACCCAGCCATGACCTCTTTTATTCTATCTATATAGTCTACAGCTATGTTCTTTGAGTCCATTAAAGTGCTAGCTTTTTTCAATATCTTCTTCTTCAGTTCTTTTCTTATAAGTTTTTCTGCTGCTACATCTATTCTAGCAAACGCTTTAGCTAATTGCTTCTGAGTCTTTGTAGCATTTACCAAACCTAAGAACCTTCCACTTTCTGATTCTGGAATATTTTTTACGTTTTTGATATAAGCGATAATGTTATTTTTAATCTTACTTATATCTTTAGCTTTTGTTTTTAACTGCTCTACGATAGCATCTCTACTAGCCTTTTGTTCAGAAATTATCTCCGCTTTTCTGTTTCTGAACTTCTCATTCATAGCGTCTCTACGGATCTTCTGCTTCTCGGTTAGAGCTGCTTTCTGCTTTTTGAACTTCTTGGTTAGTTCAATCCTTTTTTCTGTTTTACCAGCTTGGAAGCTTTTCTTAGCAAACTTACTGACCTTTCTAAAAGTAGTCTTTAATAAGCTCTTCTCCTTCCTAGTTACTACCTCATCTGCTGGTATTCCTAAAGCTTGCTTCTCAAATTTGTTTGGAGCCTTTCTTCTAGGCTTCTTTACTTTTGGGGTAGAGTCAACTGGCTTTACTTCCTTAGTAGCCACTTCTTCTTTAGGCTGTCCTTTATCTATTTGGATAACTCCTCCCTTGTCTTCCACTTTGCTTTGAACACCCAAGATTTCTTTGGTGGTTCCACCCTTAAAGTTTCTAATGAATAGTGAAGCATCAAAATCTTCCTCTTTTCCGGTTGTTGTATCTTTAACGATGAAGTCATTGCCTCTCCTAGAAACAACCTCTAGCTCTCTCTCACCCTTGATAACAACTCCTTCATTTCCTTCGGAAAGCCCCTTGGTTGATTCAGTGAATGTCTTACCAATAAACCCGTCTGCATCATCTGTTGTTATCTCGCCAAACTTATAGTCTTTAGGGTTTAATGGTTTTGTTTTAAACGCGTCCTTAATAGGTTCAATGTCTATGTTTACATAGTCTCCTGATTCATCTTTATATCCTTGCATTTCTCCGTCTCCAGACAAGGTTTCTCCTGTTTCCCAATTTATATCTACAAGGATGTCATGGACTTTATCTTCGGACATAGTCCCATCGTAATATACACGAGCGTCTAAGTCAGAATCTGTTCTTGGATTTCCACCAACCCTACTTCCACCAGCCTCGACGCTATTTAAACTAAAACTATCAGAAGAAATGTCTAATTTTTTCATTCTATTAGAAATAAACTCTTTAGCATCAAGCTCGAACTTTTCTTTAGTTATATCTATCCCACTTAACATCTTCTCAGCTTCTTTTTCTATAGTTTGTTTAGTTACTTTGACCAGTCCTCTGTCAGTTTCTGCTAACAATACCTCAGACTCCACTCCACCTATAAAGACTTTTATCTCCTCTGGTTTAACCTCAAATTGAGTTATCTTTGCTTTTGCTGCATCAGAAAACTCTTGAGAAAACTCCTTATTATATGTTGCAGAGAATAATGGGTTCTTTGTACCTATCTCTCCAACCCTATAAAGAGTTATGCTGCCATTGTCATTTTGTAGTAATTCTCCTGACTCTATGGCTTTAGCTAGATCGCCACGTGCTCTTGCTTCTCCTTCTGGTGTTTGGATTAGCTCATTAATGTCTCTTAAAAATGGACTAGCTGTTTCAGTACCAACGCTACGTCCACCACCATCTTGATAATGTCTTATTTGCTCTGTGATCTTCTGGTCTACGCTCTTAGCTGCCTGTTCACTAAACACTCTCTGTACTTCTTTTAACTTCTCTTCGTCTGAAAGTTCTTCCGAATCTTTTCCAAACTTTATGAATCCACCTTGTTCTGCCTTACTTTTAGCCTCTTCTTCTGTTGCTCCTTCTCCAACATAATCTTTAGCTTTTTGTGTTAAAATGTCAGAGGTCTTGTTTGATGTGTAAACAGCCCCCTTAATAGCACCAGCTGAAATAGCAATCACTGCTAACTCAGTTGTCATTTCGTCTAGCGTTAGCCCCGTAAAATCTTGGTCTCCTAATCCGACAGCCTCCAGTGCATTATTTAAAATGTCAGCATCTCTTTCTTCAAACCACTCGCCAACAATTCCATTCCAACCAGTTTTATTTATAAGTGCCACAAGTTGTGGATTGGTTGCTTTGGGGATTGCTTTTGAAAGTGCCTGATAAAGAGCTGTTTTCACAACAACCTTTTTTACAGGTGCGGTAAGAGTACCAAGTATTTTACCAGAGACTCCTCCTCCTCTTTCTGTAATCAGTTCAACAGCGTGTTGGCTCAAACCGTTCACCGTTGCTTCACCAATCTCTTGTCCAGGATCTATAACTTCACCTGTTTCCAGATTATAGCTACCAATCATTCTTTCTGCCGCTGAACCAGTCACATTCGTTGGGGCTGTTATTACAAATTGTTTAGCTATTAGTTTAGCCTCTTGCTTTAGCTTGTTCTTGACTACTTTGCTCACAGATGCTCTAAACACTTTATCTTTAATCAGTTTTTCTACTGTTTTCTTTGCTCCCATTTTAGCGACTTGAGCAATAACATAGGCATCTCCAGTCGGGGCTACACCACCTGTGAATATTTCTGTAACAGCGATTATAGCTAACTCACCCATAAATCTAGCGGAGGTTTTTACTCCTTCACCAATAGCGTACCCTTTGTTCTCTCTTAGCTTTTCCTCTGTTTTTATTTTAGTATAGTAGTCATTTATCAACTTGGCATCCTCTTCTGTTTTAACTCCTTTTTCGAATCTATTTGATGCAATCGCCACTTTAACCAAATCTGCGGACTCTATAAAAGAACCAGAATAAGGTACGTCCTCTCTGTCCCAATCAGTTATGCTATCAACAAACCCTTCAAGGGCGCCTATTTTTCCCTGTGAAATAGTCCCACTACCAGGGGTTATTGTTTTTGTCACAAACTTTCCGTCTTCTAAAAATCCCTGATTGAAGGTTGTTGGTAGTGCAGTATCTGGGAAAGATTGTCTTTGACCAAAAGCGGGAGCCTGAATAGTCTCCTTTGTATCATTAACACTAAAATCTACAGGTTTTACGAATGGACCTCTGTCGGTTGATTGCTTGTTCTGTGAATCTAAGTAGTCTTTAAATGATGCCATAGTTTTATTTTCTATTATTTTTCGTCTTCTTCGTCTTGGAGGTCTATAATCTCCTTGTCTGTAAGACCGTCCTTCCTTAATTCTCCAGCCTCTAATATTCTATTATCTATATAGTTTTGAATACCTTCTTTACCAACTCCAGCTCCGAAAAACCATGATCCTCCTTCTTTGTGACCAGCAGAGTATGCTCTGTCTTTTAATTGTTTCTCGCTATATTTATTACGTATCCATTCTTCAGTTATAAATCTTTGATTCCTACCCTCGTTGATTGCAGCGGTGATGTCTCCATCCGTTATCTTAGGAAATTTGATTCTTAAATCAATATTAATTTTCTCGTCTGTTTGGCTTAGATTTTCTGTAACATATTTTGTTGCAGCGGAAAGCTGATCTTGTGACTCTGTGCTATCAGATCCACTCGGAGCTTTTACAGAACCAGTTCCAACTACTTCCACTGTTCCCGGCATTCCATTTTCGTCTTCATAGATAAATGTTGTGACTCCTTGTCCTGCACTGTTAAATCCAGTTGAGCTAGATAATAACTTAGCTTTTGGTTTAGCCTCAATAAATGATCGCATTGTTCCAGTTGGGAATCCAGCCTTTAACTCTAATGCAGTGATAGAAGCTCTATTCTCTGCTGATAATGAAGACCATGATACGCTCTTGTCTTTGAACATGTTTTGGTAAACTGTCAAGTTAGCTCTTGCATCATCTCTAATTTGGTTCTCTTCGTTTGCTTCTTGAGCGTCTGTTTGGTTCATTAACTGTTGTAGGTTGATCGCTTGGCTAAACTTATCATTATAAGCATTTCTTGCCGCGTTGTAATCCATCTCAGTATCCTTCATCATATCTGATATAACCCTATTCTTTATGTTATATTCGTCTATTAAAACTGCCTTATCTCTATTAAGAGCATCTAATCCTTCTTGAGCTTGTCTATCCATCTCTCTTTGTCTTGTGCCGATCAATTCCATTGGTCTTAACTTCCCCTCTTCGTCATACTTTCCAAGCCTCAGTGAAGCTTCTGTGTCCGCAATGTCTTTGTTTAATGCAGTTAGCCTTGTTTCTATAGCCTCTAAGCCTTTTTCAGACCTAAGTGCTTCACGATTATCTTTATATGTTGGCACTAATGGTGCATCTCCAGTTATTCCTAAAGAATTTTCTAAGTCGGCTATAGTCTTCTTATTAGTTAAATCAACTATCTTCTTTTCAGTCTCGGCTGCTTTGTCTGCCTCGGTCTTCTCTGTCTCTGCTTCTGCCTTATCTGTTGCGGCTCTATCGTCTTCTGTAGTAGTAGTTATATCACTGGTCCCTGAAGGAAGGACTGTTCCGGATGGAGGGGTGCCTCCTAATCCGTTAGCCTCTAAGATTTTATCAACTGTAGTATTAAATTGTGCGGCTATTGTAGTTAGATTGTCTCCTGATTTTATCTGATAAGAAATTCCTCCAGACGGGTTACTACCTTTCCATACAGTTATTGGTTGTCCTGCCATAATTAAGTCTCTAGTCTTTATAGCCGGATGGTTATATTGTCCTCCTTGCGCCCCACTAGCGACCTGTTCTCTTGGAGTAGGTTGTCCTGCCTGAAATACAGCGTTAGATTGTTGAGGAGTTGGTGTTCCTTTTGGGACTGTTAGTGTTGGTCCTCCTTTCCCTGCATTTAAGTCAACTGATGCTCCTGAAGCTATAGCGTCTCTTTGAGCTTGTTGGCTATTCAATGCCTTCTGAGTAGTGAATGGTGAGTCTTTGCCTGCTGGGTTGGAGTCTAATACATACCCTGAGTCTCCTGATAGTTGAGATATAGCTTGGTCTGTTCTATTAGCTACGTCTTGAACATCAAAACTTGGTCCAGACCTATCTCCTGGTCTATAAGTTCCTTGTCCTCTAAGAGAGGTTGCATAGTCCCTTGCTTCCTGTACGTTTGTAACTCTAGTCAAATCTTTAGAAACATTGAAATCTGGTAATGCTTCATAGTATGTTACTCCATTAACATCTGACTTGAATAGGGCTTTGTTTACTTTTTCTGCCATGTTATTTTATTTCTAAAAACTTAATTAATATTTCTTTTAGTTCTTTAAGATTTTTTGATTCTTTTAATGCTTTTATAGCTTGGTATTTATTTGTAATATCAGTTCCAGCTTTTAGAATCTTAATGTTACCCTTCTCTATTTTATAATTATATCCAGCCTTTATCTTCTTGCCTTCTTCTGAATTGTCATCTATTGATATTGAGATTCCTTTTCCTTTTATCTTCATGTGATTATAAGTTTGTAATTATTATATAATAGAGCCTCTCCACCTCCTACATTTCTTTCGCAGACCTCTCCCCAGAATAATGATGGTTCATTATTAGTACCTGCTCCTGACGGTAAGTTAGTAGTTAGTGTTGCCTTTAATACATCGTCTATATAAAATTTAGCGTTGCTCCCAGTATCAAAGATAACCCTATATTCGTGTTCGGCAGTAGTGGTAATTCCTGTTATCTGTGATGTAGTCTGTGTTGTCCCATCTGCACAAGAAGCGTATAGATTGCCATCCTTATCATTTATGAATGCTGTGTGTCTTGCTGTTACTGACAAATTAGTTCCTAAAGAGGGAGATAAGACTGTAACCTGCCTATCTTGTATTCCCCAAAGGAAAGCACTGCCAGCTAATCCACCTGAATCTACTGTCCCCGTTTCTGCTGCTAGTCTAAAAGTTAAGTCATAGTCGTAATCCCAATCAAATTCTACGCCAGCTCCATATTCATATCCTATTATTCCAGAGCTTAAAGAGTAATTTCCACCAGTTGACCTTCTTAATCTTGTATCCAATATAACCCTAGTAATTGTAGCGTTTGTAGTAGTTTCTGTTAATCCGTCAGTCCAAGAGCCTACAAATTCATTGAATAACCTCTGTCCTAATATAGTAAGCGAAGTTCCATCATACTGTAGGAATCTGATTGTGCCATCTCCTGCTACCACATTTGTGAAAGTAGCTGAACCGTCCTTTAAGACATTAGCTACTGAGCTTCCTAGGGTTGTAGCTCCCCACCAAGTATTACCTGATGAGTCTACATGAAATGAATCTGCTGTTACTTGGTCTGGAATATCTAGACTGTCTACTGTAATTCCTCCCTGTACATCTATTGTACCAGCTGATTGATCCCAAAAGATACCCTGTCCTCCTGCATAGTCTCCTATAATAACATCCCCTGCGTTATCTCCTCCTACTACTGTTTTAAATACAACGCTGTCATCTGATGCATACGAGACAAATCCTGTTGTTGGTTCATCGTTCGGAAAGATTTCTACTCTTCCTCCGTTCACTGATGACGTATAAGATGCCCCGTCTAATGTTCCACCGACAAACTTACCACCTACTACAGTCCCCATATCTGAAGAACCGTTTACATTCTGTAAAGCTAATATCTGTTCTACAGTTAAGGTGGTAACTACGTTGTCAATAAATAATTCCATTAGTAATAGATTGAGTTACCATAGTCCATATCATTATATGTTGTGGTCAATAGTAACACTGTTGATGGATATTGCATTTTGTATAATGCTGAAGCCTCTAAATATGAATTCTTCTTTGCTTTTATTGTACTCTCTGAACTTCTAATGTGCATTTCTCCTAATAGCGCGGCTCTTTCTTCTATCAGTCTTATCTCGTCTGTGTCTGCATTAACAAAGTCTGTGTCTAATGTAGAGTTTTCAATGTATGCTCCAGCTAAATTCTGC
>Ga0208769_1001188_pt1 | contig 11693 bp, 12 predicted proteins | sample AntAceMetag02UKC_FD_184768 | JGI IMG/M metagenome (GOLD analysis project Ga0208769, IMG submission 184768) | Saline lake microbial communities from Ace Lake, Antarctica- Antarctic Ace Lake Metagenome 02UKC (SPAdes) (version 2) | ecosystem: Environmental > Aquatic > Non-marine Saline and Alkaline...
AGATTGCCATATAACCAAGGTCATAATTGGATTGAACACGATGACGCTGGCCGAAGGAACCGCAGAAGCTATCCGAGTCCATGATGGGTACTTGACATCCAATCCTGCTGGCGAGTGGCTCTTTACGGAAGGCTCCGGTGGTGTTGCAGACTCCAGCGGGAACGGTTTGAACCTGACCGCCTCCGGCATGGGATGGGACTTGGGAGCCAACGGAGGCGATCTGGACGTGACTGCCGCGGGGCGAGTGTTCGACGGGACGGATGATTACATACCCGTCGCCGACGCCACGAATTTGAGTTTCGGCGACGGGACTGATGATTCTCCGTTTTCGGTTATCGCCTGGGTTGACATGAGCGACCCTACGGAATTTCCGATCATCGCCAAGGGCGTCTATAACACGTCTGCGGAGTACAGACTTCTCGTGGACGCTGCCGACAAGATACACTTCCAATGCTTCGACGAATCCGTGGCCGATTGCTACATCGGTCGCAAGTACGACACGGCCCTGAGTGCGGGTACGCTCTATTGCATCGTCGCAACCTACAGTGGGTCCGGGGCGTCGAGTGGGGTCAGCATCTATATCAATGGCGTCAAGGTCGATGACGCGGACTCCGAACTCAACGCCGGGTCGTATGTTGCAATGGAGGACCTTGCCGCCGACGTGCATATCGGACGCAATGACGCCTTGTACGCGGACGGCACAATCAAGAGTGTGAAGATCGTTCGCCGAGAACTCACAGTGCTTGACGCCCTGGCGATATTCAAACGAGGAGTAAACGGATGATCATCACAAACCAATCATACGTTGACGAAATGCCGATCTACGAGTTTGAAACGGCGGCCATGTCCAAATCCCTTAAGGGCATAACCGGCGAGGCTACCAACACCATCGAAATCGGCGACAAGACCTACGTCAAGAACTGGATACCGACCGACGCCGAGCGGGTTGAGATGGCGAAGGGAAAACGGATCACGGTGCGTGAATTGCGTGCCCTGCGACCAAAGGATCTGGACGCGGGAGAACTGACATGAAGGCGAATAAAACTCCGAAAGACAAGTGCCTCGACGCGATGCAGAGTATGGGTCCGAGTACGGAGTTCATGGAGGTCTTCGAGTCCCTGAATGTCGCGCAAAAACGATTCTGGTACCACTACCTGATGGGCGAATGCACCAACAGGACTAAAGCCGGAGAGTTTGCCGGATGGGAGACTCCAGACATTGCGGCGCACTTGGCAATCTATTCCGAGAAGGGGCGCAAGCTGATGGGCCTGTACCTTGACGAGTTCGGGATTACCGCGGATTCGCTGATGGCTGAACTTCATCGGATCAATCATGCTGACATGACTGACTTTGAGGGTTTGGCTAAGGGCACCGAGACGCTTGAGGATCTTCAAAAGAGGGGAATAGATACCCGGCAGATCAAGAAATTCAGAATAAGCGTCAGAGAGTATGGTGGCAAACATCCGCACACCGATACGTCAACGGTTGTGGAGTTGTACGACCGATTCAAGTCCATCGAGACACAGGCCAAAATCCGCAAGCTGTACGACGACGACCAATCTAGCAATAAGGTGACTGTCGAGGTCATTGTAAATCGTCTGAACGAAGAAGACGCACAGATTACCACGAGGCCCGAAGATGTTGAAGCTGCTCTTAATGGCGGTGATGATGATAGCAACTCCTGATATTGGAAAGTTTCAGGACTTCGAGACGCATGCGCGATCTTTCTGGACCGTGCAGGCAAGGGACAAATCTGTGCCTATCCCGTTCGTTCTCAACGCACCACAGAGGATTATCGAGTACGAATGTCGCACGTTGAGGGAAGCCTGCAAGCGTGTCCTCATCAAGATACTAAAGATGAGGCAGGGTGGTATTTCGACGTATTGCTCAGCCAAGGTCCAGCATTACTGCTCGAGTGGCAGTGGGCGTTTGGGTTTCTCGATTGCCGACAAACTGGACCTTCCAAAGGCATGGCTTGACAGGGCGAAGGTATGGCACGAACAGACACCAGAAATACTTAGGCCCCATCTAAAAAAAAGCAATTCGATGGAGATGCTTTTTGACGGGCTTGGTTCAAATTATCGAATCGGTTCGCAGTTGGGCCAGACTGTAGGTATGGGTTTCACCCCGCAAAAGTTGCATTTGTCCGAACTGTCTGACTGGGCTAATCCTAAAAAGATCACCGACGATCTGTACCCAGGCGTTCCCAAGGATAATCCTGATTCATCGATCATGCTTGAGGGTACGGGCTGGATGGTTGGTACATGGTGGTGTGACCAGTGCATGATGTCGCTCGAAGGTGAGGATGATTTCAAGTTTATCTTCCTGCCCTGGTTCATCATGCCGAACTACGCTAAACCGCCTATTGGCGTGATTATCACCTTTACCGAGTCTGATTACACTGAAGAAGAACAGCATGTGATCGAGTTGGCTCGCGTGTGGGTCGAACAGCACCCAGCGCATGCGTATCTTGCGAACTTCAAAGGCTTGACCATTGGGCATATAGCGTGGCGTCGGTGGACTATCCGAAACGAGTTCTCTGGCGACGTTATAAGATTCGCCAGCAAGTACCCTGCGATCCCCGAAGAGGCATTCATGGCTACCGGGTCGCTGTCTATCCCGCTGGAGATCATTAAGCACCACATGGAGACTGTGAGGCGTCCTGAGCGGCATGTCACGTTCAGGCGGGATATGGATGGTAAAATCGTCGCTGATACTTGCGACATGAACGACCGGCTCGCATGGACTATCTACGAGGAACCCAAGCAGTATTGCGAATATACTGTCGGCGGAGACCCTGCCGAGGGTGGCCTTTCGGACACCGGCGACGAGCGGAGTGATAGGGACCGCAGCGGTGGCGCTGTGTTCGACCGGAGGCAGTTGCAGTTTGTCGCCGACTTCTGCACCCAGCAGATTGCATCCGACCTGTTTGGCGAGCAGTTGAAGATGGTTGGCGAGTGGTACAATATGGCGTATCTTGGGGCGGAGTTCAACAACAACGGGCAGGCTACCATCATGCCTTGCAAGCATTATCCGAACATGTTGATGCGGACAGGTGAAGCTGACGACATAGACGCGCGTGATATTCGGAAACTATGGTGGAAGAACACAGCATCCAGCCGTAAGGACATGATAAACACGTGGATAACCGGCTGTCGTAAGCAGGACGGGCACGAATGGCGGGACTCGCTCCATGTTTACAGTGACCGGCTTGTCAGGGAAGAGAAAACCTTCGTCAAGAACCCCGCGGGCAAAGACGAGCATCGCAAGAGTTGTTTCGACGATCTTCTTTTCGCCCACATGATAGCGTATTGGACCCACCTACACACCCCTCACCGTAAGGCGTCGGTGACTGATGACGTTCCACCTGTTCCGAATCGAAGGCGTAGACGAAGCCCGATGGCTTATGCTGGCGGGGTAGATAACGGGAAGGGCTAAAATGGATTTTTATCAAGATCGCAAAGACCCCGATTGGCTGGCGACTGTAACCGACGATATGATACTCGCCGGTCAGAGGCGTACGAACGCATGGGGCGCAATCTGGTCGAGCGGCCTTTCCCAGACATATAACAACCAGCGAACAGGTGTTTCACCGACCTTGGACGAAGATGGCAACCCGATCAATGTAGACGTTCAAATTAATCGCGCATGGCCTGAGTTGATGCAGTTCTCTGCGGTCCAGGCCCAGAGACGGCCTATGATTATGGTCGAGCCGCACGATGAGCAGCCGGAAGACGACGACGCGGCTGATATCTGGCAGGGTATATTACAGCATCAGTACATCAACGAACTCGGTATGCCTCAACTCAATACCGCCGCTTCGCTTGACGCTTGGAGCTTCGGTATTTACGTGGCAAAGGTATTCTGGGACGCTAAAGCCGAATGGGATGCCAAGACAAGGCAGTGGATCGGCAAGCCGCAGGCGAATCTGTTATATCCTCCTTATTTCGGGGCAGACCCCGAGGCTGAAGCTATCGACCAGTCCACCGCTTATGTGTACAGCGGCAGGCGGGTTTCGTTAGATTGGGTACTTCGCAAATGGGGTACTACTGAAGAGATGCGGACCCAGATCATCGATGTGGCGGATAAAGACCCGCACAATACTGAGTTCTCTCGAAGGATGCAGGACGCTTTCGGCCCGACATTCCTACCCCACGGTACAAGCGAAGCCCAACTCGCAAGTTCATCGCAAAAAGACGGAGGGGAAGACCTGACGAGCGGAAGCAGCCGCGGTCGCATTATCCAGATGATAAACGACGCGAGAGGGTACGGTATTGCTGGCGATAAAGACAATTACGGCGGCCGACCGCGAAAACTGACCCTGTTCGAGATATACTTCCGCGACCTGACCGAGACTGAAAAGGAAGACGTGAAGCCGATCGGCAGGCAGGAGCTTATCGACAACGGAGCCTTGATAGGACCGATGAGCGATGGCACATTCCAAGTCGGCAACCCGGAGGCGTTTAAGGACTCCGCACCCCACCTGAAAGAGGGCGACACGCCGAGACAGGCCGATATGCCCGCGCGAACGGACAGGGCGAGTGAACCAGACTTCCCAAGAGGTCGCTTTGTTTTGAAGATCGGTAAGGACTTGATTCTCAACCCCGAAGAGAAAGATCAGGTCTACCCGTATAAGTTGTGGCCGTACATCACTGGCGTTCACCATGAACTACCCCATATCTGGGAGGGCATGAACGGTACTGAGATGTCCGAACCGCTCCAGACTATGACGAACGGGACATATACGGCCCTGCTCAACATGATGCTGTACCACGGTAATCCGTCACTGATTATCGACAAGTCGGCTCTCGCTGACAAGGGAGACCAGATAACCAATGAGCCTGGCCAGACGATAAACGTCGAAGAGGGCAAGGTTGACAAGGTAGCTAAATTCCTCGAACAGGCCGGCCTGCCTGCCGGTGCTTTCCAGATCGTCGAATTACTGGACCGACAGCTTCAGGGTATGGGCGGGAAGCACGATCAATCTTTGGGCAAAGGTTCCACGGCTAACGTTACAGCCACCGAGATCGCCGCCAAGCAGGAATCCGACATGATCCGCTCCAGCCTCTCGATAGCACAGAGGGACAGGTGGAACAAACAGATTATGGAACTGGTCGTCGAGATGGACCAGGCCAATCTGGAGCCAGGTCAGATCGTTCAAATGACCGGCAAAGAGTTCGACGCTCGCAGGGGTGAGATTACCCAAGCGTTGATCGATCTTGAGTTTGCTATCAAACTCCATATAGGTACAGGACTTCCATTCGATAAGCAGCAAAAAAAGAACGATTTGATGCAGTTGTCAGAGGCGTTTGGCTCTCCGTTCCCATTTGCGAAGGAGTTGCTTGAAGCGTTCGACATGGACAATATTGACGAAATACTAGAAAAAGTTGAAGGCTATCCGCAGTTCCTTCAGTTCATTGCAGGCCCAGCAAGAAGAAGCTGAACAAGAGACGGCCACTGGTGCCGTTTAACATAGACCGATGAAAGCCAAACAGACATGAGCTAAAGGGCGAAGAATCGGCCGCAGACACCCAAACCGTTCAGGCCGGACAAGAGCCGAGACCGAACGTAAGGAGTTGGAGCATGGCAGACGAAATGACATTAGCGGACAGTAATGGCGAGGCGGTTCCCGAAACAGGTTCTAGCGAACCAGATTCGACGATGACCGAAGATTTCTACGCGGGTGGCCATCCCGACCGCGACGAAAACGGTAACGTGATCGAGAAACCCGACGAGAAACCAGACGAGAAGGCCGATGTAAAGCCCGACGAAGTTGTCGAGCCCAAACCGGACGAGAAGCGTAGTTTCTGGGACAAGGGCAGGCAGGTTAACGACCAAGCACTCGCCAACGCCACCAAGCAGAACGAGGCCAATCACCAGACGATTACGGATCTGACCGATCTGGTGAAGACAATGACCGCCTCACAGAAGCCCCCTGACACCGCCCGAGAGGACGCTAACAAGGAAATAGACGCCTTGGTAGCCTCTCTCAACAAGCGAGACGCGGACGGCGATTTAGTCGCCAATGCCGCGGACGTTGCAAAGGTGATGTTAAGGGTGCGGGAGATCGACGCAAAGACTAATGCGTCAGCTTCATCCCAGTCTTCCCCGCAGCTTGAAGAGTTTACCAAGACTCTCAAGGCACTGTCCGACCGAATGGATGCCAGCGACGCCGACGCCGAACAGGCTGAAAGCAGCGCGACGTTGAATGCTATGCTCGACGGATTCGATAAGCAGTATTCTGTTACGGACAAGAAGGGCAATGTAACGTCTGGAATGTACCGCAACGACATTATCGCAACCGTCAGGACGCACCTGGCCGAACTGAATCTCGACGGACAGGACGGAAACGCCTTGCCCCAGGCAGATCATGTCCGGCTGTTGTTGGACGCCGCTTACCAGAAAGCATTCGCTGAAGACCCCCAGAACAAGGGTAAGAAGCCGAAGGCCAAGGTCGAAGTGACCGTAGATCCCGGAAAGGGCGGTGCGACTATCCCTACCGCCCCGATGAACGGTGATAACGATCAGGTCTTCGAGCAGATGCGTAAAAGCGGCGAATTTGGATGATAAACAATCGAATAACGAGCCTGTGAAAGTCACTGGCGCAGAATAAGGACCATGAAAATGGCTGATTTTGACAAAGCAACTCGCGCGGCATGGGATCGCGGCTTCACCAATGAAGTGGCGCTGAGTATCCCCCTGTTCGCTATGCTGTATGAGCACCGCCGAATAGTCTTCAAAGGCGGCTTGTCGACCGTGATTACGATGCAGAAAGGCACTACCGAAGGGCTCTCCCAGTCGTACTTTATGAACGAACCGCTCTCAGGCGGCAAAACCAATGTGCTGGAGCAGGCGACGTTCCTGACCAAGTATATGCAGCACCCCGTCCAGTACGACGGCAGGGATGTTGTCGAGAACAAGGGCAAGTACACCGCTCCGCTCGATACCATTAAACTCGTGACCGAAACGTCACAGGACGGTTTCCGTCGCTTCCTTCAGGAGAAATGGTGGACGGCTGGAAGCGGCAGTCACACCGAAGCGACCAGCCGAGACTTCGCTTCGGTTCCGCAGGCGTTGACGCACGACGTGCCTTATGGTGGCCTCACGAGAACTATCGGCTCCAGCATCAACGATTGGTATCAAGGCGCGTCACGCGGTACCATCTACACCGACCAGAGCACTGCTGTAGCCCCCTCCCTGGCCAATATCGCAGTATGGGGCGATGTCTGCCGAAGGCATATCCCACAGGGTCTCGACGGGCGTGGCAAGAGGCGTGACACGTTGTACATGATCGTACCTGAAGGTATTTTTCAAGACATCCGGGTGCAGGCCGAGAGCAAGACCGCGCCGGTCAAGCCGTCAATGATGGCGATGAAGTACGGTTTCAGCGCGATCAACGTACACGACATTGAAGTCATCAAGTCGAGTTGGATGACGCTCAATAGTCGTACCGCGTCGATGGCACTGTTGAATCCGAACACATGGCAGTTGCGAATCGCGCCTGAACGCCGGTTCAAGATGACCCCGTTTGTCTGGCAGGGCGAACAGCAGGGCGGAATCGACGCCTTCCTGGCTCGTATCATGCTGGCCGGTACGCTGACCTGCAAGATGCCGCGGGCGAACATGCTGCTCTTGGCTGTCGCGTAAATTAACCTCTACCGCCGGTATGACCGGCGAAAGGAATCAGAATAATGGCTGATTCAACTATTGCAGCGGAAAGTGTGCTCCTGATTAATAACTGGCCGGATGGCGTTATCCCGTCACTGATTAATACTGGGCCAGACGACGGTTTTACTGGATCTGCGCACCACAACGTCGCTGCCGCAAAGTATCATGTTGGTACGATGGCTAAGGTGTACAACAACGGCACCGCCGGGACAAGCGTTCACGGTTGGTCGACATTGATGTACGCTCAGAACCAAACGACGGCGATTGCCGCCGCCTACGAACTGTGCCAACCGGCCCTTGCGACCGATATCTACGGGGTTTCCAGCACTCTTGCCAATGCACTTATCGACGACGATATCTGTATGATGATGGCTACGTCGATCTCAGCAATGACGATCGATTACTACGGCTGGTTCCTGGTAGGTGGTGTTTGTCCAGGGGACTGGATAACGGCGTTGGCTACGGGCGATTTCCCGACATCCAACCTCGTCGTCATCGGTCAGGCGACGTGTGGCGCTGGTGCAGGCACCAAAGCGGTGCTTGAACCGCAGACGGCGGGCGAACTGGACGGTCCGGTAGCCTGGTGCATGACGGTAGACGTCGCGTAAACCTATTAGTATTAACCTTTAACCGAAAGGCGGTGCAGTATGGCTGTTGGAGTAATTACATCCGGCTCGCACATCATACAGCAGCTTCCGGGTTTCCAGGTCGAGTTCGTGCAGCTTACGACCTCGGCTAACGGTGAGGACGCCATGACGTTCTTGTCGAATATAAGCAAGATCAAGGAAGTGTTCATTACCGGCAATGAGGACACGAAGGGCGGTCCGTTTACCGCCTCGTGGAGCGGGAAGACCGTTACCATTAAATCCCTTGCCGGAGCGACTGGTGACGCGGTGCTTGTTTCTCTCATGGTAGTCGGCTTTTAAGAAAGGAAGTGTGACATGGCTGATATAACACCAGTTAGTGGCTCGCGCATCCTTCAGTCGATGCCTGGTTTTACGGTCGAGTTGTTTCAATGCGAGACAACGACCGCCGGAGACACAGGCGTCACGTTCACGGTCTGGATGAAGAAGATCCAAGCTGCGTTTGTGACATCGAACGAGGACGCATTAACCGGGCCATTCATGGTTTCGTGGTCCGGTCAGACGGTCACAGTCGAGCACCTTGACGATACAGGCGACTCTGCCACCGTGTCTGTCATGGTTATCGGCTGGTGATCGATGTGAAGTGTTTGTAGAGCGCCCCGCCTCAAGTGTGGGGTGGGGCGCTATCTTTTACAAGGAGCGTGCGTTATGGCCGTTCACGTACAAGACGCAAGGGCGATTGTGACTAGCTATCTGGCGTTTATTGATGACGTAACTTACGCCACAGCTAGCGCTGGGCAGAAGGCAGCCGCTCTATTGGCCGTCAATGATGGATATCGGAGATACCTCACCGGCGATTACGTTGATGAGATGGGTGATAAGCAATCTCATTTGTGGTCTTCTCTCGCTACTCTTGCGCAGATCACGCTTAGGGCTGGTGATGAGGACTACGACCTGCCAGCAGCCTACGAGGGCAATACTGAGCCGTTCGTTTACGATTACGACAGCTTGACGTATGGTGAAGAACTCAAACTCGTCAACCATTCCCAGCTATTGAGATTTCGGAGAGATAACAACACTGAGGGTCAACCTACAGATTACACGGTGAGGGCCAAGGTCCATGCCGCGGCGACGGGTACGGTACATGAATGGATATGCTACCCGAAGCCAGTCAGCGCGACCGTCACTTCGGCTGGAACTACAGTTACCCGCGTGACCGGTCCCGACTTCCACGACGATCTTGTGGGCACTACTATAGAAATTACAGGCTCGGCTGATGGTGAGGTTCAATCTGTTACCAGTGCAGATGTCCTTGTCAGCGATGCGGCTATTACAGCGGCTACAGCCACGGAAGCCTTTTACGACAACGGACTCACTATCAGGTATCGGTATCGCGCTGCTATGGCTGCTCTAACGGATTCAGCGACCGTCTACCCCAGCGGCCTTATCGGTTGCGGTGACTTGATTGTTCAGGCTGCGAGGATGCTGGACGAACACGACACAGGGGGCAAGGACGGTACGGAGACAGCGAGATATTATCGCATGATGGGCGAGATGGTTAAAAGGGATAAGGCGTTGATTCCTGCCAGTCAGAATCTACAGAAACGAATTCAACGATAATGGCAATACCTGACCTGACACAATCGAAGCTGGTCAAAAGCTATTCCCGGCGGGTTGAAGGTGACGAGTACACCACCTACCATCGAGCCTACCGAATGGGCAGGCTAACGCTCGCTCAGGAGGATCTTGAGCCGAGGGATGGGCTGCCCGAAGACGCGACGATTTCTATCGTCTCTTCTCGCATAGGGCTCATTAAAGGTGAGGCTACCAATGTCGCTATTGTTGTCGCTCGCAAGGCAAAGTACAAGACAGGTACGATATCATGCACCCTGACGCAGGCTCTTCAGGTGGTGACACTCGTTACTGGAGGTCCGTTCTATCCGCAAATGATTGGCCAACTCATTACGATTACCGGCGAGACTAATGTTACTGTCACTGGCTACACGAGTCCGACAGCGGTTACTGTCGATGTCTCTCAGGCGATTGCAGGAGCTACGGCTGCGACGTTCCCCTATGCTGACACTGAACTCGCCCGTAGCAGGTACTATCGGGGTAATAAAAAAACGTACTGGTCGGCTATCAAGCGATTCCATGCCGCACCAGCTGACGCTGAGGCGTTGGTTGACGATCTGTGGGATTCTTACTTCACCTTCAACTCATACTTCCCAAGAGCGTACACGCACGCTATTACTGTTGTCGACGAAGACCCGATGGTACTTACTAAGTCGCTGATTACCGTCGAGTACCGGACGGCGTACAACCCGAAGCAGTACCCTATCGGTAAGGCTACGCAAGAGATGTACACGACTGGGGATACTGAGAAGCTGGCGTATGACTTCACCGCGATTCCACTAGCTATCGAGAGCAAACCTGACGCGGACGGTTACTACTATGCTGTCGAAAAGGGTAGTAATGTGGTCCCTGACCCGCGCGTGATCTTCGTTATCCGAACCGCCCTGTCTAGGGCATCCTTGGATTATCTCACCCTGGCTACCTATGCAGGCAAGGGCAACACCGCCGCTTTCTCCTACATTGGAGGTGGGATAGGAAAGCACCAGGCGCTGTGTCTTAAGGTTGCCGTAGCTGAGGATTACATTGACGACGGTAGCGATGCGTATGTCCCGGTCCAGATCATCTTCGGGTACTACGACTACGATCTTGACCTTGCTTGCACTTCGCGACAGAGGCGGCGATGGCTGCAAGCCGAGTTCGTATTGCACCCCGACAACAATCCTGACCTTGCCCCCGCCGTGGGGAGATTCTACCTGAATAAAGACGGGTCGAAATCGACGGTCAACGACTCCAGTGACGCCACGGTGCGGATTATGATGCACGATGGCTGGGCGAAAAACATAGCTGGGGCTGAATCGAAGTCCAGGCTTTGTTTCCTGTACGCTGATTTCTCCGCGATAGACGCTTTGATGAATTGGTAGCCCATGAGCCAGATAGAAGATATTCAGCGATATCTCGACGAACTGTTTGCCGCGATCCAAGACATTAACCTGGACGGCGGGGATGGTGCTGCTGAACGGGAACTTGAAAAGCTGAAAGAGCGAGTACCTGTCACTGCCGAACTCGACCCCGAATCTACAGTGGAGAAGGACAAGCGATCCAAAGACGTTATTGAAATTGCGGCAAGGCTTTCGCATACGCAAGGTCTTGTGAGAACACTGTTCGAGCGGTACAACGAAAGTATCGTGCTTCCCGACGACTTCGAGGATATCTTTCTCGCTCGCATCGACCATGAGGACTTTGGCGGCGGCGGGAAGTATGACGAGTGGGCGGAAGTCGAGTCAGACACAGAAACCGGCGGACTCAAGACCAAGGTTGGCGGGCGCACGCATACCAGCAGCGGCGAATCGCTCTGGGAGTCGAACGGGA
>Ga0208769_1001190_pt1 | contig 11684 bp, 15 predicted proteins | sample AntAceMetag02UKC_FD_184768 | JGI IMG/M metagenome (GOLD analysis project Ga0208769, IMG submission 184768) | Saline lake microbial communities from Ace Lake, Antarctica- Antarctic Ace Lake Metagenome 02UKC (SPAdes) (version 2) | ecosystem: Environmental > Aquatic > Non-marine Saline and Alkaline...
GCAAAGTACTGGTTTTGCATGAGTTTGCTATTACAAATCTTTTAGAAGGAAGTACCAATGTTGGTGTAGGTGTTTCATTTGTAACTATATGAGCTTCAAGGCTTTCGGTAAACTGCCGAGTATTATCTATAATGTCTATAGTTTTTAATTCTATACCGAAAATTTCCTTCTCTACTAATTCTACTTTAAGTTCTTGGTTATATTCTGCTATCATATTAATCCCTTGTACCTCTAGTATTCTTTGTTATTGTTATTCTACCTTGAAATAATACATCTTGACCATATAATTCACTTGTATCTTTATATTCTATACTAAAATAATAATTACCTAATAAATCCGAAGTATCAGAAGCTAAAAATTCAATCAAAGCTACTCCAGCAGCGGGGTCTGTATGAATGGTTATCGTTTTATTTACTTTAGCAACATCGTCATCATCTTCTTTTTTATTTTTTAAAGTAAAATATATTTTGAAAGTAGTAATGTCAATTGCTATACCATCTTTAGTAAAGGGAAGTTCGTATCCCATAGTAGAGCCTTGTGACCTAATTAAAGTTATTTGTTTTGCCATTTTATCTTTCTCCTAAGAGTTATTTATAATTCTATAAGCCCTATTGCTCCTAATCCCCTATTAAATCTAGTAACCAATTTCTCTATAACTTGTTCTTTTGATAATGTCTTTGGATATGTAATTGTTATTCCACCAGGAAGTGATTTTTTATTATAATTTGGTTTAATTAAAATAGACGCTATTAAAGATATTAAATCCTCTGCTTCATTTGAAGGAGTTGGGTAAACCGATAAATCCTCGATTTCAAAATCGCCCTCATTATATCCATAAATACTTATCCAAACCAATGCAGCTCGTATGTATTCTTTTAATTCAGTATCGCTATAAACATTATAAGAAAAATCTACCTCAATTTTATCGGTGCTTGATAGTCCAGAAGCCGTTATGGTTATTTTATTAGTATCTGCATCAAAGGTATAATCAGTAGTTACTACTGAATTTAATAAGACCTGAGTGATAGTTATATTAGTTTGTGCTACAGTAAATACATTTGAAGTAGTATATTCGAAAACTTCAAAGGAAGAGTTTCCAAAATCCCCCACTAAAGATTTTACTTTTGTATATAATTCGTCTAACATTATTTCTCCTTATTTATATATTTTCTTACTAAGAGTATTTCTTTACCGCGATTTGCATAAAATACAAACTTATTTTCTTGTAATGTTTTAACCAACGGATTTCTTACTTTTAATTTAGCCCAAAGAGAACATTTTAAATTCCAAGATAACATATGTAATAAGTCGTTGGCTGCTGCTTCACTTTTATTTAAAAGCTTAATATATTTACGATTATTTTTATCAGAAAAGCCAGTAACTATTATTATACTATCCTTAGAATAGACTATTTTATCGCCAGCTTTTAAACCCTCGAATAATAAAGAAATATTTTCCTTTATAAACAGGCGAAGGTTGTCTTTGGTAATATAGAAATCCCCAAAATAGTCAGGTAATTCCTGAACCATTTCGGTTATTTGTAATTTTTCTTTTTTTGTAATGCGAGACTTAAAATTCTTCATTTTATTGCTTCCTTTAATATCGCAAAATATTCTATATAAATATCTCTATTATGGTTAGTTTCCATATGACATTTATGGCATAAACTGATTAAATTCTCTGGGTTAAGATTTTCTTTGATGTAGTCTATATGATGCACGTCTAATTTTTTTAAACATTCTGCTTCTGGACATCCGCAAATCTGACATTTATATTCATCTCTGGCTCTAATTTGTTCTTTAAAGGTTTTAGTCCAGCCAAGAGGATAAGGTTCGAAAGAAGAACCATTTTTCCAGTTCCAGTGGTCTTTTCCATTTTGTGAACATAGGTTACATCTGCCTCCACCATCTTTCCAAGCAGTATAACAAATTTTTCTACTACAATTTTTACAGAAATGTTGTATTAAAGTACGACCATCTTTATATAAATTATTATCTTTTCCTCTGTTTAATTCATGCCTATCTCTTATTTGTATGTTATGTTTTATAATGTATTTACGAATTACGGTGTAACTACATCCTATTTCTTTAGCAATTGTTAATATAGATTTTCCATTCTGGATGTATTCTTTAATGAGAAATTTTTTAGTTAATAACTTTTGGTATGTCGTATTAACGGCACTTATTTTATATGCACAGCTTTGACATCTACCATTTCCTTTTAAAAAATTAGATAGACTTATTTCATTATTACAATTCAATTCTTTACAATAATGTTTCTTTGAACAATAACCTCCTTTAAACGAAGGATTATTACTTCCTTTATTAGCACAAGATTGGCATCTAACCTTCTTTCTACTAACTATATTGTTACAACTTTTTTCTATACAATAATATATTTTTTTCATAATTTAATTATTTAAGACAATGGAGAGTGGGAAATAAATTCCCACTCAACCATATTATTTTCAACTATATAATCTCACTACAATCTGCTACGACAACCGCTGAAGGGTTGGAAATCGCGAACACGATTGACTCATAACCAAAAACGCTGTACCCAAGTACGTCTGACGAAACACCAGAAAAATCTACACTGGTAGGAACTTGCCCTACAAACATAGCTCTTTGAGCACTATCAACATCTGCACCCATTTGTGCGGCAACAGAAGCGTTGATTAATCTTCTACAAAAAGCAATTGGTTTCCCTTTTGCTAATCTAGAATTCTTAGCTACTAAGATAAATTTCTTAGCATCAAGTAACACAGTTGCGGCACCAGTTTTAGCGGCAACTTTACCAAAAATCTTTGTTACTTCTATATCCCATTCTTTTAGCTTTGCAGCCAATCTAACGTCGTAATTATCAGTAGATGCATTTTCTTTAGAATAAGAATCTATTTTCTCTTTTACAGTTGTTCCAACTAATCCAGCATAACTATCACCATAATCTTCAAGTACATGTTTAGCATTTAAAAACACATCATAAAGGTCATCACCAGAAACAACAGTAACACCTTGATTTTCTACTTTGTTGTAAGGATATACAGCATTAGTAGGTGTAACTATAGCATTTAAAATCAACTGAATTTCTTTCTTATCCATTCCACGTGTAATTGATTCTTTTCTTCGTGCTAAAGCATCAGTGTCAACAGAATTAAGAATTTCGTCAACTAACACATATTCTTTCTTAGAATTTAATCCCTTAAATGATAACTCTACATCTTGCAACGGAGTTACATTAACAACAGTTATTTTTCCATTTGCATCAACATCAAAAACTCTATCGACTAATTCATCGATATTCTTCAATCTCCAAACATGCTCACCAGCTGCTGCTGTATACTCATCAGCTATTGCTGAAATTTCTACAGGAGTTGGAAGCGATTCGTTGATTGGCTCGCCTAACAATTTAGCGATTTTTAAACTTTTTTCAGACATTATTGTCTCCTTTTTTTCTTTTTAGGAAATGCTTTTGCAGTAATTACTTTACTCAAATCTTTAATCTCATCATTTCCTTCTTCTTCGTTTTTTTCACCAACTATATCATCGGCAGTTTCTTTACTTGCCTTCAACAACACATTTTCTTTCCGCAAACTAGCAGATTCAAATTTATCATCATTCAAAATATCTTTGTCTGATAAATCTTTACTACCGTCTTCGCCTAGGGCTTCCCGTCTCTTGAGAATTTCTTTGGCATTGACTTTATAAAATACTATCTTTTCGTCTGCTTCTAATTTTATCTTTTTAATCTCAGCATTTGCTTTAATTAATTGAGAAGCGACTTTCTTTATAGCGGTCTTTAATTTGTCTTCTTTTTCTTGTTTTTCTAATTTAGCTGTTTTTATTTCTTTCTTTAAAGTTAATATTTTCTTAACTGCTCTACGAACAGCACTTTTTTTAGGTTTTTTAATCTTTTTAGCTGCTTTGTTTTTGCCAGCTAGTGCAGTTCCACATTTAGGACATTTAATCTCGGTACAAGGTTTTCCTTTTGCATGAGAAGCTTCATATCCACATTTAGAACAAACACATTTATCTGCTCCACCATCGCCTTGTGGTTTTCCACCTTTTCCTTTTCCTTTGCCTCTTTCAGCAATTTCTAAATTTTCTGCTCTTATAATATCAACATAAGATTTTACTGGAGCATTATCAGTAATCGTAATATCTTCATCAGCTATTTCAGTAGCCAATTCTGTAGTCTCTTCAGAACTTTGTGCAGGGGTTTCAATAGAAGCTTTTACTTTTGGCTCTTCAGGCTTTGGCTCTACTACTTCCTCTTTTACAGTTTCTTTGACTTCTTCCTTTGGTACTTCTACTTTAACCTCTTCTTTAGGTTTTACAGTTTCCTTTACTTCCTCTTTCTCTTTTTCATCAGGTTTCTTCACTTTTTCATCCCCTCCTTTTTCTGAAGATTCATCTTCGATGATTTCAGTTATTTTTGTTATTTGCCTATCTTTTTTACCCTTAGTTATATCATATATAAATGACAATCCACATTTAGGACAGGTCAATTCTATATTTTTAACATGGGAAGTTGTTGATATAGGTATGTTCTTTCCACATTGTAGACAAGATGCACTATTAATATAAATAAATTTCATTTTATCTAATAATTCATTAGATTTTTCTACCTTAAATGCCACTTCATAAGTTTTATTACAAGATTCATTCAAGCATTTGATTTTGGTTTTATTTTCTTCATTTCCTAAAATTAACCAATTATTCATTCGACATGATGGACATGCCATTCTAAAATTTTTAATTTGAGGGGGATATTTCATAATCCCTTTTGTATCTAAAATTGCGAAACATTTAGGGCATTTATAATTTATTTGCCCAGCAATTATTTCAAATTCTTCCTCACAATTAGAACATTTAATTTTAGGATTTACAATTACTTCAGGTTCTTTAGGAACTTCCTCTTTTATAGGTTCTGTTATTTCTTCTTTAGGTTTTTCTACAGGTTTCTTTGTCATTTCAGCAAGTTCATTCCATTGTTCGGTCTTTGCGTCATCTTCTTTTAATTTTTGAAGATTTTTTTCTACTTCATCTTTAAAATGGTCAGCTATAATTATATCTTCTTTTTTATATTTGGAAGCATAAACTAGGTCTTTTGTAGTATCCATTTTTTTACGAGCTATGGCTAATACATTTGCACCTCCAAAAGCTGGGTCTGTATCTCTTGGAAGAAGTGCCATTCCAGCCATCGTCATATCAAAAAGTTCTGTTACTCCATCACTTCTAAGTTTTCTTTTCTTTTCTGGAGAAAATATTTCAAATGAAACAGTTAATTTTTTATCAGCAAAGTCTTTTTTAAGCATTTTAGCTTCGTCTTCAAAACATGAGGAATACACCACTCCAAAAGCCATTACTTGTTTTTCTTTTTGTTGATAGCGATAGTCAAGTATATGACCAACAACATAACGTCTATCGTGAGATATATTTACTGGCTTACCTATAATACTAGGGAGGGCTTTTAATAAGGCTTTTTCAGGTAAATAATCAAGATTAGCATTTGGTCTGTCGGCAAAGGCGTAAATGCACTTAAAGCCTAGCAAATCTTTGTTCTTTTTTAAATCAATGCCCTTGGCTTTGGCGATTTTTATAATCTCATTCTTTTCTTTTGCTCCTTCGATAATTTCAAAAGTAGCATTAGCTTCAAAGTTTTTTAAAAATTCACCTACCATCGAACTTGTTAATTTACCTTCCATAATTATTCCTCCTTAATTATTTAGTTCCTTTTTTAAGATTTTTATATGCATTTTTAAATTTTTCTTTATCATCTATTTTATCAGTTGGTATTGGTTTACCTGTCTTATCTATTTCTTTTTCAATTGGAGTAGTTTCTTCTACTTTTGTTTCAAATACCTGAGTTTGATGTGGCACCATTATTTTTTCTGTACCATCTTTTGTTTCAGTTTTTCTACGACCAACTTCGGTAGAATACTCAACTTCACCCACTAATTCACAATAGGTCTGATTGGATAATTGTCCACGTTCCCAAAGAAGTCTTGCATTATTTTTAAATTCATTTGTCATAAAAGCAGTTATAGGGCTACTGACAATTCGAAATTCAGAATTCATATATTTCTTATGACCGCTATTTTTAGCAATAATTAAATTTACAATTTCTTTTAACAATTGTTTAAAATCTTTTACACTTTTCTCAACTCCTTGAATAAAAACCTTTGGATTTAAAATTGATTCTTTTCTTGAAGTTGAAGTTGCTTCCACTACATCGATAAAACCAAGACCAGATAAAATAGATTTTTCAGCAGTAGCAAAAAGGGAAGGGTTAAATAGCTTTTGGAGGTCTGGAATAAAATGCTCAATTTGTTCATCCCATGAAGCAGCTCGTGTAGGTGTCTTTCCTGCTTTAACATCTTTCATTAAAGTTTTATATTGTGCAATTACTTTCTTTAAATCTTCATTTTGATATGTAATACCCTCTCTATCAAGTAATTCACTACCTTTTTTTATAAGAAATAGGTAAGGAATAATTTGTGAAATAGTCGTATGTTGTTTTGATTTAAGACTTTCTATAAGTTTCCAATTATAATATACACCTCGTCTCATTAAGTAAGGAGTAGGATATTTATCGAACCATCTGGAAAATGGACGGCTGAAAATCACATTGTTATCGAGTTTATTCTTTTTTCCCCGTCCTAGATAATAATCGTAGTTTAATAAAGTCTTTACATTATTTTTATTTTTATCTTGGGCGTATATAGATTCTCCGTCACAAATAAACATTTTTGAAGGAACTAAAATACCATTAATTGATGTCCAATCAGCAATTTTAAGCACTGGAAAAGAAGAAATTAACCTTTCTTTAAAATACTCTTCTGATAATGGATTAATTCCTGAAGGGATTTTTCCAAGATAAGCAGAATTTATAGAATCTAGCCATTGCTTTAAAATTTTAGTAAATTCAGGACTGTTTGTCTCGATTGTAAAATTAACAGCCGCACTTACAGTAGCAAAATCTATCAACGAACTAACCAAGCCTGAAACATCGTCCTTCATCATTGTTTTTGCAGCAGCCACTTGGGCATGGTATGTGGTAGGCGTGATTATTTTGTTGCCTAAAACTGAAAATAAAGATGATAAAATATCGGTATTAATTGTTGACATAAACTTTCTCCTTACTTTTTACTTTTTTACTGTGTTCTTTTTTATGACAATCTTCACATAAAGTTTTGCCATTATCTATATTCCAAAAAGGTTTATATTTCATAGCAAGTCTTATTAAAGTTTCTTTGTCTTCTATTGGACTAAATTGGTCGTATTTTTTTAAAAAATTATTAAATATTATAACAAATGGTTCTTTGTGGTGGGCATTTAAATTATGTCCTTTATTATCTCCACAATGTTGACAAGTAAAATTATCTCTTTCAAAAATTTGTTTTCTCCATTGATGACTCTCAAATAAATTTCTAATTCCATCAGATAAAGGAGTTTTACCACCTTGCCAACTAGGATTATATTTACCTATCATTTTTTTACTATGTAATTTATTCTTACATTCATCACATCTAGTAGAACGATATACTATTTCTTTTCCACATTTACAATAATATCGTTTTAAAGTAAATCCATTTTTAAAATTAGAATTTCTTTTACCTTTTCTATCTAATAATTGGATTGCTTCTTTTAGATTTCTCATTGGAATATTATATTTAATTAATCTACATCTTATAGGAATAAAACTACATCCTACTTCTTTAGCGATTTGTAACATAGACTTTTTATTAATTATATACTCTTTTACTAAAAATTCTTTAGTTAATATTTTATTTAAATTTTTCATAATTTATATTGAATCTATTACGCCTATTGAAGGAGTCCTACTTTTAGGCTTTGTAAAATTATTTGAATGTAACCAATGTCCTATACTGTGTACTCGAATCGAATCCCATAAATGGTCATCTGCTTTTATAGAACTAAAAATAACTTTATTTGTACCATTCATTTGTACCACATTGCTTAATTGTTCGTCTAATTTATAAGAAAATGGAAAATAGAATTTTCCGTTGTACATTAGTTCTTTCAAATGCTGAACAGACCATTCAGACATTGTTAATTCTCTAGCAACTGGTTTTCCATTCTCTAATACTAAATCTCCTTTGGTATTTTTTTGAAATCCTATTATAACTTTTTTGGAACCATCATACCATGTGAGATTTTCCTTTGGAAATATTTCTTCCACTCTTCCATATATCGCAACTCCAGTTCCTTCACCAGCATCAATCGAAATAAAATCAAGCGATAATTGTTTAATCAAATAAGCTATAATTTCAAATTGTGGCTTGTCCATTAAATTGTATAAAGTAATATTATATAAATAATGAAAACGATTATTTACTTCCGAAAAAATCATAATTTCACTTTGTCCACCGCCTCTACCTACATCTATAGATAACCACATGCGTTCTGAACTTACGGGTCTTTCTACAATTATAACATTTTTAAAACTATCTATATTTTTTTTAGATATTTCAAATTCTTTTATATTTTTTGATTCATCAATAAAGCCATTTTTTAGATGAGGATAACAATTGTCTCTTACTTGCGTCATGTCTAGTGCTGAGATTTTGTCGGTAACTATCTCACCTTTAACATACATACGAAATCCGATGGATTTTTCGCCAGAATATTTTTTTATTTCTTTTTGTTTATCTTTTTCTCCCCAATCTGGATTAATATAAGAAGGTAAATTCATAGCTTGATTATGTTTCTTTGCTTCGTAATATCTTTTTCCAGACACCGAATGTTGAGAGAAATCGCTCATACCAGTCAATCGTTCTACACACCCTAATGCATGTCTAGAAGCTACTCTTTTATAATAAACAGCTTCTGTTTCTTTAGAAGCCTCTTCACCCCAGAGCTTCTTTGCGTGTTTTTGGAAAAATTGCTTACCAGCATTTTGCCCATCTTTTACATTAGCATTAACACCATCTAAGGTATTTCCATTTTCAGTAGTAACTAAGTATGCTGGGCTTCTTTGAATTCTTTTTTTAAATAAAGAAATAATTGGATGAAAAGTTAAAGAATCTAAAACAGGGTTTAAAACACCTCTTACATGTATACTATCATAAGATGTAACTATTAAAGGAGTATTATCGTAACATAACAAAGATATTAAAATATCCATTTTTTCCAAACAAGTTTTACCCCAGTTTCTTGCTGCTAAACAAACTATATTTCCTGCCCCTTCTTTAAGTGCCATATTTTGTTTTTTAGTTAATTTAGGGTCTTCAGCTAACATACATTCATGTGATAATAAGGGATGTTGACCCATTCTAACTTCAGAAAATTTATCTTCGTCAAATAAAGTTAAATTATCTACATCAGAAAATAAACATTCTGCCATACATTCTGGTGTATACCAGCATTGCATAAATTCAAGTTCTTCTTGTGTTATTTTTTCTTCCATTGTTTATTTAAGTTTAGAAAAGGCAGGTATTACTACTTGCAATACCCAATCAACATAATCTACAGATTGAGTAATTGAACCCAGTAAAATCCTAGCACATTCCAATTTAGTAATCTTTTTTTCTTTTAATAATTTAAAAGCTTCCTCATTATAAACAACATTATTTTTATAAAACGGATGTTTAATTGCCTTGCAATGTTCTGGTTCGGTTATTAACAAAATCGCTTTAGAACAATGTGGACATGGAATATATCTATCTGGATTTTGTTCCATCCATTTTTTAAACTTCTTTTTCAATGTAGCTATATATTTAAATGGACTATCTTCTTTCTTTTGAGTAAAAAGCCCCAGTTTTTCGTCTATTTTTAAAATTTGGTCTAAATTACTATCTAAAGAATCTACTAAATGTTTAGGAACTGCGGTAGAACTGCTTACTGCCTTATTTTTCATTAGTTGTCCAATTTTTGCTTTAGTTCTTTCTTGCAGTGCTTCTCTAAATACTTTTTCAGATAACAACTCTAAATCACTGAGCTTTGTAATATCGTAATTCTTTCTATAATCATTGAATCTCTTTTCAGCAATATTACGCTCTTTTACACCTAATCCTGTGCCAGTGAATTTATAAGTCTCTGTATTATCTTGATTTTCCATACTTTTTTCCTTTTTTGCTCATAAAAAAACCCCATTTAGTCTTCTCAGACAAAAATAGGGTAATAAAACAAACCCACCAATAGATTTAGTGGGTATTGAAATATGAATATTTATGAAAATATTTTTTGTTTTTTATATTAGTGTATATATGCATATGGACATTATTTTATCTACAGTTAAAGTATAACATATTTAGACCCTTCCAGACAACTTTTTAGCCATTTATTTTCGTTTGTAAGTTATTGAATAAGAAGGGATTAGAGAAGTGGGTAAAAATAATTTGATTTTTTTGATTTAAGGAGCCACTGTAAGCGGTTACAATACGTATATTTTAGGCTACTGTAAACGGTTTCAGTAAAATAATTACAAAAAATAACCCCGCTCAAGCCCTTTCGGGAATCAAGCGGGGAGCAAATGGTATTTATTCTTGTTTTATATCTCCTCTATTACTATTTTACCTTTTTTAGCTGAAATTTTTACCTTATTTGAAAAATCACTATCATTTAATTCAGGAAAATATTTTTTAAATGTTAGCAATACTGCTCTAGTTTTCAAAAACAAATAACTATATTCCATATCGAATCCAAGAATGTCTTCGAATTCTTCATCAAATTTTTCTTTAGAAGGAGTAACACTGCCAGCTGTGATTTTTTTAGAATTTATAAAATCTTTTTCAAAATCTATTCTTGACTTCCCATTAAGCAAAAAAATACCTTTGCATTTATTACATATAATTAAATCATCACCATTTTTTAATGTACCTGCACTATGTCCTCTATTCTGCCCACAAGTACACCAAGGTTTAAGTTTTTCATAATCTTCTAATTTCATTCTATTCCTCCTCTATAATCTCTTCAAGCTGTACATCGAGCACGTCTAAAGCCATTGAATTAGCTTCTTCTAGTGCAATATCTTCTTCATTTGCTACTATAGAAATTTTATCAATTATTTTTCCTCGAAAGGTTACATTATACACATATCTTTTTGACATTTTAATCCTCCTTTATTTCTCTTTAACCTCTACATTTCCAAATCTTTTACATATTGGACAAGTGATATAATCCCAGGTTTTATCTTTAACTTGCCCTGTTCCTTTGCATTTAAGACATTTAACTTTCTTTACTTGGGTCATTTAAACTTCTCCTTCATTTCAGCTATTTTTTGGTTATAAGAATATATTGGACAATTTTCTATAAACCCACAAACTCCACAATCTTTAGGACAATCATTTATTCTTGTAAAGTAAGTTTCTTTCTCTTCCCCCAAACTATCTACAACAAGGGCTTTGATTTGGGAGATAGTATTTTCTCTATAAATATTTTTTTGCTCACAATTCATACAATCACCACCAGAACATTGTAAACATTTCTCTTGCATTTCTGATAATAATTCGTCTAATTTCTCATCTATCATTTAGGTTCTCCTGTTTTTTAGCCTTCTTTAAAAAATCATTAGATAACGGAGTATCTATATATTCAGATTGATTTTCTATAATAAATAATTCCTCTTGACAATTGGAGCAAATTCCTCCATAAATCTTACAACCACAATCTTCACAACACTTATAGCTCACTCTCCACCTCCATCATTTATCATTGGT
>Ga0208769_1001192_pt1 | contig 11673 bp, 20 predicted proteins | sample AntAceMetag02UKC_FD_184768 | JGI IMG/M metagenome (GOLD analysis project Ga0208769, IMG submission 184768) | Saline lake microbial communities from Ace Lake, Antarctica- Antarctic Ace Lake Metagenome 02UKC (SPAdes) (version 2) | ecosystem: Environmental > Aquatic > Non-marine Saline and Alkaline...
GCGTGTGTGGCAACGTCGTGATAGTGGCAGGCGCGGCGACGCCCGTAGGCGCAGATGAGGAGGCCGCCAATGCTTGAGCGCGAGGCCCGCGAGATGGGCGAGCCGCGACGCGGGGGAAAGCCAGACGACAGGCCAGAGGGAGCGCGTTGACATGATACCAGGAACCTACAGCCCGCGAATCACGCAAGACCTGCGCATAGCCGTGGGGCGAAAGGGAGACAAAGGCTACCCCGAGAAGCTTGACCACTTCATCCTGACGCGCTGGAACGCGGGGGCGAAGCGATACGTGGAGGACGCGGAGGCGACGGCGGCACTGAGGGCGGAACTCGGCACCGACGAGAAGATCACGCGCATCCCCATCTGCGTCCTCGGGAACTTGACCACCGTGCCAGACGCGACCGGGCGCGGCGGCGAGCGGCTGGAGGTGCCGGACAACATCCTCTGGCAGCGCATGGCCTACTACCAGGGAAGCCGGGCGGTGTGTTCGTGCGGTGACTTCCGTATCAAGTCGCAGACGGAGGCGACGGCGGACGCGCTGGACTGGCCGCTCGACCCGGACGCCCGCCACTCGTGGTGCGGCGAATACACCCGGCGGCGCTACCAGGACGGGAGGCTGGCCCGCGAGGAACACGACTTCTGCAACCCGCACACCTGCCCGTTCGCGACCGGCGAGGGGAACCAGAAGAACAAGGGCGTCCCGCTCTGCAAGCCGCAGGTGATGTTCAACGTTCACCTCCCGTGGCTCCCGAAGCTGGGGACGATGGCGAAGTTCGTCACGACCTCGTGGCAGAGCGCGGCTTCTCTCAGAGGCACGCTGCTGACCATCGGCGCGATGAATGTGGGGCACCTTCTGATGGTTCCGCTCTGGCTCTGCGTGGAGATCAAGCGCGTGAGCAACGAGGGATATACGGGGCCGGTAGTCCACGTCGAGTTTGACGGGGGCCAGATGGAATTGAGCAGAGCAACCGTCAAGGTCAAGCGGCAACTCGCGGGCTTCGACGCGCAGCTCGCCGCGCTGGAACCCGGCGCAATGAAGGCACTCGACTCCGGCGAAGAGGGCCGCGCGTGGAGTGGCGAGTTCTCGCACGAGACGATGGAGGACGATCCGGGCGAGGCGTTCGGCGGCACCGACGAGGTGCTGACTGAGTTGGCGACGGCGGCGGGCGTCAGCGACGGGGAACTCACGGCGCGGAAGGCCGAACTCGACGACGGCGGTGAGGGCACTGACCTCCTCATTGACCAGCTTGGCACGGAGGCGAAGGCGCAGCGCGAGGCGCAGCGGTTGCCGATACCCGAGGAGGAGGACGTGCAGGACGCGGAGTATGAGGAGCCGGTCGCGGAAGTCGTGGACGGCGGGATTGAGAAGGGCAGCGAAGACGACGCGTTCGCGGATGATGAGACGGAGGAGGAGTGAGCATGGCAGGGAAACGCCACACGATAGGTAAGGTGCGAGGAGTGCAGGTAGTTTGGCTGGTGCTGGCGTGTCTGCTCTGCACCTTATGGGGAGGGGCGATCGGCGGGCTGATTGGTGGCCGCATATCAATGGCCTCGGACTTCAGAAATGACTACATGGACTGTGTTAGCGTCAACGCAAAATACATCACGGCGTCTGAGAGTATAAAGCTGATGGACGGGCACGGCCATGTGGCGGCGTTCCTGTTTGTGGACGGCGAGGGTCTGGCTACACTATCCCTACACGACACGCATGATGATGACGCTGTTATGTGGCTGGATTCCGATAGCATCTCATTTCAGCAGTCGCCGTCCTCGGTGCAGTGGTGGCCGAAAACTGGAGGCCGTCGATGAAGACTGACCGCTTGCATAAACTGGCCGCTGGCGAGACCGCCGAACAATAGCCCTTCACCTTTCTTCTCCACCGCTTGACTTTACGCTTGCATAAGCGTATAGTGGTGTTACAGCGAACCAGACGCAGGGAGGCGACGATGGACACCTACTCATATTCCAGACTCAACCTCTTCACGAGGTGCCCTGCCGCCTGGCACATGAAGTATGTAGACGGGCTGGTGGAGCAGGCGTCACCGGCGGCGACACGCGGCAGCCAGTGCCACGAGTTCGCGGAGGCGTATGCGAAGCACTGCCGCGAGACGAACGCCCGCACCGACTGGGACTGGGGCCGTGTGCAACTGGCGTCATACCCCGAGGCCGTCCGCGAGACCTGCAAAGCGTGGATGGCGCAGACGGTCTGGGACTGGTCGCTGGTGGTCGCGTCGGGCGAGGGCGTGGAGCGCGAGTTTGAGACCGCGTTACCCGACGACCTCGGCACCCTGCGCGGGCGCGTTGACCTCGTGCAGTGGAACAACGCGGAGGAGGCGCTATGGGTCACTGACTACAAGTCCGGGTTCGGTCCGCGAGAGAAGCCCGACGAGTGCCCGCCGCAACTGCGCTGCTACGCGTGGGCTATGCGCGAGGAGTTCGGCGCGGCGCGGCTGGTCGTGGCGCGCTACCTCTACATGGCTTCCGGGATGGTTCACGAGTGGGAACTCTATGAGCCGACCCCCGCGTGGGCAGTGAGCATCATCAGGCGCATCGAAGCGGAGACTGACTTCCGCCCGACGCCCTCCGCGAGTGCCTGCCAGTATTGCGGCTACACGAAGCAGTGCCCGCTGGTGAACGCCGACCCGACCGCGCACCCGACGAATGACGACGAGGCCCGGCGGCTGTGCGAGGTGACCTGGGCCACGCAGGCGCGGGTGGCCGCGCTCAAGTCCGCACTCAAGGACTTCACTGCCGACCGCGACCCGCTGGAATACGGTGGCGCTCAGGTGGCAGGCAAGTTCCCGCCTAAGTCCAACAAGCCGAAGGCGACGCTGGCGAAGGACATCGACCTCTTCGCGTTCGTCGCGGCGGCGCAGGCGGCGGCGATCCCCCTCGGCGACCTGCTGAAACTCGACGAGGTGAAGCTGGCGAAGCTGTTGCACGACGACTATTCTGCCTACGAGGATGACCCAGCCCCATTCGACGACGCTGACGAGGACACCCCCGAACTCGCGGCGGTCAAGGCGATGCTGACGGACAAGGCCGCCAGTAATCGCAGGACCTTCCGGCTCGACGACGCGCCCGCAGACGCGGGAACCGACGAGGGAGAGGAGGCGTGATATGTTCGACATAGCCTACCTCAAAGCCATAGAGGACGAAACGTTCCGCTTGGTGTGCGAGGAGACGCTCTGGGAGGCCGGATGGAGCGACCACGACCTAAAACCCTATCTGTGGCGCATTTGTCTCGTGCGCAATACTGAGCAAAACGGTCACGGCGAGCGCCGCGTGCGCTACGCGGGAAGTATTAGCCGCGACGTAACAACTGACGGTGAGGACTGGGTTGTGCAGACCCTCTGCGAGCCGTCCGCTGCAAAGGCCCTCGCTCGTATCACCGAATACTTTTGGGAATTAGTGCCTGCCAATTACTGCGCCAAAGAGTGGGAGGCAGCGCGGGAGGACAGCGCACTGGCGCGCACTGCCTATGACGAGGCGCTTGCTGAGGAAGCGTTGTGTGCTGTGAACTTGGCTCAGACACTACAGGGAGAGGAGGGCACGAACAATGCCACAGTTTGAGGTAGACCTGCCAGGCGGCGGGAAGTGGATCGGCAACGCGGCGAACCACCCGGCGGCAATCCGGGCAGCGTGCGCGAAGTGGTCTGCGGTCAACGACCGCCTACTGCCGAACCCGCTGACCGTGACGGTGACGCAGAACGCGGACGGAGCGATGCTCCTGCCGGAGAAGACGGACGCGCCAGACGAGGGGTAGCGTAACGCAACGGGGCGCGGGTGTTTCGACCTGCGCCCCAACGAGGAGGCAGAATGATGAAGAGAGGCACGGTAGTTTGTAGCATCACACAGGGAGATCGTTCCGCGATACAAATCGAGGTTGCCGGGCGGTTGGTAGATGGCAAGGGCGACGTGTCATTCGACCGCGAGGACGTAGTGGTCTACCGCGCCGACGCCGACCCCGCCGCTCACGTCGTGGACTGCGCGCAGAAGATAGAGGATATGCTGGATGAGGACGTGTGTCGCGCCGACCGCGAAGAGACCTCGATGATGCGCATGATCCACATGCGCTCTGACCTCTTCGCGCTCACGGCGCAAATGCGGCAAGGCAGCACCGCGCCGCAGGAGGCCGCCCGCACCGAGGAGGTCGCTGACTTCGCGCGGAGCTTGATGCTCGACATAGATGCAGGCGTCGGCCTTGCGCTTAGTGACACGCAAATCATGGACAACCTCCGCGAGAGGCTCGTTGCGACGACAAGCGACCCCGACGCTGCCGACCCCCACATGGAGGCGTTCGAGCGGGGTCGCTTGCAGGCCGCCGCCGTCGCCGACTACGTGCGGGAGTTGGGCGAGGTGCTGGAGGAGTGTCTCGACCTCCTGCGGGAAACGCATCGCGGATATGAACCGCGCATCGTGCGGGTGCCTGCATACAGCATGTTTGTGTGCGTGCCCGTGAACTCCAACGGGCACACGATCACGAACTACTGGCACAAACAAGCCGATCCCCTCGCCGCCGCTCGTGCCCTGCGCGACGCCCTGCGCGGGCCGGAGTGGTATCACACGCTGGTGGAGGCGCTCGAAGCCGCCGCCGACGCGAAGGAGGCGGGCGATGAGTGAGCGCATGGTGTGTCCCTACTGCGGGCTGCCCGCGAAACTCGTAGACTCGGAGATCATCTACAACGGGCGCAGTTTCGGCAACGCTTGGGTCTGCTCCAACTACCCCGAGTGCGACGCTTACGTGGGTTGTCACCGCGACGATCCCGGCAAGCCGAGCAATCGCGCAAAGGGAACCCTCGCGAACGCGGAACTGCGGGAGTGGCGCAAACGAGCGCACAAGGTCTTCGACCTCCCGTGGAAAGACGGCGGGGCGAAGCGGCGTGATATGTATGAGTGGCTCGCCAAGGTCATGGGTATGACCGCTGACGAGTGCCACATTGGGTTGTTTGACATCGCGACGTGCCAGCGGGTAATAGAGGTCTGCGGACGCCGCGATGAGGAGGAGGCGGGAGAGAGTGAGTGACTGGAGACTGGTTAGTTCTCTCTCACTGGAGACAGAACACAGTTTGGTACACAAACATTCTGAGACCAGCATAGTGCGCGAGACCCATACGCCGTGCAGTGGTGGCGACTACACTTCGCGCACTTGGGGCGAACCTAAGCGCTGCTACTATGACCCGAATGACACAGAGACGCACGACACCTATGAGGACGCGCTTGCATGGCAGGAGGCCCGCGATGAGTGACCACCTGACGCGCGCCGCGTCGTGCCTACTCGCGACCGCCACGCTATTCGTCGCAGGAACCGCCCTCGCTGGCGCTGTGGCTGCACGCGGAGCTAATATCGAGCAACTCCCGCCGAGAGACAGCGCGAGGGCGTTAGAGGCGCTTACAGTCGCGCAATCGCAAGGAGGAGACGGATCATGCTTTGGTGCAAGCGCCACAAGCGCGAGGTCAAAGGACCCGAGACCTGCGACGAGTGGAAAGACGCGCTTTGCTCGCGAATACGCGTCTGCTACACCTGCGGGCACCGCACGCACAACCGCCCCGGCGACGAACCTGCTGGAGCGCGAGACGCACCGGCTGCCGACTGACCCGTTCCAGCGCGTCGCTGTTCGGGCGCTTCGCGGAGATTGGGGACCGCTTCCCGACTGGAAAAGGTGCGCATACGAGTGGGGCTTGGCGCGAGGTGTGGAGGTCTGCGGCGTCGCGAAGGTGACCAGCTACGGTTACCTCTGGGAACCCGCGTGGCTTGCAGGCGGCACCACCTGCGCCTCGGGCGCGAGGGTCTACGTCGGCGAGTGTGCTGCGAATCCCGAAATACCGTTCGGGACTATCATCTGGACGGCGGCTTACGGGCTGGCCCGCGTGGAGGATCGTGGCGGCTGGGTCAAGGTCGGTTACGCCCGCGTCCACGGTCGCATGAAGCGCGTGACGAACAGGCGAGAGACCGCGAACTTCGACTATTACAGCGAGGAACCGTGGCCCACGCGGAGGAACTGCCCGTGGGCGAGAGTAAAGCACTGAGAGGGGAAACTGAAATGATGACACCAGATCACGAGCGTTGGGATGAGTTTTATAATAGGCTTGAAGGCCCCGAGGGTTGCGACTTTCAGGAGGAAGGCGGCTGGAAGTGCGGGGGAGGCCACGACCAGACATTCTCGCGGGCGATACTGACCGCGATGGGATTCAGCGAAGAGGACGTGGTGGCGAGCCTCCAGTTCTTCACTGAGCGCGGAGGGCACTGCGACTGCGAAGTGCTGTTCAACGTGAAGCCGTAACCCCGGCGCGTGCCGGGAGAGAGGAGTGACGCGATGAGCCGGGAGATGCTCTGGCGGCTCGCCACATTCGACCGGCAGAACCTCGTCCTCGCGAACATGGAGAGGGCGCGAAAACGAGAGAGGGATGGTGCTGTGAGCGAGAAGCTGAGTCAAAAATTGATGGATGTAGTGGGCGACATCAAGCCGCGAATATCGACAGGTGAGTTGGAGGATTTCGCAAGCGCCGCCGCCGCGCTGGAGGCTGAGGTCGAACGGCTGCGCACGCTGGAGGCCCTCGTCGCGGAGGCCGGGCGCGTGGAGTTCCGCAACGACCTGCCGGGCCTCTACCCGCTCGCAGTGTGGCTACCGGGGAAGCCGAACGTTCACCCGATGACTTGGGGCGCGACGCTGGACACGATGAACCAGCACGGCGGGCGTGTCACGCCGGAGATGATCGCCCACGCGCTGGAGAAGTTGCGCGAGGCAGTAGCCGAGGAGGACGCTGACGATGAAACCCATTGACGCAAGCAAGGCCGCGAAGCTCATCCGCCAGATATTCGGTATGTGGAGGTATCAGCCAGAGCCCAAGCCCATGATCGGCCCGACGCTGCAACGGTTCCTTGACATCGAGGCGCGGGGCAAGCTGTTCGCGGTGCCGTCGCGGGAGATTGACGAGGACGCGCTGCTCGCGAAGACGAGGGGGTATCGGGGATGAGTTCGCAGATACCGATGCAACTTTTCCGTTGCCGACTCTGCAACAAAAAGTATCGCCGCCCGGTTGACCTGTCCGGCCTGTTCAGCGGCGACTTCGACCCTACATGTTGCGATAAGTGCAACGCGGAGGCAAAGGAGAACAGCCGCATCATTGCCGAGGAGGACGCGCCATGACCACGCACCCCAAGACCGGGATAACGGTCTCGCTGACGCCAGACGAAGCCGCGCTCCTGGAGGCGCGCGCGGTGCGGCTCGGCTGCGTGGACGCGATTGAGTATCTGACGGGCCTGGCGCGGATGAACGTCCATCTGGAGGCCGCGCGAGGTGCGCAGGGCGCTTGACATGCTCAGACGCAACCCGACCGCAGTAGCGGCGGGCGACGAGACGTGGAGGTGGCGACGATGGACGACTTCCGCACTGAGCTACAGCACGTGTTGAACAAGCACAGCATGGAGAATGAGAGCAACACCCCCGACTTCATTCTCGCGGAGTTCCTCGGGAAGTGTCTGGCTGCGTGGGATGAGACCGTGATCCGTCGGGCGCAGTGGTATGAGCGCATGGACGAACCCGGCGTGGGTTCTATCCCGTATCCCAACCCACACCGCGAGGACTGACCCCGGCGCTTGACATTCCGCCGGAGATGGTTATAATTAGCAGTGACCTTGGGAGAAGTGCCGAAAGAGGCTGCACCGATGACCACCACTACCCGACGACAACTGAAGCCCGCCCGCAGCCTCTACGCTTCTCCCAAGGTGCGTGGTCACGCGGCGGGCTTATACTCTGGACGGTCCCGTTGCCTTCGTGGTGACGGGACCGTTCTGCATGTACGCGGAGGTGGCGACAATGAGTGACCGAGGCGTGAAAGCATCCGAGAAGAGATTGCGGTCGCTGGTAGGCAGTATGCGCAGGAACATAGCCAGCGCAACGGAGAAGCAAAACAGAGTCATCAAGGGGTTTACCGAAGAGGTGGACAGGCTGGAGGCGTTGCTGGAGGAGAGCGCTGCGCCGAACTACTACTTGAGCCCGAAGGCGGCGGCTGGACTCCTGCGCCGCGCGGCCAAGCGGGGGAGGACGTTGCCCGCTGCCTTGACAGCGGCTCTGGAGGCGACAGCGGCAAAGAGCAACAACGAACCTTTGTCCCCACCACGGAAGCACTTCAGGGGCAAGGCGTGGCATCTCCGGAAGAAGTATCTGACGCCGAACGACCCGGTGAGGCCTCGTTTGTCCCAGAAATAGTCGGCCAAGCGATCTCGTGCAAGTGGGCGAAGGGCTCCGCCGGCCCCGCAGGCGACGAGCATCACAACCTCGTGGCGATGGGCGAGACCGGGCAGGGCTTCTGGCAGCCGGGGATACAGACGCTTCGCGCTGAAGGTGAGAACAGGCCAAGCAGGCCGGGGCATGTGGTCTACCACGACAACCCGGTGGCGTTCACTCCCGGCCATATCCGCAGGGGGAAACCAGCGGGTGCCCCGCAGGAGGGGCTTGCCCACACGTTGACCTCGCAGACAAAGAGCGGCGATATGCACCAGCACGTTACGCGGACTACCGGTGTCCGCAGGTTGGTGCCGGTCGAGGTAGAGCGCTTACAGGGCTTCCCGGACGGCTGGACTGACCAGCACACCGACACGCACCGCTACCGCATGATGGGCAACGCGGTCACGACGAACGCGACTTACTGGCTCGGGCTGAGACTGATGGAGGAAAGCTAATGGCGAAGCAGTGGGCGAAGGTGCATCGAGGAAGCATGTTGTCCTCGCGGCTGGCCGCACTCTACAAGAAGAACAAGGCCGCCGCCGCACTCTACTGGCCCCTGAAAGCGGAGGCCGACGACTTCGGCAGGTTCCGCGCTGACCCGGCACGGTTCGGCGTCGCAGTTGGAGGCATGGCACAGGTCACCGCGAAGCAAGCCGACAAGATACTGACCTCGATGGAGGAGTGTGGGCTAATCACCTTCTATGAGGTCAACGGCGACCGACACCTGGAGATCGTGGACTACGCCGGACACGACGCGCCTGCATGGTTCTACGTTGGCAAGGCCGAATATGACCCGCCGCCAGGATGGGAGCCCCCGGCCGACCTCGTGGAGTTTCTGCTGGAGAAGGCTGGCAACCGACAGGTCACGCCCGAACGCTACGGTATCCGGCCCGGCGTAAGTGCGGCCTGCGACAAGGCTATCGCCGACTACCAGCTCCGCAAAGCACAGTTGAACGGAGGCCCAACGGAGCCCGAACCACAGCCGAACCCAAGTCCAACCGCAGATGAACCACAGTTGAACCACAGTTCAAGTGCAGATGAGGTTAACTCCAGTGACGTTGACGTTGACGTTGACGTTGACGTTGACAGTGACAACGACCTTAAGGGCAACGACGTTAACGGCGGCCCCGAAGAACTTGAAGACCAGACGACACCAGCACAGCCTCTCCCGGTGCCCGACCCTGAACCTCCCATCAAAGGAACTCCCGGTCCCGGAGGTATCACGGTGCTGGACGGCTACGGTTCCGACGACGGCCTGCCTTCGGATATTGGCGCGCTCAAGCAGAACCACCCGTTACTCACTGCCGCGATCTGGAAGCGCCAGAGGTGGGAACGCAAATACCGCGACAAGTGGTTTCTCACGCTCTTGGACGCCGTGGAAAACGACGCTTACTTCGGCACAGGCCCCGGCGCGGAGAAGCTGGTATGCGAGTTGCTATCCGAATACACTCCCGATGCCGAAGAGAAGTGCCTCTGCGCAAAGTGGATTGAGCGCGTGAAGCGGGAAGAGGGCAACGACGCCGAAGTCCAGGACCCGACGACCATCGTGAAGCAGTATCCGGTCTGGAAGCTTGAGCAAGGGAAGACGGACAACAAAGGGCTGACGGCGAACAACATGACCTGCACATGGGACGATCCGCGCAACGTGCTCGTGGCGCAGTTGGAGGAGGCAGTAGCACATGAGCGAACTCACGCTTGAGACCCGGTTGCCCCCGAATGACCTCTACGCGGAGCAAGTGACGCTCGGCTGCATGTTGTGGGATGCCGCTTCTGTGTCGCGGGCGTTGTCCGTGGTATCGGCGTCGGACTTCTATCGTGAGGCCCACAGGCATATATACGAGGCGATCGTGGCGGTGAACGCGAAGCGCGACCCGGTGGACATCGCGACCGTGGGCGCGGAGTTGCGGCGGCTGGATAGACTGGAGGGAGTTGGCGGCGCGGAGTATATGGACTCTCTGCGCGGCCAAGTGCCCACGTTCGCGAACCTGCCGCAATACGCGAGCATCGTCCGCGAGAAGGCCCTGCTGCGTGAGGTGATACAGGTAACCAGTGCGGTGGGCGGCGAGGCGTATGAGCAGCCGGAGAACGTGGCTGAGTTCTGTGCAGAGGTGATGGGGCGGCTGCGCCAAGTGGCGACACAGGCGGCGGGTGGTGCGGGTTCGCAACCGACCTCCACGACCGTGGATGCGCTGGTGGAGCGTGTGGAGGGGCAGATGGCTTCGCCCGGTGGGATTGTTGGGGCGCGGTTCGGTATTCCGACTATTGACAGGAACCTGGGCGGCTTGCAGGGGTGGGGGTTGCTGCTGGTGCGGGCGGACACGAAGCACGGGAAGTCATTGTTGACGGGGCAGGCTGCCCTCGCCTCCGCGCAGCACTTCCGCGACTGTGGCAACAAGCGGTGGGTGTTCGCCTACATCCTGGAGGCGGTAGACGAGTGGAATGAGAGGGCACTGGCGTGGCTGGGGAACTTCCGCAAGACGACGTTGGAGGCGCGTGGGAACCCCATGACTGAGGAGGAGGAGGATCGTTACGGCCGGGCGGTGCAGGAATATGCGACGCTGCCCCTGACGGTATCTGACAAGCTCAACGACATCGAGCGGATACTGCTGGACGTGGAGCAGCAACAACTCGCGGGCCGGGTGCCGGGGCTCATCCTCGTTGACCACGCGCAGAGGATCAAGGGCGGCGACGGGGACGTGCGCAACCAGAAGCTCGCGGACGTAGCGGAGAAGCTGGCGCGGCTGGCGGTGGAGTGCAAGTGCCCAGTGCTGTTGCCCTCGCAGGTGACGATAGACCAGAAGAGCAAGGAACGCACGTCGATGCACTCGCGGGGACTTGACCAGGAGGCGTCGCTGGTGATAGACCTGATACGGGGAGGCGGTGACGCGAGCGCGAACTGGGGCAAGGTGACTGCGCCGATCTCGCGGCGTGGCGAAGCGTGGTGGGGTAGCACGCAACTCGTGTTCGATGGGTTCGGAGGCACCGCGAGAATATACGACGAAGACGGTTGGAAAGCACTCGGGCGAGAAGTGCCGGGAGAGGAGACGGGATACCATGACAACGGATAAAGAGTTACAGGACGCGCAGAACAGGGCCTACCGCAAGCGGATGCACAAGCTGGATCTGATGGTGGAATGGTTGGCTGAGAATATCGCGGGGTGGGGAGTGCTGAGTGAGACGGAAGCGGTTACTTTGGCGCACAACTACGCGAATGGGTGCATCGAGCGCGAGAACAGGGAGGCCGAGGGCAATGAGCAGAAGCACTGACGCGACCGTGGCGGCATACGCGAAGCGCGTGAAGACGAAGGGGTATCAGGTGGAGTGGCTGGCGGCGAAGCTGGAGAAACCGTGGGAGGCACCCGCTGACCAGACCGCAGAGGGCTACATGATCCTCTCACAGACCCACGCAGAGGAGCGCGTAGAGCGCGAGGAACGGGAGGCGAAG
>Ga0208769_1001195_pt1 | contig 11642 bp, 28 predicted proteins | sample AntAceMetag02UKC_FD_184768 | JGI IMG/M metagenome (GOLD analysis project Ga0208769, IMG submission 184768) | Saline lake microbial communities from Ace Lake, Antarctica- Antarctic Ace Lake Metagenome 02UKC (SPAdes) (version 2) | ecosystem: Environmental > Aquatic > Non-marine Saline and Alkaline...
AACCTCCTCTGCCATAATGGTTTCTTTAATCTCTGGAAACAATTTGCCTAGTTTTCTACGTTCTGAGTAATTCATTTTGAATCTCCTACTCAATTAATTTAACACCGGGAGGAAGCCTTGTCAAGGATATTTTATGAGGGGAAAGGAATTAGAGACAGAGCATAATGACAGACAAGACGAATTCGTAGAGAGCGAGGCATCCGTAGAAAATTAAGCCGATGAGCAGAGCCCAACGAACTATCTTATCGTATCTCTCGCGCCACATATACAAGCTGAGTAAGAAGACCCCTAAGATTTTGACAATGAAAAAAGTAGGAAGGCCCAAAGATAAGAGAGCATCTATTACCGGATTCAACTCGGTTGCTCCATAATGAGTTACCCAAGTAGCAGTAGAAACTCCATCGTATATATTTAGGAAATTGAGTACGGCTAATAACTTGATAAATGTCTTGTCTGTAAGGTTCTTCATGGCTTATTTAAAAAACCCTCCCAAACTTATTTATGGGATGAACCTTAGTCTCAGGTTTCAATAACTGCTTAATCAACTCTTTAGCGATCGGTCCAGGAGCTGCCAAGTAAACTTCGTTAGCACGTGGAAGATATGCAACCGAGACGCCAACAACCTTACCCTTAACATTAACAACCGGTCCACCTGAGAAACCAGAATTGAGCACTGTTGTCATTTGCAACCATCCGTGACCCAATTTCAAATCATACCACATTTCTACTTTGCTCACGATTCCATCAGTAACTGCCCAAGTTGAAATACTGTTACTCCCCATTGCAAGAATAGGCTCACCTTCAACTAACTGATCTTCTTCGAATTCCAAAACAGGAAGGGCTACTGCGTCAATCTTAAGTACGGCAACATCGTGATCAACGTTCCCTCGAAGCCAATCAACTCTATATTTATCTCCATTGAAGAATCTAACTTCAATCCAAGGCCTATACAAATCATTTACTCCATCTACAACGTGTGCAGCGGTTACAATAAGCCCCGTGGATGTAATGACAAAGCCACTTCCACTTCTACTATAAACAGGAACCTCTCTTTCGGTAATCTCATCTACCTCCCCCACTATAATTTGAACTGTAGCAGGCCGTACGTGCTTTACAACGCCCTCCCAACTATCCTTAGGACCATCCACCATCAATTGAGTACAACCAACTGTAGACATAACTACGACAGCCAAAACTGTCAACGCAAACAACCATCTCTTTTTCGAGCTGAACATATTGTTCTCCTTCTGCTTAATAGCTTATAAAAATAATGAACCTAGCAATCCCAAAATAAAACCCACGGCTACCCCTCCAGACGTAAACAGGATAATTTGAATCTTCTGTTTCTTAGCCTCCTTTAGAGAAGCCTCCCTATCCAGTTTCCAAGTATCATGAATAAATTCCCTATCTTTTTTCAATAAGTCAATGAGAGCATCTTTAATAAGGAGTCGCTCCAGATTGACTTGAACTCGTAGATTCAGCAAACCAATAGTAGATTGGTTTGCTCGGTACTCATCTCCCAATGTAATATACATTGAATAAAGGGCGAGAACTTCCTTATAACTTGCCTCACTGAAACCGAGATACATGGTTCCGTTCTTCCCTTTGATTTTAAGAGGAGTTGGCAGCTCGAGCTTTAATTCTAAATCGAAACTACTATCTGTCTCGGTTACGTCTGCTAAGCTCATCTTGGATATGAAGCAACTCATCAAGACCATCAGCAGCGTTAATCTTCTCAACGTCATCTTTTACCTCCTCTTTACGTTCCTTAGATCCTTCATTAATATCCTTGATTTTGTCCTTGAGGACCGTGTCTTGCTTCTGCAAGACATCGTCTTGGTCCTCAAGGACATCGATGCTGTCATCTACGGTTTCTCTCTGATGCTTGATCAGTGCCTCTTCGGAAGCCCCAGGCTCATCTCCTCGGCTTACTACCAACAGGCCCAAAGCAATCGTTAGCAACGTACCCAAGGCGGCTACAAGTGCTACACTGTACTTCTTAATGAACGCTACGGTCTTTTTCCACCACATAATAGATCCTTTCCTTCTTCGTCTTTTACTAGTTTTACCAATGTTTTTAGGTTAGTGTAACCCGTCAGCATCTCTGCTAGATTAGGGTACCTAATAAAATCAGGGTCATATACTTTATCAAACCTGATCTGTCTTAGCGATAAATATGCTTGGCACTCGATGATAGAGTCTAGCAATCGGTTTTCGATTCTACGTTGCGTCTCGTTCATAAAAACCTCCTATGAATAGTATTGCGTACAACTTAGACGATGTCAAGCTGTTTTCCATGTTTCATAGATCTTCACCTATTTTTGATAGAATATCTTCGTCTCCCTCGAGCATGGAATGGTTATTTATGAGCAGGTCCCCATGAACAATTGCATATTCCATGCCACTGACGTTAAATCCCGCTGAAGCGCTACACACCTCCTCTAGAGTTTTAAATGAATGAATACCCGCCACACTGATTAAATAATACTTCTGTTTCATTTATTCTCCATATTCTTATTTAGCGCCCTCAATTCCTCCAATATACTATCTAAGAAATTAATAGCAATGAACAGGATAATGACTATTACAAACGTCATAGTAGCCGCCTTAACACCAGAAATTGGTAAACAATAATGAGAAGTAATGAAGGACGGCTGCGTCGTCCTTCATTTTGCTGATAGACTCGGCAATCAACTTGTCATCCTCTACAAAAGTAGTCTTCACAAACCCGCACAACCACTCCCGAACAACCTTTGCTTTGGACATATCCAACATTTGAATAGCATCTCGCGCCCTTTGCATCTCTGAGTCAGTATACTTACTATTCTCCTCCGAAAAGGGAATACCTAAGTCTTCTAATAAATATGCAAAGTCGTGGTAGTTAAAGTCTCTCATTATCTACTCCTTCTTAACAATCCAGGTCCCCAAATGCAGTTTCTAACCTGATGGTGAGTTCTAGATCAGTCCCATAGCCTATTACCTTCCACTCCCGCCTAGACACCTTAAACCACTTATTATCGTACCAAACCATTTCGCCAGGGAGAGGAGCATGGTCTACCTCATTTTCACAAAAGATGCAGCCGTCAGCGTTAACGATTCTTACATTCATTCTCTACTCCTTCACATATTTGAAATGGCAGAAGACCTTTGTGGGTGTTCTTTCTTCTACCGGGTTTATCCAAACGTCTCCCGGTTTTGCAGCCTCCACCCACGCCTCGAGGAATGATGCGAATCTGGATTGGTTCTCACGGGCTCTTGCAACCGATTCCAACATACGCTCCTTAGTTATCTGATTGGAGATCCCCTCATAATAATCCTCGAACGTTTCCGAGAACATGATTTCCCTCTTATCATCTTTCATCATCTTATCCTTTCTACAATAAACTGGAGGCGCACTTCCAAGTGATGAGCGCAGTCACAGATAAAAAGAGAACCACAGCATACCAATGCATGGGAACCTTCATCTCCGTGAGCTTTTTGCGTATGTCCTGAAGTTCCCGTACCAACTCTTCATCCTTCTTTGCTACCACCGTAGTCCTCCTTGATGTTCTTTTCCAGAAGTTTACGCAGTTCTGTTATCTCATTCAAAGCATCCAGGCTAGCTGTCCTCATATATTTTAACTCTCCCAAAATGCGCTGGGTATGGTTGTTGATACTAAAGACCATCACCGCACTGATACCCACTATCCAGGAAATAGTCAACGCTAAAAAAAATTCAGTCATCAGTCTCCTCCTTTTCGGATTTCATTTCCCGTAGAAGATCTCTTATGTCAAATAATGTCAGTACGATCCAGAATAAACAACCCACCATAACGCCAGTAAGAAAAATTAACATCAGTTCCTCTCCTCAAGCTGATAATGATAGTCCTCACCACCCATAACCTCGATGCACTCCTTGCAACACCAACCATGAGACCCAAACACTCCAACCGGCTGAAGACCCCAACCAGCCTCTTCCAGCTCCACCACGTCCAAAGCCGTACTCAGTTTTTCACATTTATAACATCTCAGCATTTTTCAATTCCTCCTTCTCCCCATAATTTAACACACCCAGCGAGGATGTCAAACGCACACACCCAATTAAAGGTCTCCGATCTGATAACAAATTCATTAATAACCCCCAACATGTAAGTACTGTTTACATGTTCAGTAGCCAAATAACCAACTCATTACGATTAGTACAATCGCTACTACGTAGCATACCTTTCCTACTATCCCCCAAACCTTTGCGCTGTCACCCTTCCAAACTGTTCGCACCTCCCCAATCCTGGATACGATATAGAGCAGTACAACGCTTATCAATATTCCTATTAGGACATTCTCCATTATTCTAGATCCTCTCTAGTGTACTCGTACTCCAACTGCGCCCGCTTCAAATTCCTATCTAGCGTCTTGGCGGTCTCAACTTCTGTGCCACAGGAGATGCAAACATAAGCCTTGTGCAAGTACGTCACCGAGACGCCCTTAACCTCGACATTTTCTATAAAATGATCAAAAACAAATTCCATATCTCGCTTACATTCAGGACAAGGTAGTTTTGTAAATTCCATTATTCTAGTTCCTCTCTTTTTAAAACAAACCGGTGGATTTCTCTTCTGTCTTTCCAATGGTCTGTTTGTTGCTCAGCCACTTCCCTAGTCTTATAAAGACCAAAGTTAGGCCTACTACCTCTCCAATATCCGCTAGGGCCTAACCAAACTCTGTAGCGAACTAGGCACTCTTGATCCTCTTCTATCATTTTCTCACTCTCCTTCAAAATCTTTTCCACTCTCCTTCTTCGTTCCCCAGTCAAATATTTCCAAACCTTCTATAACTTCACCGTACTTCTCGAACTTAATATAGGCGCAGTCATGCTTATCTGCCAATTCGGTAAGTGCTGTCAGATCCTGAGGGAACATCCCCTCTCCCAATTTTGCGTTATGGACGTTGATAGTGTGATAATCTAAAAACGTAAAAGGAACGTCGGAACGACCCTTCAAAAGCTTAAGCATTTCTCTATTCAAGTGATGTCCATCAATAACCAATGTTTTTTCAATCTTCATTCTAAATCTCCTTGATCACCAGCAGCGATCATGCGCGGCTAGTAGCTCCTCCGTAGTGAAAATATTAGTCAAAAACTTTACCAGGTCCCTAACCTGATCCTCGTCGCTATCAATAATGGGTACGTGCATATAAGGCAAAACATACTCCCACGCTATCTTTTCCACTGGCGAAAATTTAGACTCATCTCGGTTACATCTCCACATAATTAAACCTCCTTCTTTATCTCACAAATCTAAATTTAGAATTAAAAAAATTAGTATTCCCCTCGATAGTCTGAGCAGAATAAACACTCCTAAATACAGTCGAGAATACGAAAGTACCCCGAGGCGGCAACACCCTCTCAGTTCTAGTACAAGATCTACTATACTTAGAAGTAGGCATTGCCCAATTCAAACTCCAACACCTGGAGCACCCACATCCACACAATTTAATGTCTCCTTCACTCTCTTTACTCTCCGCTGTATGTGATATTTCCAATTCTAAGCCTCCTTTGTGTAAAATTTAGCATGGCATAGGGGATTTGTCAAGCTCCGTACCAGTTTTTCTCAAACCTTACCAAATATACTGCTCAATCTATTCGTCAATTAATTGGGAAGCACTTGGGAAATATATTGGATAATTATTGGGGAAGTATAGAACATGTGGCTAAATTGTAAATAATTACGTATATATAGAGCATGTATGGTACCTTTTTGAGAAGCCACTTTATATAAGGGGGGGTCTATATAAAGAGGTTGGAGATGTGGATCACAAGTAATTAATTGGAATGTATTTTTAGTTTTTGTGCTCGCTATATTCTAATCAATCAGGGGGCCCCTGCCCCATCGGGTACTGATACAGTAGGAGGGGTGGGGTCACCCCCGACCTGTCACACTGGTGTGACAGGTCTATCACACACCAGTTATATAATACTTCGATACATTATTACAATAGTATACCAATACAATAACCATACCATACAATCCCGAATCAATCGTACACAGATACATAAGCAACTGGTACAATTACGAATGTATAGTCCATCGTGTACAGGTACACGATGGACCTAGTACCGATGCATTATACATTCGTAAGCCTATGCAATTACGAATGTATAATGCATCGTGTATTTGTATACCCGGTTGGTACAATTACGAATCAATCGCATGTCAGTAAGACTGACATGCGATACACATAATCACATGAGCATACGATGTACAATCTATACTGACATGCGATAGATAATCATATCGTGGTCCAATATCCTAGATATAATTGCATCCGATAATATAAGCGCCTAAACACAAGAGGCAGCCGATACAATAGCATAACGATAGAGTTATAACTGGCACGATATATGATATACACTGCCGTGGTGTCTAGCAGGCTTGTCAGTGGGCGCACTGGCCAGTGCATACCGTTGGGTGTGATTGCCAGCGGGAGCCGTTAGGATACGCTCTAGAGCGTGCTAATGGGATAGATCTTATACAGCCTACTTGGGAAGAATCGACCATTAAATAAAATAAAACGACTTGAGGGGTTGACTTTCTGAAAATAAGCATTATATTATTAAGAGAGAAACGAAACAACAAACCGAAAGAGGGCTATCATGGATTATAATAAGAAACTTGAAAAAATGACTAAATTTGTTGAAATAGCTAACAAGAAAGCACAGGAGGCGATAGAATTGGATGACATGAGAATGCACATGAGAGTTGCAGCACATTGGACGCGCAGAATTATAAGCACGGTTAATAGGCAAAAATCTTTTCTTCATAATGAGGGGTTGACTTCTTAAACTGAGTGGTTATATTATTAGTAAGAAGGAACACTCCAACCGAAAGAGATTGTCATGGATTACAATGAGAAACTAACAAGGCTTGCCGAGGCTATCGAAGTGTCCAACAAGAAAGCACAGTGGGCGCTTGAGAAATTTGAGAGTAATCCAGCCTACGTGCCACAATTGGAAAACGCTAGGGCACACATGCGGGACGTTTCACGCCTGACACGCACAGCACTAAGAACTATTGAGAAGCAAGAATCTTTTCTTTATAATCGATTAATGAAAGAAGAGGGGTTGACCTCCTAAAACGAGTGGTTATATTATAAGAAAGAAACGAACACCAAACTAGAAAGAGAAATCAAAATGTTTACAGTAGTATTTCTAACAATCGTTCTTAGTCAAGTGCTCGGCTCAGTACTGTTCGTCTAACAAACCGAAAGAGGTGAGACAAATGACTATCGAGAAGAGAATCCTCAAACAATACCAAAAGCGAGCACAAGCGATGAAAGATGACGGCTGGACGATTGACGATAGTGATATGTTCGAGATGCTAACCGTTCAAAGTCCCGTAGATCACGATTACTATCAGTTTAACTATGATGAACGGGATAAGATGAAAGCAGATCAACCCGATTGGCTCGATATGGAATTTGAAGATTATGTATTGGCACTAGCTACCAACTGGTAATAATTGATCTTAGTTCACCCAAGTCTCTTGACTTGGGTGAACGAGTGGTTATATTATTAAGAGAAACCTCAAACGAAAGCGGGCTAGCATGGCTCATTATCAAATAGGAACATCATACTTTGTAACTAAGTCACACGCACTAGAGTATTACAAAGATTACTTAGGATTTGCTTCTGAGGGATTTTGGAAGTCTAAAGAGCAACGGGTAGCAGCGCGATCCTATGTTGACCAACTGATAGAAGACCGTACGATCTCTATTGGCAAGCCTCCTGCCTCTTACGGAACTGTAACGGGTATCAACTCCGAGGGGCGGTACATGGTTCAATCTTTTGTAGGATAATATGCTTTAGTTCACCCAAGTCTCTTGACTTGGGTGAACGAGTGGTTATATTATTAAGAGAGACGCTCCAAACGAAAAGAGATTCAAAATGAAGAAATTTACAGTAAAAGACATAATGGATAGAAAACCCTGTCCTGATTACACGGAAGAAGTAGTCACTGAACTGTGGAAAGATAAGAAATCATTAACATTTAAAGAGGTTTGTGATCTTGATATTAGTGTAGAAGATCGTATTTGGATAGCTGTTAGATTGGCATCAAGAGACACAGTAGTTAGCTGGGCTAACTACTGTGCTGATGAAGCAAAAAAACATGCTGATGCTACTAATGCTGCTTCGTATGCTGCTAATGCTGCTAATGCTGCTCATGCTGCTCATGCTGCTCGTGCTAATACTGCTTGGGCTACTTGTGATGCTGCCGCTGCTTGTGCTGCTTATGCTAATGCTGCTTATGCTGATTGGTCTAAAACACGAAATGAGGAACTAGAACGCCTCTTAACCAAACTGGTAGAAATGAATAAATCCTAAAATGACTGAACTACTAGAACATCTTCAAAATCAATTGAGGATAACCCAAGCTCTAAGAGATAAATGGGAAATTAAGAAACGCGCCAAACTCTATACAACCTCAATAGGTTATATAGACGGCTCATACTCTGGGCGTATCATTACGCTCAAATGGGCAATTGCAAAAATTGAGGAGTCGAACAATGTCTAATCAAACTCATATAGATAAAGCAGATTCCGTAGCATTGAGGATAAAGCTAGACAGCAATGGTTGCTGGGAGCAACCATTGCTTAATGACATACTCACTGAAATAGAGCAAATCGATTCTTCTATTAAATGGCAAGGCAGTACTAATGGGCCTACTCGAATACCTATTCACGTCCTGTCGGGGTCAGTCAACAAATTCTACATCAAATTTACCAAGGCAACTAAACTGCTATCAATCACAGATCAACCACGCCGTAATCAAGGATTGGGTTGCTGCACTTTCGCTAATTCTCAAAAATTCTTAGATGCTATTACTAGTTCCGTTGCAACTGTAACTACATCGCCAACCGCTATGAAAGATAGAATTGTGGGTCATATGCCGAACGCAGCGTTAGGTGCGGGTGTCGACGTTTCCTCATTTTACGATGCTATGGGAGACTTGGAAAGACTTGATAGCTCTATTACTTGGCTTAGCGGTGACTCCCCTACGCAAGTGCCAAGACAGCAAATACAGCGCTCAAGCGGAGGCGATCTAATAGCTTTTGATCTTACTAAGAATAAGCTACACTTCACTACGTCAGTATCTGAAACCGGATACCATACGCGTATCTGTAAAGATATGGACGAATTCGTTAAAGAAATAGGCTTGGTCAAGGGTAGCGTACCAGTGTTTACTCCGCCACAACCGGTTGAAGATTGCAGCATGGATTCTAAAGTATGGATTAAACGCGGAAAAAAACAACCGCAATCTGATATGTGGAATTGTAAATGTGCTGAATGCGGATCTAATGCATACCAATCACCTTTCTCATTCGAATGTGAGAATGGTTGTAAAAACTCTAGAGGGGTTAACAAATGAGTACTACAAAAGTTATGTTTGCAGCACCTGTGCCAACGTATAGACACGTAAGTAGTGGTGAAGAATTATTCTCTGAGATGCTCTTTGACGTAGCCATGATAGAATTAGAAGCGATTGATAGCTCCATTGTTTGGGGCAGTGGTAACACGCCTACGGAAGATTGCGGAATAATAATGGACATTGATAGCTATATTTGCTATAACAATGGACGCCTCTATCATGCTTCTGACCTAAATTTCAATAAGGCCAGCAAATATACAGTATTAGATGATATAACTGAACTAGTACATGAAGTACGAATGGCTAAGAATCCACTTCAAACAGTAATGACCACAAACCTAAACTTTCCGCTTACTACAGAAAATAACACTAAACGGTTTGACGCTACCCTTGATAAAACTGATAAAATCAAGGCTAAAAATCAAACTATGTGGAATTGTACCTGCTCTAATTGTAAAGGCAACGCATATCAATCCCCTTTCTCATTCGAATGTGAGAATGGTTGTAAAGGAGCAACAAGCATGTCTTAAGGCTTGAGAGATGATAACCTATGCCCTGGCATAGGTTATCTGTTCGGAGCCCTACAAGCCCTATGCTAGACCCTATAGAAGGAGAATGAAGATGCGGGACATAAATGAAGATGTTAAATGTGTAGACTGTAAAGGTTATGCAGACGGAGTTAGTTGTAGCTTTGATAAAGGTTTGCTTATGGATGATGTTAATATCTCATCCCCTTGTGATCTATTTCAACCAAGGAAGTCTCCCCTGATTAAATTGTTCAAAGCCAAGCTAAAGGAGATTGAGGAGGAACTAGCCACTGACATCGGCTCAACCGAAAGGACTCTCTTGTGGATAGAGCAAAACAATATTATTCCTCAATGATAATCAATATTTAGATATTTTTGGATATATTTACTCTTGCATTTTTATGCAAGAGTAAAAGTATAAACCCCGTATTTTTTTTACCTTTATACACTCCCAATGTATAACTATCCTATCCATAATATGTAAGGTAATATATGCTCGTGTATATTTTTTGTATACATCGCAATATCTTAACCTACATGAACATATATGAACATACATGTATGTCCTACACATATACGAGAACATATATCATATCCCAAATCAATCGTTGTTTGATAATATTTAAATATCGGTAATCATTACATAAAATATTGTATATCGATTATGTTATATATTGCGAATTGATTGTATATCGGTATTGGAGGTATTGTGGATATACAATCTCAATCGCAGAGCGATTGAGATTGTTAATATATCCGTAATCGTTATTAAATATTATGAATCGATTAGGGATATATCGGGATTGAGAAGGACTGGATTCCGTTTGAGTCAGTGATAGCGCGGGATTGCTCACTAAGAAAGAAAACTTTATTAAGGGAAAGAGGGTTTATTATCCACCTGGATCGTTCCTCAACCCTTGCCTCAATTCCCCCAACGATTCCCCTGGAATCGTTGGAATACCCTTATAAACATTGGGTAAAACTACTATAGAGCATACGCGCCCTCTTAATAGTTCCTTACTATTTGGTTTGATATTCAATAAGGCACATGAATAATGTTTATAGTACATCAGTGAGTTAGTACATAATACACTCTACTACATAAAGCATAGTATATACTCTATTAGCTGCTATTAGGTGTTGTACTATATGTATTGTCTATTTCTTATGATTATTGTCCTTAATTCTTTTTGGTAGTTTGAGATAGTGTGTTTATTTATCGTTCATCTCTACTAATTTATCCAGGAGTCTTTTTAGTTCTTTGTTTCTAGTAGTCTTCCGATCAGCATGATAAGCAACATTAGCAGCAGCAGCATTAGCAGCAGCATAAGCATAAGCAGAAGCAGCATAAGCAGAAGTAGCAGAAGCAGCAGAAGCAGCATAATAAGCAGCATAATAAGCAGCAACATCAGCAGCAACAACATCAGCAGCATACGAAGCATGTTTTTGTGCTTCGTCTGCACAGTAGTCAGCCCATTTGACGGCTATTTCAATTGGAACGAGTCTGGCTGAAATCCAGACTCGGTCATCAATAGCGATGTCGAGATTACAAACCTCTTTAAATGTTAATGATTTCTTATCTTTCCATAGTTCAGTGACTACTTCTTCTGTGTAATCAGGACAGGGTTCTTTGTTCATTATGTCGGTTACTGTGTATTTCTTAGGCATTGTGCTTCTCCAAGATAGTTGTTAGCCCATCCTCGGTTATTT
>Ga0208769_1001197_pt1 | contig 11636 bp, 6 predicted proteins | sample AntAceMetag02UKC_FD_184768 | JGI IMG/M metagenome (GOLD analysis project Ga0208769, IMG submission 184768) | Saline lake microbial communities from Ace Lake, Antarctica- Antarctic Ace Lake Metagenome 02UKC (SPAdes) (version 2) | ecosystem: Environmental > Aquatic > Non-marine Saline and Alkaline...
TCACGTGGCATCGTATTTCAGCATCGGGGACCATGTCCTCTTTGGGAAGTACAAGAACAAGAAGGGCAAAGTCATTGCTGCCTACCTGGATGAGAAGGGTCACCCCGTGGTGGAGATTGAGCCTGTCCCCAAGGGCAGGAAGCAGAACAAGATCGTCCAGCTCTACCGCATTTGGCATGCACCCGCGTCCCCCAAGATGGCCAACCAAGACTGGTCCCGACCCTCTGCTGTGCGCGTAGCCCAGGCTCGCGATGAGGGCTCCAAGGATTTCTTCGACAACCCCATGCGGTCATCGGTGAGGGACTTTGCCCTGTCCAATGCCATCACCAACGAGCCGGCTGTGGCTCAGCAGTCCCTGGATGATGGGCTCATCACAGAGACTGAAGAAGAGCGGGTGGATGACGCCCCTCTCACCCCATCGGAATCGGTACAGGAGCCTGGTGGGAAAGAGTTCTCTACCCTGGCGCAGTACCTGATCGAGACCGACACCCCCACCGTAGAGCCCGTGTCCCAGGGGTTTGCCGATATTCCTAAGTCCAAGAACTTGGCGGAGGAGGGGTAGATGGCTTCCATTACAGGCTCCTTGAGCAATGACGTAGAGCTGATGTTCCCAGGGGACAGGTTCCCCGTTTCGGCAGGCCCCACCATGATCGCCAATGGTTGGCGTGGAGGCATCTGGGTCATGTATGTCACCTCCGCCCTGGGTGATTTCGTGGTGGAGACCAGCGATGGCACAATGACCTGTGGGTTCCTCCTGTTCCAGAGTGAGCAGTACCCCGCGACCCACATCCTGGAAGGCTCCCCCGGCAACTGGCTGGCTGGCCAGCCACGGAGCTGTCAGGCAACCAGTGTGGTCACCCTGATCAGTGGTGGCACCCGTGCCTATTTCCGCAGATACGAGACCATCGCTCTCGCTGCTGGCACCAGGTCAGGTGGGCCAATCACCTATGCGCTGCAGGACACGTTGAAGGTGTCCGAGAACGGGTTGCTCTGCAATGACTCTGATGCCGCCTTGGCAGCGGCGGGTATTGCCACTCCTGTCGTGGTCGGCATTGTGAGTGCAACACCCTCCACAGCCAATGAGGTCCGCCTAGGGGCGGACGTTAAGTACTGATGCCCTCTGCTCCCACCCGCGTTGCAGGACGGTTCCTGGAGGCCACCAGGCCCGTGTGCAGGACCAAGGAGGGGTGGGACATCACGTTCAAGGTACTTGTTGATGACCCCCATGATCAGATGGGGGTGAAGAAGGGGCACAAGAACCAGCGGGTGGTGGCTTTCATAGAGGGGCAGGAAGTGGGCTACCTCAAGTGGTCCTACATCCCCGAGCAGGTGTGGGAGCGCCGCTACCCTACGGTGTGGCACTACAGGCGTGATTTTGTAGGGTCCTGGTACGACGCAGAAGGCCAGGACTTGAATGATCTGGAGACCCTCTGGACACTACTGTTCCAGCATCCCCGCTACTACGGCGAGCCCCGTGAGAAGCCTGACGTGCGGGGCATGAAGAGGGACATCAAGCGGTATCTCAAACAGCACCCACAGCTCTCTCCAGCATATGTCAAGTCACGGGAGTTCTGGGTAGATCGGCCCCTGGTCACATATGTGCATGTGGAACCAGCTTGGAGACGACACAAGGTAGGGCTTGCCCTTTACACATACGCAGCACGGTGGTTGGCGAAGAAGGGTTTTCCTCTCTATGGGGACACTCTCCAGACAGCAGATGCCAAGGGGGTTTGGAAGAAGATGCGGAAGCTCAAGCGTATTCCCGTGAAGAACACGGAGTTCGAGCATGGCGGCAAACCTCGTGATCGGATTGATTATCGTCGCGTTGCCTCCCGGTTCATCTCCAAGCACGCGTGCATCATCGCAGTTGGTGACTGGGAGGGGAGCCGTTGTCTACTGAAGGTGCGGGATCGGAACTACCGTCCTGACCTGGACGTGATCCACAAGGTCAAGGCCGGGGTGGAGCTGCTCTATGTCCACGACAAGAAGACGGGCTGGGTAGAGGGGCTGAATGAACACGGGATCGGGATCGTGAACACCTCCCTCCTGGTGATCCGGGATGAGAACGAGGTTGACCTGACCACCTCGGAGGGGAAGAAGCTCAAGGACGGCACTCGTATCCGTGAGGCTCTGACCAAGAAGACCCTGGATGATGCGGTGGACTCCATCTGCAACTACGAGGGTGGGCTCATGGGCCACACCTTCCTCAGTGATGGGGAGACCACCATCGTTGTGGAGCACACCATCAAGCACGATTGCAAGACCACGGTGCTCACGGGGGCAGATGTTGTTGTCCGAACGAACCATGGTGTCTCCCATGAGGACGCCGGGTACACAGACGGGAAGGACGCGGAGTCCTCTCACAAGCGGTCTGATGATGCAGAAGCTGCGCTCTCTGGGGTCAAGAAGATCGAGGATTTGGCTCCTACCTTGATGGAGGCTCGGGGTCGGAAGAAGGACCCCAACAACATGGTGCGGAACACCGCCAACATGCGTACCACGTCCCAGATGCTGCTCGACCTGGACAACCTGACATTGTACCTCTACCTGATCCCAGGGAAGGTGCAGTGGAAGGGGTACGTGAACAAGATGCCCAAGGGTCGGAAGCCGAAGCTCAAGCTTCAGGTGCTCCGGTACAAGGACGGGGACAGCCTTGATCTCGAACCAGTCCTGAAACAGGCCCACGTGGAGCCCATGGTGCAGATGGAAGACCATGGCTCTGATGAGGTGATATTCTACCTGAGGGACAGGAACACCGATAAGGTGTTGGCCGACCTCATCCTCACCGCTATGGATCCCCCCGGCTACTGGTTCGTGGGTCATTCCGGAGCCCTTGTGCGGGGACAGGGGTATGGCACCGAGCTGTACATGGCTGCCATCAAGTACGCCACGGAACAGGGACACGGGGTGGTGTCCGATGAGGAAGCCATTGCCTCAGCCAAGGCAGCACGCAGGTATGTGCGGCGACGCGGGGTGCATTTTCAGGACGGCTCCGTGTACAAGACACGCAGATCCTTCCTGACCTTCTGCCTGGGGTATCCAGAGGAGGAGGATGCTCACGACATCAGGGACGCGGTGGTGATGACCTCTCGCAAGGGTGCTGCCTACCCCTCGGAGAGATGATGCCCACTCTGACCCCTACCGGGCAGTCCGCCATGATGGATGGTGTTGTGTGGCTGGGTGATGTGCGGAAAGACCTCTTCATCCACTTCACCACACAGGAGAGGGCGGATCAGATCCTGGCAGCAGGCAAGCTCCTGATGAACCCTCCCTACAAGAAGTTCGGGACGGATGCCGTCAACGCAGTCTCCCTCAAGTGGGGGTGGTGGTCACCTGGGGTGCAGATGAAGCACCTGGGTTCCAAGGCTGACCTTGTGGGGATCGTGTTCCAGACATCCGTGGTCCCCGAGCGGGGGTATGTGGAAGAGATCATCTGGAAGCGGGACGTACCCCTCAGGGGTGCCAAGGTGGTGCCTTTGTCCCAGGGTGCCTCGATGCTCCGGCGCACCCCAGAGCGCATCGCGGAAGACGACATGGTGGTCTACAAGGAATCCCAGCTCCGTACAGCCGGGCTGGAGGTTGCCTGGGGGATGTGCTGTCGCGGTAATCCCTCTATTTAGTCACCGCTGGTAGAGGAACCCTATGCCCACTGTCGATAAAGTAGCTGCCCGTTGGCTGGAAGCGCGCCAGGATCCCCTGGACGAGAAGTACATCCAGAAGCTCCGCAAGGAGTTCCTGATGCTCCTTCGGAACGCGGACAGGGCCAAGACTTTCGACACCCCCACAGCGGAGAAGTACCGCAAGGCTGTGGTTCGGTGGCGGGAGATGTTCGAGCTTTATGGGGGGCAGATTCGGGAGGACCTGAAGGGTAGAGAGCGTGCAGCCAAGAGCGGTTATGGGAAGAACACCAAGGCCAATGAACAGTGGGCACATTGGTATCTGGAACACATGAAGCCTTTCTGGGAAATGCACTATGAGCTGGGTAATGTTCCCGCGGTGCCAGACCTGCGCGCTGGTACTTCAGGAGGGCCTTTCGAAGACCCCGAGGTGGTGGAGGCCCGGCTTGTAGATTTTTATGAGACGCGCTATCCAGAGAGGGATGCCAAGAGGGAGGTTGAGCGGTATCTCTGGAGTTCCCCGCTCTGGACACGGAAGCAGGCAGAGGCGGATTCTCTGGAGCGTTGGGCGGAAAGCACTCGCAAGTGGGCTGCACGGGCTCGGAGCAAGGCTCGTGCAACGTGGAAGTATCTCACTGATCTGGGCAACTGGGCTGCAGAGTCCGGTTGGTATGGTGGGGGTGGGGAGGCCATTGCATTGACCACGACCCAGGATGAGAGGGTGAGCCTGGAAGGTTTCTCCCTGCTTTTCCGGGGGTTCGATGATGCTGGCTCGAACCAGGAGTATTTGGAGGCACTGAAGGCAGCCCTGGCCAAGTACAAGCAGAAGGCACGTAAGCACCTGCCCCTCCTTCTGAAGAAACAACTCCCATTCGTGGTGAACTGGTCCTGGGCCAAAGACCATGGAAGCGCCGCCGCCACCTACAACGGCGACCACATCGAGATCACTCCTTGGGGGTTGACTTCCAACACTGACAACATGGTGCGGACATTGGCTCATGAGATGGGCCACCACCTCTACGACATCCTGGGTCGGGAGAAGCAGCACTTCTGGGAAAGTGCCCTCCGTGGGGACTACAAGAAGCTGGATTTGCGGCATGCAGTCAAGGTCATGAAGTCTGTGGGGGCTAGCACCACCATCAGTGACAAGCTGGCTCAGAAGGACCCCATCCTCTATCTGCAGTTGGGCACCCTCCTGAACCATCATGGCTACAAGGGTTTGGACTTGTTCGGGCTGAAATCCATTGAGGAGTATTTGGCAGATCCGGAGAACAGTCCCATTGTTATAGTGCCTGCCTCTCCAATCTCAGCGTATGCGGGAACGAGTGCCTCAGAGGCTTTCTGTGAGGCTGTCGGGCACCTGGTGGCCTACGGCAAGAACCGGCTGCCTGACAAGGTGTTGGGTTGGATGAAGATCATGCTTCCCCATGTGAAGTTCGGGGCAGAGCGGCTTGGCCCCAACACCCCGCTGATGGAACACGGCAAGGTCAAGGTCAAGTACCGGGTGAAGAGCAGTGGCAAGGGCGTCGCTGTGACGGTCTATTATGGCCGTGGGAAAATTGGTGGGATGAATGCTTTTGTCACCAAATACCCCGAACGGGATTACTGCGGAGATGACGTTTGGAAGCTCCTGAAGAAGTACCCACAGGTTGAGGACACCAGCCGTGGTAGGTGGACACCAAATGGCGGGGAAGAGCGCACCAACACGAGGGGTCTCCAAGTCTACAAGGCATTCCTCACCGATGAAAGCAAGCAGGGGTTGGGCATTGGCAGGGCGATGTACCTGGCGATGATGGCGGAGTGGTTCGATAAGGTTGGGCCCTTCCTGTTCATGCCTATGGTCTGTGGGTTGGGTACATCGGGGACATCTGCCGCAGCTTTCCGTGTGTGGAAGTCTCTGGCACGGGATTTCCCCTCCAGCGGCAATGTGATTGCAGTGCTTCGGCGTCCTCGGTTGCCTTCCCCCTCCAAGGTAGCACACAGGTTCATGGGAGATTCTTCTCTTCACCCTGTGAGGGGTATCTCCACGCATGACGGGGACGGGCGTCCTCTGCGGCAGCCCTCTGGTTTGTTGCGTATGATGCCTGACTATGGAGAGGGCGGAGCCAATCTCCCTCGTGGGAATCCTGGTGAGGTCGAAGAGGTGTGCGAGGAACTGCAGGCTATGGGGATGCGGGTGGCATCCCGTTTCAAGCAGGCCAGGACCTACAACCGCATTGCGTTGTATGACTTCGACGGGACTCTGTTCCGCAGCTGGGAGACGGAGCCTTCCTGGTGGAAGGGGACTTCTCTCGACACAGGCCCCTACTCGTTCTTCGTGCGTCCCGAGTCCCTGGGGGAGCCCTATATTCCTGAATCCCCCGGCTCTGATTACTGGGTCGCCAAGAGCGTCGCAGCAGCCAAGAGGGATGCCGCTGACCGAAACGTCCTCATGGCGGTGGTTACCGGGCGTGTGGGTGTACACAAGCAGCGGGTGCGAGATCTGCTCAAGAGCAAGGGCATTGCCCCCCAAGCCTTCTATTTCAACCCAGGCATGGACGCTGTGCGCTTCAAGGTGGCGATTATCCGCACGTTGCTGGTGAGCAACAACATCACGGCTGTGGGTGTGTGGGAGAACGAGAACCAGACCGCTTATAAGAGGGCATTGGAACATGCAGCCGAAGCTTTGGGTCAGGACATCAAGGTCACTGTCCACAGTGTTCAAGTACCTCCCAAGCCTCTTGTGTGCGGGCCTGCGGACTTTGGGCTCTCGGAGGGCAGGGTGGCAGCATATGATCTGATTACAGACCTCATGCCTAAAGAGATGGACACATTCAGAATCGGACCTTTGCACATCAGTATTTCTCCTGGGTATGACAAGTTCCAACGCCTGTTCACCCGGCAGATGGCTGCTGCCCTCCAGCAGCACAAGAAGCTCCTCCCAGAAATGCAAATCCGAGCAGCAAATGTGGTGCTTGTACACTCCCGAGGTTGGGGTGAGGATCTGGCGGGCGACTATGACGACGGGACGATCCGGATCCTATTCAAGAACAGCCCTGCCGCTGTGGAGACCGCCTTGCACGAGATCGGGCATCAGCTGTGGGATCACAACAGTGGTTTGCGGAGCCAGTGGCGTATTTTTGACTCGGTTGCATGGGATACCAAGGGGTATCGGATCAATGCTGTAGCTTCGGAGAGCATGGAGGAGCACTTCTGCGAGGCATACGCCCTTGTGGTGGGTGGTTCTCTCCGGGGTTGGCGGAAGGAGGCTATTCTGATGGCTATCGAAGGAAAGACCCACCCCAGGATGCAGGCATCCAGAGTGGCCACACGGTTGGCGGATCGGTTCCTCAGTGCAGCAGCCAAGTACCAGAAGAAGAAGGAAGTCCCCAAGGCTGATGGCAAGGGGACCATGACCGTCTACGAGTACAGCGACGGGCAGGTTCAGCACCGGAACCGGGAGAAGGCCGAGCGCGTAGAGAAACTACGGGGGAACCTCGACAAGCTCCGTGGCCAGGTGAAGAAAGACCTCAAGTCCAAGGACCCAAGCACAAGGCTCAGTGCTTTGGCTGTGGGGCTCATGAACGACACCTACGAGCGTGTAGGCAATGCAGGCTCCGCCAAGGAAGGACACTTCGGTGTCACCGTGTGGCAGGCCCAGCATGTAACCCTGGGCAAGGGGAAGGCCACCTTCAGCTATGTAGGCAAGAGCGGGGTCAAGCAGAAGAAGGTCACCTCCGACAAGGCTTTGATCTCTGTGCTGCGTGAAGCCATGAAGGGGAAGTCCGGTACGGATAATGTGTTCTCACTGGACGATGTTTCCGTGGGTGCTAGCGGGGTGAACGAGTACCTCAAGCAGTTCAACATCACCGCGAAGGACATCCGAGGGCTGCATGCCAACAGGGAGATGCAGACCCGGCTCAAGAGCGTTCGTTCCAAGGGCGGCAAGCTCCCAGCTGACAAGAAAAAGCGGGATGAGAAGCTCAAGGCGGAGTTCAAGAAGGCTCTGGAGGGAGCTGCAGAGGCTGTGGGCCATGAGCCCACTACCCTGAAGGGTCAGTACCTCGTGCCTGGGTTGGAGGACAGCTACATCAAGGACGGCACTGTGATGGACAAGCTGCACAAGAAGGCTCGTGTGGCACTTCCCCCAAGCAAGTGGGTGGATGCGGTGTCTACGGAGCTGGACAGGGCTCAGAAGGAACAGGTCTGGACCGTTTACCACATGACCTATGCGACTATCGGAGAACACATTGGGAGCTTGGGGCAGCTCCTGTCCAAGTACAAGCTCCTGTGGTTGATGGATGTCGATGGTGACCAGGAGATCGATGCCTTCATCGCCTACAAGAAGACTCCTTTTGGCTACAAGATCGCCCTGGGAGGAACAGACGGCACCAGGGCTGCTGTGAGGGCATTTGTGCGGAAGCACCAAGAGTTGATGGTGCGTCCAGGGTGGTATGCAGAGGCATCCGGCAAGCCCGATAAGCTGATGTCCAAGATGGGCCTGCGCCCTCTGGAAGATGAGAGTGCTGTGCGTGGGGTACTGGTAGGCAAGGACATCGAGTGGGGGCAGGATGGTTGGTACACCCGAACCCTGGGTGGTCTTGGGAAGGTTAAGAAGCGGATGTACGGACACCCCATAGTGAGGGGTCGTGCGCTCATGGCCTCCGATGTGGAGTGGGAAGACCTCACAGGGAGGACGCTTACGGGTGAGGTGGTAGACACGGACTCCAACGTGTGGATCGTGGCAGATGCCACTGGCAGAGAGCATCACCTGGAAGATGGGTGGGACTTTGTGCGGAGGGTGGCAACCAAGACCCCCGCAGAGCGTGAGGATGCAGAGGTGGAGCGGCTCAGTCGCAAGGAGCCCAAAGTCAAACCTCCCCGCAAGGATCTCCGCAGGCAGCGTATGGAAGTGGATCAGGAAGACGATCCCGACATGAAACAGGACAAAAAGAATCAGTCCCACAATTACAAGGACATAGGGGCAAGCGTGCTTTCTGTGCTGGAACGACAGTACAAATTCAGCGCCTGGACGGTATGGTAGGGAGTTTCCCACAACCCCCACTGAGTTTCCCCTGGGCTGTCCAAGTTTCGACATACGGGAATTTCAGGGGTTTTTAGGCAAATAGTCTGTCTATACCCTCCCCTTATGAGCGACAGGCAGACTCCCAAGTGATCTGTCTTGCGCCGCTACAGACAGTCTCACTACAACCCCAGCAACAGGAGTCGCCCCATGGCCAGGATTACACGCCAAGGTGCCCGCAACGTCACGCTGGATCTCGACAAGATCGCTTCTCTGTTCCAGGATCACCACGAGCTGATGGGCATCCCCCAGAAGATCGCTGCTGATTTCGCATATCGCTGTGACCTCATCTCCGACCATGTGGAGAGGCATGTCCTCGCCATGGAGAAGTCCGCAAGCGAAGAGGAAGAGGGAAAGGAAGCAACTGAGGCCGAGAAGCCTCAGACCCAGATCGATGATGATCCCGCATCCGACGACCAGAACAAGCCCGAGCACTACTACCACGGGAAGAACGCCGAGGACGAGACCGGACTTTCGGTCGAGCCTACTGGCGGCTTTGACCCCAATGAGATCGCTGACAAGAAAAGCGGTCCCCTTGAGGCACCTCCCGCAGAGGAAGGCGTCGAAGGCCACTTCACCCAGGTTAACTTCCAGCAGCTTTGCGACAAGGAAGAAGGCCCCGGTGTCGGAACCCAGGTCGACAAGTTCGCCGCCGAAGAAGCTGTACTTGCCGCCATGCTGGAAGAAGAAGGCATGACTGGCAAGGCCGCTGGCGACGACGATGACGAAGATGAGGAAGAGGACTCCGATGAGGATGTCGAGAAGGAAGCCTCCGAGACGGAAGCCTCCGAGACGGAAGCCTCTACCGAGACCTTCCACGGCTACAACCTTTTCGCATAGGGGATCACCTTGACCCATTCCCGTACCGCCGTGAACTACCAGGAGCGTGCAGCTGAATTTGCTGTGGGTGAAGAGGTGGAGACCGTCAACGGTACGCATGGGCGCATTGTGGCCCTCTGGCCTGCCATTGGCATGGCTGATGTGGAGTTCCCCAACGGGAGCCGTCGTATCCCTGTAGAAGAGATGTACCGGGCTCCTGGTAGCTGGGTAGCCTCTCCCCAGGGCGAGACTGTTCCAGGGGGACTCCCCACCGTTTCTGTTCCTGGTGGCTCTGTCGCTCCTATCCCCCCTCCCGTCAAGAAGACCGCTTCCCCACAGTCCCAAGAGCGCGTTGCTCGGGCTTTTGTGAAGAGGGCTCTCTACTGGGCAGGGAAGGACAGGCAGTACAGGGCTTCTGGTGATGAGGTCGATTCAGGACTCTACTGCTGCCCCAAGTGCAAGGCACGGGGGGAAGAAATCCCAATGAGACGTGCGATCTACAAGCGGCGCAATGGTTGTAGTGATCGGCTCTTGGGATGTCCCTCCTGCATGTTCTTGATCAAGCGGTCGGATGTCCTGAATGACCCCACATACCAGGTAGAGGTTGTCTGATGGCGTTCCTTCGCACAGCCTCCGCCTTGGTAGTACAGCCATCCATCAGCCCCAAGGGCTGGGGGAGGGTTCGTACAGCTTCCAAGGTAGAGGGAGCACCCTCCAAGAATCTGTCGGCACAAGCCAGCGAGATTCTCGGCACAGATTTTGACCCGTCCAAGTACCTGCTGACCCATTGCACCATCGTCGCCTCCGTGAATGTCGAGTCTGTCCCCAACGTGAAGTTGGGTTCTCTCACAGAGGATGGTCACAAGGTCAACCGCAAGTACGTTGACTACCGTGTCAGCTCCGACACGGACAAGTACATCAACAACAACCTGGACTGCTTCGGGCGGGACGTGCTGCTGGACAGCTACTCCACGTTCATCGGGGCACAGAACTATCAGGAACATGTTCAGGTCGAAGCCATGTCCAAGGGCCGCATCATCGATGCCGTAGCCCGTGACATTGGCGACTCCATCTATGTCGATATCCTGGTGGCCACGGATCGGAAGCATACCGAGCTGGTCAAGGATATCGAAGCAGGCAAACTCGGCACACTCTCCATGGGTTGCAGTGTAGATGAGACCATCTGCACCAAGTGCGGCAACGTCGCCGTGGACGAGACCGAGCTTTGCCATCATGTCCGCTACGAGAAGGGCAACATCTTCTATGACGACAAGGGGCATCAGCACCGTGTCGCGGAGCTGTGCGGACACCCCTCTATCGAGCCCCATGGTGGAGTGGCATTCATCGAGGCTTCCTGGGTTGCAGCACCCGCTTTCACTGGCGCGGTCTTGCGGAACATCATCCACCCCGGCGATCTGACAGACAAGCAGGCTTCCCGAATCCAGGAAATCCTGAACACCCCTCCCTGTGACTGGACTGACAGCTGTGGTATCGCCAAGGCTGCCTCCGAGACCACGAGTGAGCGGGTTGTCGGCAAGGTCGCAAATCCTGCTGTTCAACACACCCTGGTCCTTGACCCCCATCGTCAGGCAGGCACCCCCGTGGATGCTTTCAACTTCGATGAGCCGGGCGGTGACGAAGGCGGCGGTGACGAAGGCGGCGGTGAAGAGGCTGAGAAGCCCAAGGAAGAGAGCCCTCTGCACCAACTAGAGGATGATGTCCTCCATGAGGTAGTGGACAGGGTCAAGACCCGTGTCCGTGAGGACTTGGAGCGGGACAAGGATAAGGATGCCCCTGTAGTGGCTCCCACCTTTGCTCCTAACGATACTCTCATCAAGGAAGCTCGTAAGAAAGCAGCACGCTCTTTGCAGCGTGTCCGTGTTGCGGCAGCCAAGCAAGCCTACAGGCAGGCATATTGGGCAGCCACAGCTACGTTGACGAAGACTGCTACTTCCGATGCAGACCTTGTGAACAGTGTGGCAGTACTGGACGGCAACTTTGGGATTAACGTCCCTGTGGATGTCTACCAGGCAGCCCTTTCGGTCGGTTCTGCCGATAACTACCCTACTGTGGGGAAATTCCTGACCGCGTGTAAGAGCACGGTGAGGCGTCCTATCAGTCTCCAGGATGCCAAGGCG
>Ga0208769_1001199_pt1 | contig 11627 bp, 11 predicted proteins | sample AntAceMetag02UKC_FD_184768 | JGI IMG/M metagenome (GOLD analysis project Ga0208769, IMG submission 184768) | Saline lake microbial communities from Ace Lake, Antarctica- Antarctic Ace Lake Metagenome 02UKC (SPAdes) (version 2) | ecosystem: Environmental > Aquatic > Non-marine Saline and Alkaline...
AAATACTAGCAATAGAGTTAAAAAATGGGGTTTTAAGATTTGATAAAAATTCTTTAAATTTTATAACCAGTATCTTATCAACTTCATACTGTAACAAGGAGACTTTAAGAGCAACGGTAATAAACAACGTAATTGCAACAACTTCTACAGAAAATAAAGCTGCAATAAATATAATCCCGATTCTAATCGGAGTAATATATAGATCAATTAAAAAAACTTTTTTAGGCTTATTAAAAACATATAAGGCTGGTGGAGCAAAACCATTGGACAATATCTGTAAAATACCATTTAAAGAAAATATTTGAATAAGTATTATTGCTCCACTCCACTCACTATCAAAAAAGTTATTAATTACAAAAGGTGCTAACAGTATAACCGAAGCAAAAAAAGGGAAACTGAATGATGCAAAAACATGACTTAAGTTTAAATAAGCTTTTTTGTATTTGTATATATCTGTTTTTAACTTAGAAAAAAATGGGAAAGTTACTTTATTAATAGAACTAATCAAAAGTTGAACTGTTTTGCTCGTAAACTTTTTAGCAAAATAATAGACGCCCAACACCTCTACACCAAGTATTTTTCCAATTATTAATTCATCAATATGAAGACCAATATAATTTAAGAAACTTCTTAATGTTACATAAAAACCAAAATTAACATGTTTTTTTACATCATCTAACTTAAAATGAAGGCTTGGGAACCAAATTTTTTCTTTTAGAAAAACATATGAAAACATTATGACAGAGACCAAAACTGAAACAACTAAAGCTATAACGTAACCTAATACATCTAACCCCAAGAAGATCAAAACCGCTGTCAATAAACCCATAACTAAATATTTAGCTATATCAATCTTACTAGTTACATTAAAACGTATCTCTTTCTCTAGAACTGCTCTAAAAACTAAGTCTAAAGGTTCAAATAAAAACACTAGAGACAAAACTCTGATATAAAACTCTAAATCTGGCTGACCATAAAAACCTGCCACAAGACCAGCGACAATATTTATAATTAGGAAAACTGAAATACCAATAAAGAAATTTAGCCAAAAAATACTTGAAAGTTCATTGCTTGAATTTTTTTCTCGAGCAATTATCGACTGTGAAATACCAAACTGAACAAATGTTTCAGAAAAACCATATATCACCATAATAATACTAACTAATCCCAGTCTTTCAGACCCTAAAAACAAAGACAGAAAAAATAAAATCAAGAAACCCATCGCTCCCTGAACAAAAGTATTAAAAAAGGTCCATTTAAAACCTGATTTTGATTTTTGATAGATATCTGTCATTTTTATTTTTTAACCTGACGTGAGATACGTAACAAATTTATAAAATTTGTAAATCCAAAACACATACTCCAAAACAATAACTTTAATTTTATTAATAATGTTAAATCTTTTTTTGTGGATAATACTTTGTAAAATGGAATAAACAAAGTCTTAATATATTTCAAATAATTATTTTTGAGATGAGAAAATCTCTGTGGATATAATTTTACTAAATTCAAGGCACCTTCATTTGTTCTTTTGTACTTTTTTATTAATGCTTTTTGATTTCTAGGAGGATGAATAACAAACAATTCACTATCATAAGTCATATTAAATATTTCTGCATCACCAACCCTATTGCCAAACTCTACATCACCACCAGACCATAGCCTATCATCAAAAAAACCAATTTTCACTAGCACTTCTCTTTTAACAAAAAGATTAGCCGTTGGTGCATAATTGTAGTTTTTTAATTTAATTTTAGTGTTAAAAGAGGCTAAGTATTCATAATAATGAGCCAATTTAGACAATTTGTCTTTGTCAATTATCACATTTCCACCTATATAATCATTTTTTTGTAATAAATCGAATCCCCTCCCAAGCCAATCATTTGGGACAAATATATCAGCATCAACAAAGGCGATAAACTCACCTCGCGATTTTGTTAAAGCCATGTTCCGAGCATGATATGAACCCTGATTAGGAACGATGTTAATTGGATAAATATTATAATTTAAACAGATTTTTTCTGTTTCTTTGTCACCACCATCATTAGCGACGATTATTTCATATCTATTGTTATCAAAATCTTGATTAAAAAGAGACTTTAAAGTAATCTCAAGACCTTCAGGATCTTTATAAACCGGGATAATGACACTAATAAAATTATTTTTTGTTTCAAAGCTAAAGTTATGATTCATGAATTCAGACATTAATCAATTAAATCTCCCGGCGAATGATTTTGGATATTTACAAATATCCAAAAGTTTATTTAAAAAATATCTACTAATTCTAATGGGGAAAATAAAAAATATTAAAATTATTATATTTTTCAAACTTGGCTTTTTTAAAATTGATAACAATATCATTTTAAAATCTTTTTTTCCACCAAACAACCGATATATTGCCAATTTCAAAGCTGCAGAGCTTAACTCATATTTGTTAAAATTATTTCTATGTTTTTCAAGTAGCATGGAAAAGCCATTTATTTTTTTGGTAGTTGAAGAACTTATTTGATCAGGATAATAATAATGAATATAAAGAAATTCTCTAACGTGTCCACTTTTATATTTTTTGTTTAATCTTACCAAGAATTCTCCATCCACGGCAGAAGGAAATCTCTCGTCAAATAAGCCAACCTCATCAAAAACATCTCGAGAGATTAGCCAAGTACTAGTAGGTCCACCATGCTCAAACGAAACTGTTTTGTTGTCTGAAATAGTTTTTTTAATAATCTTTTTTCCCTCTTGCCAAAGGGTCCCACAAAAGACAACTTTTATGTTTTCTTCCTGAGCAAGTCTGACTTGTTTTTCTAATTTTTCAGAAAGCCAAATGTCATCATCGTCTAAAAAGGCTACATATTCACCTTTTGCCATTTTTATACCCACATTTCTAGTTGCAGCATTACCAAGATTATTAATATTTTTATGATATATTACTGAATAATCCTTATTTTCATCAATATATTTTCTAATAACTTCAAGAGTGTCGTCTGTTGAATTATCATCAATAATAATAATTTCAATATTTTTATAGGTTTGTTTTATGACACTCTCAACAGCCTTGATTAGTTTATCAGAGCGATTATGAGTTGGAATAATTACGCTAACTAATGGTTTAGTCATTATTTTTTTTTAAAGCTATATATATTTCCTTAGCTGGAAAACATCTTGGCTGTATTTTTCCAAGAAAAAGCGAGAAATAAAAAATTATGTTAATTACTAGTTTTTTAATCAACGATTTTTTTCTATTTTTTGAAGAAATATTTTTTGGATTCACACTTTTTTTATCTTTTTTAAATGACTCCAAAATAATCAACAAAGCAGTTGATATTCTAAATTTTTTTATAATCTCAAAATTTGAACCAGCTAAAATTTTTGAAATGCTATTTTGAGAAAAAAAGAACAAATGTTCAGGATAGCTAACACTTTTTAGTAAATTATACCAAAACTTTGAGATTTTTCCAAAATTTCCTGTCTCAAAAACCAATAATCCATCATTTTTTAATATTCTTTCAGATTCTTTAAAAACATTCTTAGGAAAATACAGATGACTTAAAACATCCCAGCTAAAAACAATATCAAAATGTTTATCCGGTAAATTTTTTATCTCATCTTCAATCAAGCCTTCATAAATATGGACTTTAAGTTCTTTTTTTAGATAATTGATCTGATCTTTATTTATTTCAATACCCGAAGTAGTAAATCCATGTTTTTTAGCCATGGACAGAAAAACTCCATAACCAGGACCAAACTCTACAAGGTTTCCAGATTTTTTATAGTTAAGTATTTTCTTGAATGTATAATCACTAACCTTTTCCTTCATTGGTGTGCTTTTGTTTATACTTAAATCACCTTCAGATTTATGATTATAGTAATTTGCCAATTCATCTTTAGTCGGTTTATTTGCAATAAAGACGGTATTACAATTCGTACATTTATTGCCAATATATGAATTTTCAACCCAAAATTTCTCGGTTTCTTGATCATTACAAATTGGGCAATTTATTTTCTTTGTAAAATTCATCCTCTAATCTTTTAGTAGATTAATGTATTGTTTAGCAATAATATCCAAAGAAAATTCAGCTAATTTTTCTTTATTATTACGACTCATCTCGATCATTAATTCCTTATCAGCTAAGATGGTTTTTATCTTATCAGCTAGCTGATCTTCATTTTTTGGATCAACTAAAAATCCATTTTTTCTTTCTTCTACAAAATCAACCTGTCCCCCATGATTAGTTGCAACGATAGGTAGACCCACTTGCATTGCTTCTTGAAGAACTATTCCAAATCCTTCATGTAGAGAGCTAAGGATATAGACATCACTAGCAGCTAAAAACTGAAATTTTACTTTTTCATCCACAAACCCAGCTAAATGTAGTCTATTCTCAACTGCTATCTTCTGTGCCAATTCAACTAGATTATTTTTTTCAGGGCCATCTCCAACAATAACCAACTCAACATCATTTTCCAATTTTTTAAGAGCTTTAATCAAATAATCAAAACCCTTTCTTTTGACTAAACGACCGACAGCAACCAAATAGAGCTTATCCTCACGCAAGCCTAGGTCTTGACGTTCGACCTTAGCAAAGTCAACAATTTCATAAGGTATAAATATTATCTTTATATCTTTCTTAATATTGTAATATTTAATCGCGTTATTTTTAGTATCAGAAGAAATAGCAGCAACTGCCGAAGCACTGTTGATTAAAAAACTAACAATCTTTCTAAAAAACCAATGTCTATGAGGAGAATTCTTCTTGGTTGGATCATAAATATCTCCACCAACAATATTCAATATATTTGGTAATTTTTTTATTTTTGAAATAGCGTAACCCACTGGGCCAGTAGGTACGGCAAAATACGTATAGACAAAGTCATAATCATTTTTCTGACATAAAAAAAGCGCCTTAAAAAAACTAAAGAAAACAAAAGATCCCATAGAAATCATATTCGCGACTGATGGCTCTTTCCTCCCTAATGCCGGGACTCTGTAAATAAATAGATTGCCTTTTTTTTCTACTTTACTTAGTTTTCCAAAACTAGAAGTCACAATATCAACTTGATAACCTAATTTTAACCAACCATTCATTACTTTCTGGCAAGCGACTCCTCCTCCTCCACCGATAGGCGGAAATTCATAATTTAAAACTAAAATTCGCCTGGACTTCATATTATTTTTTATCAACATTTTTTAATCTTTCCAAATCAGCATCGATCATCATATTGATTAAACCTTCAAAATTTACTTTTGGTTGCCAACCTAATTTTTCTTTGGCTTTATTATTTTGACCCTTTAAAGAAAAAAGTTCTGCTGGCCTTTTGTAGCGAGGATCAATTTTCACATATTGATTCCAGTCTTTTATGCCAACCCTATTAAAAGCAACATCTAGTAAATCTCTAATACTATGAGTTTTTCCTGTAGAAACAATGAAATCGTCAGGTTCATCCTGTTGCAACATTAGCCACATTGCTTCTACATAATCACCAGCAAAACCCCAATCTCTATAACTATCCAAATTACCAAGCTTTATATCCTTATCTAAACCAAGCTTAATTCTGGCAACACCGTCTGTAATTTTTCTAGTTACAAACTCTTTCCCCCTGATAGGAGATTCGTGATTAAATAAAATACCATTAGCACAAAACATGTTATAGCTTTCTCTATAATTAATAGTCAGCCAGTAAGCTGCTAATTTTGAAACTGCATAAGGACTTCTTGGATGAAAATAGGTTTTTTCACTTTGAATACCATCATCATTACTATTACCAAACATCTCACTAGTTGAAGCTTGATAAAATCTTGCTGTTGGACAACTTGTTTTTATTGCATTCAAAAGCTTAAGAGTACCCGTTGCATTAATATCAAAAGTTGTTAATGGTTGATCCCAAGATGTTCCAACAAAAGACTGGGCTGCTAGATTATAAACCTCGTCAGGGAGTATATTTTTAATAACATTAATCAAAGATGCCTCATCTGTTAAATCACCATCAACAAATTCCACGTCATTAACAATATTTAAATATTCAAGATTTCCCAGGCTACGGCTAGCCACTCTTCGGACAAGCCCAAAAACTCTATATTCCTTATTTAATAAAAATTTTGCTAAATATGCGCCGTCTTGACCTGTTATTCCAGTTATTAATACTTTTTTCATTTAACTCAAAAATTAATTATTAAAAAATAAAATATTCATATTAATCATCTCTATTTTCAAATGTTTCTTTAATATTATAAACAGTCTTACCATCAACATAATGATTTTTGATAATAATATCTGCTAAAATCCCCGAAATAAAAAGCTGAATACCCACTAAAATTAAAAATACTGCAAATAAGGGCCAAATAGTCCTTTGTAAAGAGATAAGGTGCATTATCCTTAATACTATCAAGGCAATGCCCATAACTCCTCCTGCTAGCATCATAATCACTCCTAAGCCCCCAAAAAGATGTAAGGGCCTTCCAGCATACTTACGCCAGAACCAGACTGACCACATATCTACAAAACCTTTCAAAACTCTTTTAAAATTATACTTAGTCACCCCCGTTGTCCGCGGTAAATGAGCAACTTTTTCTTCTCCAATAGTAAAGCCAGATAGATTTAAAATTGCTGGAATAAAACGATGCATCTCCCCAGTCAGATTAACTCCCTCAAAACATTCTCGCTTATAAACCTTGAGTGAGCAGCCTGAATCATGAATCCCGTCATTGATCAATAATTTTCTAAGATAGTTTGCCCCTCTGGAAGTAAATTTCTTAATAAAGGTATCTTTTCTCTCAAAACGCCAACCTGAGACAACATCATAATTGCCTTCTCTCATTTTGGTAAGCAACTTAGGAATCTCTGAAGGAGGGTTTTGACCATCTCCATCCATAGTAATTACCAACTCTCCCCTGGCGGATTTTATTCCTGCATCCAGAGCAGCAGTTTGTCCGTAATTTTTTCTAAAATTAACAATTCTCAAAGGCTTTAATGCCTTGCAAATTTCTAGAGTTTTATCACTTGAACCATCATTAACAAAAATAATCTCGTAATTTCCTTCGAGATTTTTCATAGTGTCAATAATATCAGTATGTAATTTAGTTATTGCCCCTTCTTCGTTAAATACAGGAACAACGACTGAATATTTTATTTCATTCATTTATAACAATCTTAAAATTTAAATACCTTTATAAAGTACCATAAATACTTGGTTTTTGCAACTTATTTTTGATAATATTCTCTATACCACTGAACAAATTTTTGTAGTCCCTTTTCAATACTGACTTGAGGCTGAAAACCGAATTCTTTGATAGATTCATCAATATCAGCAAAGGTTATTGACACATCACCCTTTTGCATGGGTAAATATTCTTTATCAAATTCTTTGCCTAGAGCTTTTTCCAGAGATTCAACAAAATACATAAGCTCAACAGGTTTATTATTCCCTAGATTAAATATCTTATACCCCCATTTTTTCGAAGGAGCTTTATTAAAAATGGCAATCACCCCATCAATAATATCATCAATATAGGTAAAATCACGCTTCATTTTACCATGATTAAATATTTTAATCCCCTCACCTTTCATAAGCTTTTCGGTAAATGAAAAATATGCCATATCAGGCCTGCCATATGGACCATAAACTGTAAAAAATCTCAAACCCACACAATTATCAAAATGATATAGAGCTTGATAAGCATGAGCGATTAATTCATCAGATTTTTTTGTAGCCGCATATAGTGAAACTGGGTTATCTACTCGATCTGTGACTGAAAATGGTACTTTTTTGTTTTTACCATAAACTGAGCTACTCGAAGCAAAAATAAAGTTTATAATATCATTCTTCTGAGCCGCTTCTATAAGATTCGCAAATCCCACAATATTTGAATGAATGTAGGCTCCTGGGTTTTCGATACTATATCTAACCCCAGCCTGAGCAGCCAGATTACACACCAAATCGATTTTATTTTCAGAAAAAATCCTATTAACTAAATCATTATCAGCCAAATCCCCTCTATAAAGCTTATAATTATCAAATTTTTCCAATATTTTTGTCCGATCTTCTTTAAGTTGCGGATCATAATAATCATTGAAATTATCAATCCCCATCACGTTTTCTCCCCTGGCTAACAATCTTTTAGCTAGATGAAAACCGATAAACCCGGCTGTGCCGGTAATAAAATAATTCATTTCTTAAAAATAATATTTATATTACTTATATTATAGCATTGTTTAAATATTTTTAAATTTATTGACTAAAGTTAGTTAAATTTGTATAATCTAATATATAAAACAACCTTATGCAACAACCTTCAGTCGCCATTGTTATAATCAATTGGAATGGTATTTCAGATACTAAAGCTTGTTTAAACTCTCTAAAAAAAGTAAGCTATCAAAATTTTAAAATTTTTCTAGTCGATAATGGGTCTCGCTATCAAGAGGCTCATTTTTTAGAAAAAGAATACAATGGCTACATTCATAAATTAATTATTAATGAAAAAAATCTTGGTTTTACGGGAGGTAATAATTGTGCTATTAACTACGCCCTAGCTGAAGATTTTGACTATGTTCTTTTATTAAACAATGACACTGAGGTTAAGACTGGTTTTCTTGAACCTTTGGTTGATTTTGCTGAAACTGATAAAAACATAGGCATAGTTGGCTCAACTATTTATACTTATAGAAACAAAGATGTTATTTGGTCGGCTGGGGGCAAATTCCGCTGGTGGACTTCATATGGCTTGCTAATGCTTCAAGGTCGAAACAATTCTAGCCTCAAACAAAAAAAACCATACAAGGTGGATTATGTAAGTGGTGTTTGTTTGTTAATTAAAAATGAAGTTGTAGAATCAATCGGCTTACTTGATGAAACATTTTTTTCTTATCAAGAAGATATCGACTGGTGTTTACGAGCCAAAACCCGGGGCTGGGATTGCTGGCAAGTTCCAAGCAGTAAAATTTGTCACAAAATTTATCGCCACTTTCAAAAAATTACTCCTAATCAAGTTTTCTTTTTAACCAGAAATAGACTCTGGCTAGCACGAAAAAATCTTCCTCACTTCCGCTACTATTTAGTGGTTATAATCTGGATTTTTTACAAAATCCCTCTTAAAATTCTAAAAAATATAATTTATAAAAGTGAAAGAAGTTTTTTTCAAGCTCATAAACAAGCTTTAAAAGAAGGTCTATTATTTAAAAAAAACTATCTTGATAAAAACAACAATCTAACTAAAAAAGTTTAGTGCTTAATTAAAAACAGCTCGGGGACCAACTCAAGCTGTTTCATTTTTTACTTTATTTATTTTCAGAAAGAGACTGTTCTTTTTCGGCAGTATAGGTCATTACTCGTGCGCCTTTTGTGTCTTCAATGGTTTTGATTAAACCCTGTTTTAGCTTAATCACCGGGAACCAATCAAGCTTGTCTTTGGCTAAAGATATTTCTGGCACCCCTTGTTTAAGTAAATAGGGCAAAGGTTCAGAATAGATTATTTTACTGTCAGATTCAGCTATCTCAATAACAGTCTTAGCTATCTCCTCAATAGTGTATATGTCCTGATTGCCTAGATTGATTGGACCAAGCCCTTCTATTTCCATCAACTTTTCCAAACCATCTAAAATGTCATCAATGTAACAATAACTAGAAATTTCTTTACCAGTTCCATGAATCTCAATATCGATATTATTAATCGCTGAATTTATAAAATCAGGAATCATCCGACCAGAATCCAAACGCATCTTAGGTCCATAAGTATTAAAAATTCTAGCAATCTTAAATGGTAAATTATGCTTACGTTGATAATTAACAACCAGTGCCTCAGAAAATCTTTTACCCTCATTATAAGCTGATCTAGGTCCAATAGGATCGACAAATCCCCAATAATTTTCATCAAAATATCTCTGTCCTTCCAAAGGTGAACCATAGACAGAAGAAGTTGAACCATGGACCAATTTAGCTTTATAATGCACAGCTAAATCCAAAATATTCTTAGTTGCATGAGAATTAGCTAAAATAGTATCTAGTGTAAAATCTTTATAACGCTTACTAGCTGAGGGACAGGTGAGATTGTATATCTCTTGAATGCCTTGATCCTCAATTTTAAATTTTTTAGTACCAGGAAATTTAAGTAGATCAAGAGGCTTGGTTAGGTCATGTCGAATAAATAAAAAATTAGGGTTTGCCAGAAAAGAATCAATATTAGCCTGAGAACCAGAAATAAAGTTGTCCACACAGATAACTTTATATTTTCTAACCAACCTTTCGCAAAGATTAGAACCAATAAACCCAGCGCCACCCGCTACTAAAATATTTTTTTTGTCAAAAATAGCTTGACTCATATTTTTTGAAATTTAATCTTAAAAATGTTTTTAAACATACTCCAACTTTGTTTAATAAATTTTGATGTTGTGCCAAGCATGGCTGAACCTGCCACTTCTGTCCAAACAGTTGGGATTTCTACAATTTTATAGCCCTTCTTTTTTAAGACATAAAGAAGCTGAATATCAATTGCCATGTCTTTTATGGTTAAATGTGGCAAAACATCTTTAATAGCTTGCTTTTTAAAAACCTTAGCTCCACACTGAGTATCACTATATTTTAAGCCTAAAAATATTCTATTAAGTATTGAAAATATTTCACTAGCTAATTTTCGAAGTATTGAATTTCTGCCATAGATTACTGAATCTTTTCGCCACCTTGCAGCAATCGCTCCGTCTGCTTGAAAAGCCGCTTCAATAACCTTGGCATATTCAGAAGCTTTAGTTGCTTCATCAACATCAACAAAACCAATATAGTCTCCCTCGGCTAACTCAAAACCTTTTGTGATAGCTCCACCTTTTCCAATCGCTTCTTTCACCTCATAAACATCTATCATGCTAGGATATTTTTTTTGCCATTCTCTGGCAATATCAGCTGTTTTATCTTTACAACCGTTGGGAATAATCAATATTTTTATTTGATGTTGATATTTTGAAAAAAACTCAACATAGTGTTCAATTGATTTACTAATTCTTTTTTCCTCATTATAAGCAGGGAAAACAATTGTTATGTTAGACATTTTTTTGTGCTAATTTTTTACTACGATAAGTCCAAAATTTATTGGCAAAGAAATTAATAAAAGTGGCAGCTGCTGAAGCAGCAATCAAGGCGACAATTTGTGAAGATGACAATTTAAAGCGAACTAGATCAAAGGCAGTAACATTTATAATCCAACCAACAATACTGACAACGGCAAATTTAGCGAAAATAGAACCTTTTTTATTAGCTAAATTATTTGAGTCTCCCAAGGCTTGTTTATAATCTTTTTTAAATGTCCAAATCGTATTCCAAAGATAAGAATTAAGCATTGCTATTAAAAATGAGAAAACTTTAACATATGTTTCAACTGAATCATCAGTAAAAATAAAACGCACAATCAAAAAGAAAACCAACCAATCAACGATTGTATTACTTACCCCCACAACAGCAAATTTAAAAAATTGCCACAACCCAGGAAACTTCTGGATATAAAAGCGAGGATCAATAAATTTAAGCTTTCCTACAAACATAGTTGTCTTTATTATACTAATTTTTCAAACTTTTGCCAAATCAAAAACTCCAGATAATTATTCTGGAATTCTTGATTTTTTAATTAAATTAGTTTTGGACAGGTT
>Ga0208769_1001201_pt1 | contig 11610 bp, 20 predicted proteins | sample AntAceMetag02UKC_FD_184768 | JGI IMG/M metagenome (GOLD analysis project Ga0208769, IMG submission 184768) | Saline lake microbial communities from Ace Lake, Antarctica- Antarctic Ace Lake Metagenome 02UKC (SPAdes) (version 2) | ecosystem: Environmental > Aquatic > Non-marine Saline and Alkaline...
GTAACTTGAAAATTTAATAATTAGTGCTAAGATTAAAGTGTGATTGTTTTTTAATGAAGTTTAATCGCTGAATTGATTAAAACAAAAAACTGCTCTTTGACTTTTTACATTTCGTAAAAGAGGAAGAGGTTGGGGGTTAAACCCCATAAAAATGCAATTACATTACATAAAAACTCATACAAAGCAAGACGGTAAATCGGCTCCGGCTGATTTATTTGTGTTGTAGTTATGAGTTTTTTTATTATTAGCAAAAAACATAGCCCTTAAATGCCCCATAGAGAAGTTTATATGAAAAACATAAGCTCTACTACCACTAAAAAACTTAAAATAAAGCAATACGAGAATAAAAAGATTGAGCATAAACCTTTTAAGGATTTAAAGGAGCTTTGGATTAATCGAGGGGAAGTGCTAAGAGATTAATATGCCAGAACTTAATTTTAAACAATATAAAGTCAATGAAAGAAAGTATGATATTAGATTTAATTATTATCATGCAACAGATGGAGAGAAAGTTTATTATAATAGAGAAACAAAACTATGGTGGAAACTGTTTGAACTGTTAGGGAATAACCTAGATAAAATAATATGTAGATTGCATCATAAATTTGGAAAGAAACGAGAATTAACTAAAAAGGATTATAAACTAGCAAGAGAATATGCTAGTAGTAGAGTATCCGAAGAAAAATACTTAAGAAGATTTGCAAGTATTAACCCTTATTCACAGAATGGATGGAGCAATATATTGTGGTGGATAAGACATAACCTAATTTATAGCTAACATTAAATAATATAATTATTTTAAAATAAATGGGAGAATGGAAAGGTCCAAAACAAGGGGTTGGTAAAAAAGGCAAGAGCGGTAGAAAACCACTTTATATAGAAAAGAATAAGATAAGCGCGATTAATAAACTATGGGAGAAAGTAGATGAAAAGATTAAACAAGGTATTGAGCTAGATGATTTTGAAAAGGAATTAGTTAAATCCTTATTGCCGAAAACAATCAAGACTGATGTAGATTTAACCTCAGGTGGTTTGCCTATACCAATATTAAGCGGAAAGTCAAATGAAATACCAACAAACAACAGCATTAAAGAAGCTATTAAATCTAAAGAATAGAATAAGAGGAATAGGCGGTGGAGCAAGTGCTAGTAAGACAATCGGAATAGAACAGATATTGATTGACAAAGCTCAAACGAATGAAAATAAGCTGATAAGCATAACGTCAGAAAGCATGCCTCATTTAAAGCGTGGCGCTATCAGAGATTTTTTAAGTATAATGCAAGGGCATAACTATTTTGTTGATAAGCGATGGAATAAGAGCGATTTTACATATACATTTGAAACAGGTAGTCAAATAGAGTTCTTTTCGTTAGATATGCCGCATAAGGTTAGAGGCCCGAGAAGAGATATATTATTTATAAACGAAGCGAATAATATCCCTTTAGAAACCTTTGAACAGTTAGAAACTAGAACCAGAGAGGTAGTTTGGCTTGACTGGAACCCAACTAATGAGTTTTGGTGGTATACAGATATACTGAATAATCTTAATTTTAAACCAGTAATTGACTTTTTAACTTTAACTTATTTAGATAATGAAGGTTTAAGCGAGCAAGAGAGAAATAGTATTTTACGCAGACGTGATAATAAGAATTGGTGGAAAGTGTATGGTTTAGGAGAATTAGGCGAAATAGAATCAAGAATTTATACCGGGTGGAGAATAATTGATGAAATACCACATGAAGCTAGATTAGAGAGATATGGATTAGATTTTGGATATACTAATGACCCGACTGCAATAATAGCAATTTATTATTATAATGGTGGCTGGATATTAGATGAAAAAGTATATCAAAGAGGAATGAGTAATAGAGATATTGCAAATATATTTAATAATTTCTCGAATAAAGAACAAAAGCTAGTAATAGCTGATAGCGCAGAGCCTAAGAGCATTGATGAGATTAGGTCGTATGGAATTAATATTATGCCATGTGAAAAGGGTAAAGATAGTGTTAACGCCGGTATTCAGTTAGTCCAAGACCAGCCAGTCAGTATAACTAAGCAAAGTATCAATACAATAAAGGAATATAGAAACTTTTTATGGATGACAGACAAGAATGGAAAGATAATAAATGAGCCAGACCCTAATTGTGAAGACCATGGCATGGATGCTATCAGATATGCTATGAAAACTTTAGGTAGATTAGAGCAAGAAAAAAGCTATTGGGACAGGGTATTCAAGGATGAACTAGATTCTGAAACAATTAATAAATTTAATAAAGAAATATGAACGAGAATAATATTGATTGGCAAGAACACAATTATAGGAATTTGGATAAACGAGCTTTTAAACAACAACCAAATATTGATGTTGAAGTATCTAAAATAGTTGGTAAAAAGATTTTAGCTACTGACTCTAGATTGATTAAAACTGTTTTAAAATGGCGAGGGAACAAGCCCGTAGATGGTAATGAACCCGCTGATAATCATTTAAAGGACCCGGAAAAGATTAAAGAACTAAAAAAAGTATTAGGATAAACTTATATGGCTGTAAAAATATTTTGTGATATATGTAAAAAAGAGATAACTGAGAGAGGTTTTATGTGTGAGATGAATATTATAGACATGGTAGTTAATCTTGCAGATAATACCGAACAACAAAGAAAAAATAGTTTACAAATTTGTAAAAAATGTTATGACGACAAATTCAAAAAAACAACCAAAATATAATATTATATTAGAACAGCTTGATAACACACTAAAGGCTAGTGGTAGCACTGTATTAGAAGCCATTGATAATCTAGGTTTAACCTGGCAAGATATTAAGCTCAAAGGTAACGTAAAAATTAGTATAGGGAAGAAGAAAGCAGAAAAGTTATATTATTTGCCACAGTTAAGAAAGTTATTTGCGTCTAAGCCGTTTAGAATGATGCAAGCCAAACACTTAAATACGTTATTAAAATAATTAATATATAAGAGCGTTCAATGAGTAAATACAAAATAGTCATTATCAATACAGAGAATAATAAGAGTAAAACAATTATAGATGATATTGATAAAAGAAAAAACAAAGATGATTTCGCTGTACTGGGCATTATGATAGAAGCTGTTCGAAAAACTTTAATTTAACAATTTATAAAAGCGTTCAAGATTTAGCAGTGTCCTTAAGGATTGCGAAGTTCTGAATGCTCTTAGTTTATCCTTAAAGACACTATTAAATCATAGTGTCTTTTAAATTAAAAGATTAATTATATGGATACAATATACGATTTTGTCAAAAAAGAAGAAATAAAATATTCTCAGTCCAAAGAACTTGAATCCGGCTGGGACTGGTGTATGAAAGACCACCTAAGACGTTCTTTTTTATATAAAAACTCTCAATTTGAAGATAGAAATGAGGACAGACATTTAAGACCTAATAAGAACATAGTATTAGGTATTTTAAATGTAAGCTATCGCACAGAGGGCTTTGACGTTAAAGATATTGAGCTTTTCATTGATAACCCGGATGAATATTGGAAATCATTTTTGGTTAGAAAGTATCATGAAAAATGGGCTTTAGACAATGGGATAGATACTTTTATAGATGAAATGGTAGAATCATACGTTGATTATGGTGGTGTTTTAGTCAAGAATATAGGTGAAAAAAGACCAGAAGTAATTGATTTAAGAACTATTGCTTTTTGTAGCCATAGCGAGCTATTAGCTAATCCTTTTGGTTTTAAGAGAAGTCTATCGCAATCACAATTAAGAGAAATGAAAGAAGCTGGCTGGGGTGAGGAGTCAAACGGTGCTGATGTAGACCTTGAACAATTAATTGTTTTAACAAAAGATGAGCCGAGTATTGATGTTTATGAAATTTATGGAGTGTTACCAAAAGAATATCTACAAGATGAATATCATGAGGTTGATGAAGAAAAACAAGATGAAATGCAGTTGCAAATAGTTGCTTATTACAAGAAGAAAGATAATAACAAAGAAGGAGTTACATTATTTAAGTCAAGAATACCTGATCTAGGTAAGATGTTTAAACTATTGAAACGTGATGATATTAAAGGTAGGGCGTTAGGTAGGGGCGGGGTAGAAGAATTGTTTGAACCGCAAAAATGGACTAATTGGAATGAAATTAAAATAACTGAATACTTAGAAGCTGCTAGCAAGATTATTGATTTAACTGATAATCCTAGCGTAGTGTCTAAGCATAAAAAAGGCTTAAAAGATTTAGACCATCATGATTTAGTAGAAGTGCTACCAGGGACTAAAGGCGTTTGGCAATTAGACAATATACCGAGAAATTTACCTTTGTTTGATAGGTCTGTTGAAAATTGGGAGCAAAATGCACAAAAGATAGGAAGTGCTACCGACCCATTGCAAGGAGAAACACCGCCGTCAGGCACGCCATTTAAGCTCTATGAAAGGCAATCTATTGAAGCTAAAGGTATGCACTCGTATCGTAGAGGAAAGATAGCTGTTTTTATGGATGAGATTTATAGAGATTGGGTATTACCACATATTCAAAAAGAAATAGTTAAAGGTAAAACGTTCTTAGAAGAATTAAGTAGTGATGAAATGATGGAAATATCAGAGAGAATAGCTGAAAATTATGCTAATAAAGTTCTTGTAGAAAGAGTGCTTGAAGGGAAAACATTTCTGGCTGGAGATAAAGATATTCTTATGCAGAAATCTACTGAAAAATTTAATAAGAGTAATAAGAAGTTTATTAAAATAATAAAAGATGAATTTAAGGATAAGGAGATTGGAATACGCACGAATATCGCTGGTAAACAAAAGAATTTAGATGCTATGACAGATAAGCTCGTTGGTGTATTAAGACAATGGATGCAAATGAGAGCCAGCGGAGTTGATACAAGTGGATTAGATAATATTTTAAATACTATACTCGAAAGTTCAGGACTTAGTCCAGTAATGTTCGGGCATAACCAGCCACAACAACAAAATGCAAGCATTAATCAAGGAGCGGCTCCAGATGTTGGCGGAGGACAAAATCTCGCTACAAGCGTTGGAGCAGCTGTTCAGGGATAAAATAAAACAAGAAAAACCAATACCATCTGACAATGATGATGATATTAAATTGGGGCAAAAATACAGAGCTTATATACAAGCTAGCGAATTATTAAATAAAATACTTTCAGACTTAAACAATTATGGCGTTAAGCCAGTCAAAAAGGATAAGTTTGATAAGGAAAATTAATATGAAAACTTTAGGAATAATCATTGGTATAGTTATGCTGATAATGGCTGGAACAATAGGTTATTTAGTCAATCAAGCTGATATACCAGCAGGGAGTGTAGCCCCTATGGGGGGTTACGATTATGCTCAATATAACGCCGCTTTAGCCGCTTCAAGCACGCAAATAATGGCTGGAGCTGGTATTTTTGGTTCAGTTACAGTTACTGAAGACGCAGCCGTGGTGGTTACTTTCTATGACGCTACAAGCACAGCAGCTCTCGCCGGTGCTAGTGCTTTATATACTACGGTAGCGATAATGGAATCCGCACAAGCTGAAGGTACTTATACTTTTGATACAAACTTAGTTAATGGTTTGGTTATGAATTGTACAAGTGATGCCGCTTTTGCTGGTGATTGGACTGTCACGTACAGACAAGGTTATTAATTTATATAAACAAAATTTATGTTAACAAAAATGGTGTCTTTAAAAGACAAATTAGGGACTGTTAGGTTACAGTCTGATGTGGTTGAAAAACCAAAGGCTGAAAAGCCTGAAAAATTAAAGGTCGTTAGTTCAAAAAAATCTAAGAAATCTAAAAGCAAAAAATAATATGAAAAAGTATATATTCGCTTGTATGATTGGATTACTGTTTGTTGGTGGTGTAGTATTTGCTGCTGACATTGTCCAGTATTTTCAAGGAAATACAACTGTTACTATCGGGGATAGAAGTGAAGATGTCCAAGTTGGTGCTTTCGCCGGGCCAGAGATTTACCAGGACTTAGACGTACATGGTTACGTAGCGGCTAATGAAAAAATAACTACTGCGGCTGGAACTCCGACAGCTTCTACTACAACTTTATTGTTGACTGATAGCGGCACTACTTTTATAATCTCTGGGACTGGGACAGCTTTTACTTTACCGGCCGTAGCGGTTAGCGATGGTGTAAATTATAAGTTTGTTACTGGAGCAGCTGATTTAACTACTAACGCCACTATTACTTCCGCAGATGGAGATGACATTGAAGGGACTTTAATCGTAGCTGGCGCGGTAGTCGATTGTGATGCTTCTGATGTTTTAACATTTGTCGCTACTACCGAGAATATTGGCGATTTCGTTGAAATTATGTCAGATGGTACTTATTGGTATATTATATCAAGTGGAGTTTTAACAGCTTCAATGCTAACTTGTACTGGTTAAAGGTCGTGAGTTTTAATAAAAAACTAGAATAAATAATATGAAGAAAATAATATTTGCCTGCATGATTGGTTTATTGATGGTCGGTGGCGTAGCGCTGGCCACTGATGTTATTCAATATTTTCAAGGGAATACGACAGTAATTGTTGGAGCTGAAAAGGATATACAGGTTGGTGCGTTTGCCGGACCTGAAATATACCAAGATTTAGATGTTCATGGTTATGTGGCAGCTGATATAAAAACGACAGCATTTGCCGCGACAAGTGTTTATTCCACTACCACACTTACAAACATTAATAGTGGGACAACTTATATCTTATCTGCGTCTGGGACAACATTCACTTTACCCGCTTTAGAGGATGGACTTAATTTTAGGTTTATAGCTGGGGGAGCTTTAGACACTGGAAATGTGATTATTGATTCCGCAGAGGGAGATAATATTGAAGGAACATTGATTGTTGCTGGTGCGGTTGTTGATTGCGCCGCTGAAGACCAAATTAACTTCGTGGTAGATGGAGAAAACTTAGGCGATTTTGTCGAAGTATTTTCTGATGGAACATACTGGTATATCGGTGAAAGCGGAACTTTAACAACAGCTAAAATGACTTGTACTGACCCGTAATAAATAAATTAAATATAGAGAATTACAACTCTTAAATGTAAAAATTAACTTGCGGTGATATATCCGCTACAAAAATATGTCTAAACTTAATGAGCTAGTCAACTCTTTAAATGACTCAAATGTTGAAGAGATTAAAGAACAAATACTCTCTGAAACAACTGCACGAGATAAGGCTAACAGACAGCTTTATTCACGTGCCAAAAAGGCTGAAGGATATGAATATGATAAACAAAATGAGAAATGGATTAAAAAGCCTATCACGCAAAAGTCTGACAAACCTGAAAAGGTTGAATCAAAAAATAAAAAGAATGAAGCCAACGAACAGGCTTTAATAAATTCTCAAAAGGCTTTATTAAATTCTCTCGGGTATAAAAGCCAAGAAGAGCAAAAATATATCTTAGACGAGTCCGAAAGACTAGATAAAGATATATCAGAAATTGTTGGGGATAAATATCATGTATCGAAACTAACTGATATTAAAGACCAAAAAACTGCTCAAAAGGGTATGCCCAAGGGTAGAGGTACTACCGGCGATGTTGAAAGAGATGTAGATTATCATCTTAAAAACAACACTACGCCAGATAATGTAGAACTCGCTAATAAAGTTATAGACGCTAGAACAAAGGCTTCAAAAGGCCCGATGTTCGCTGATGAATTACATAGCGGAAATGGAGAACTTTAAATTTATTTGATTCTTTAGTTTTAATTAATTAAAGAAACAAAAATGGCAATTAGCAATACAATCACTTATAACAAAAATGATTATGTGCAGAAAATGAGAGCCAGATTAAACGCGCCGTCTTCTTGGAAAGATGTTTGCAACGTGATTGTCAGTGATAACCGAACAATCGTAAAAGGTTATTTATCTGATGAAGGTGCTTTACAAACTGGTACTCGTGGTTCTGCTTACGGATACGATACGTTTACAATAGCGCAAGATACTCTAACAATCAGCACTAAAAAAATTATTCCTTTGTTTGTTGATGAAGCTGATAGGTATCAGCAATCTTATGCTGATAAAATGACTATCGCGGATAGACAGGGAAAACTAGTTAGTGAAAACTTTGAGACCTATATGTTAAGCCAACATGGCTTGTTTACAGATTTTGGTCTTACTGATTTAGCTAACACTGGTGATGATGATGGTTCTGCGATTACTGTTGGAGCGGCTAACATTGATGACTTAGTTCGTGCAATGAAGCGTAAAATTTACGCTAATAATGGCGTAGATATGGCGGTTGAAAAAGGCTTATTTACAATATGGCGGCCTCAAGACTTCATGCTCTTAGAAGCTTTTGCACAAGCGAACGGTTATGTATCCGCTGATAACACTTTAAAGAGTGGTATTCCGGCTGAAAAGGCTTTTTATTACATGGGTATGTCTCACTACCTTTCAAATTCTCATACTTCTGCTCATTTGTTTTCAGGAGTTAAAGGAATATTTGAAATTGGTATTTTGAGAGGTACTTATGGAAAAGCTAAGTTTATTGAAGACCCGACAGGTTATTCTGGGCTTGGTATCGTAACTCGTAGTGATTACGGTTGTGATGTACCAGATGGTTATACAGAATTGGTATTAGATGTGAATGTCGCTTAGTTTAACGTTTTGTTATATTCAGTCGCTAAATTATTGGCGACTGAAATATGCCAAAAACACTTGTAGGTTTACCAACCAATCGTTTAATCAAGCCAAAAACAGCCCAGTCATTATTGAGCTTGAACGGTAAGTTTGATACATTGATTTCTACTCGTGGCTATAACACAGCTGAAAATCGTAATCATATAGCGGCGCAGGCGGTTAAGGGAGGATATGATTATTTGTTGCTAGTAGATGATGATATGATTTATGAACCTGATAATCTTGAAAAGCTGTTAGAAAGTAACAAAGATATAGTCGGTGGTTTGTATAAAACTAAATATGAAAATCAAGAGTATGTGTTAGAATCTGATGAGATAAAAGACACAATGTTTGAATGTGAAGCAATAGGTGGCGGATTATTATTAATCAAAACAGAAGTATTTAAGAAAGTACCGCAACCGTGGTTTGGCTATCTATGGCATTCAAATGGAATGGTGAAAGAAAGCAATGACTGGTATTTTTGTCGTAAAGCACGTGAAACAGGATACAAGATTTGGTGTAATCCTGAGATAACAGCTAAACATATAGGCCTTAGATGCTATTGACAATTGGTATAATACTAGCGGTGAGTACAAGAAAGACGTAAACGATTGGGAAAGATTGTGTGTTAAGTGCCATTATAAAAAAGACAAAGTATGAATTTTAAATGTAAACAATGTGGTAGATGCTGTAAAAAGGTTGTTCTACCATTTAAAACTGGTGGAGATGAGCAAGAGTGGCTTGAATTACACGGCATAAAGATTGTTAAAAGTAAGTTTGGTGAGTTTATTGACATACCGCTTAAGTGTATTAATTTAAAAGATAACAAGTGTTCCAAGCACGACAATAGACCCACAATGTGTGCTGACTATAGATGTGATAATGAATTTAGCAAAATGTTTATATGAAAATAGCGATAGGAACACCCGAGTATGGTGTTATTAAAACAAAGACAGTAGATACATTATTAAGAATGACAAAGCTACCGTATGAGTTTATTCATATCTTCAGATATGGTGCTTATATATCAGAAAATAAGGAGGAAATTATAAAAATAGCTTTAGAGCAAAAATGTGATTATCTGTTCTTTGTTGATTACGACATAATATTTAATTATATACTTTTACAGGAATTATTAGATGAAGAAAAAGACATAATAGGTGGAATGTATAATTATCGCAAATTACCAAAAGAGCCAATGATAAAATTGTTTCCTGATACTAAGGCTTCTAAAGATACATTTAAGGTGGCAGCGTTGGGAGGTGGATGTTTGTTAGTTAAAACAGATGTATTTAGGAAAATGGGAAAACCCTACTTCCCGATGGAATATAAAGATGGAAAAGTAGTTTGCACGGAAGATATTGGGTTTTGTGAGAAAGCTAGAAAATCAGGATATGATATTTGGTGTTATCCTAAACATAATATTAAACACATTGGCGAATTTAATTTTTAGCAAGCGATTATGAATACTAATATATTAATTGTGGTTTGCACAAACAGGGGTGTCCAACCGCAAACAATGCAATGTTTGATGGATTTAGAAGGAGATTTTGATGTATTAGTTTGTGAAGAAGGCTACACTATCGCAGAGAACAGAAACTACGCATCAGTACAGGCTATCAATGGAAAATATAGTTGGATGCTATTTGTAGATGATGATATGACTTTTGAGCCGGGCTTGATTGAAGAACTAATAATCAATGATAAGGATATATGCGGAGTAACGTATAGACCGAGATGTGATGATAGCAATAAAAAGACTTATCACGAGACACACAGGGATAATCTCAAATCAGATAAGTTATTTGAAACAGATGGAGTCGGCACTGGGATAATGTTAATTAAAACTAAAATATTATTAAATATACCAAGACCATGGTTTGATTTTGAATGGTTTGAAAATGGCTGTTGCAAGATGGGTGAAGATTGGATGTTTTGCAAAAAAGCAAAAGCGAGTGGATTCAAAGTATGGTGTGAGCCGACTGTTAAAGTCGGGCATCTTGGAGAAATTATTATATGAAGCTATATGACACAATAACTAAAAATAGTTTAATCCATGAGATGGATAGGATTTGTGGTTCAAACTCAACCAAATATCCATTTCGTGATAAAGTTTCACGTCTTAATAATGCACTAGACTTTTATTTCCAATTAGCGTGGAGTGTTAATAAAGTTCGTCCCCTAGACGATTCTAACAATTCTTCTATTCCTTTAGAGGAAATTAATCTCGTTAGCGGAACTAATTATTACAAAATTGGTGATTTTACTAATAAGTTTACTGGCATTATAGAAGTCAGCCTTTTAAATAGTGATGCTACCCCAGCATCTTTAACCAGGGAATATTTGCATAATTTGCCTGGTATTTTTGAAGAATTATATGGAGCTTATGCCGTAGCTAATACTACCGGCGTTCCTGGATATTATTGTATAGTTGGGGATTATATTTATCTCAGACCATGCCCTGATTACAATGAAACGAGTGGGTTAAAAGTTTATGGTAATTTGGCTGGTTCTAAATTTAATTTTTTAAGAACCACGGTAACACAAGCTGACCCTGGCGTTTTCACTACTTCATCAGCGCATGGAATGGCAGTTAATGATATGGTGTTATTTGAAACTAATGACACTATCCCAACCGGCATAACGGCCGATACTGTTTATTATATAAAAACTGTTCCATCTGATACTACTTTTACAATAGCTTCTACCTTCGAGGGAACTGCTGTTGAAATTACAGCTAATCAAGCAACTGGCGAGCATATATCGATTGATTGCTCCAAAGAGCCTGGAATAGCTTATATTGACGACCATTTCAATTACTTGGCGCGTAAGGCTTCCTTGCCGTTTTTAGTTGAAAAGAAACTGCCCCAAAAGAATGATATTGTTTCATTAATAAAGAATGATGAAATGAGTATAAAAGAATATTTCGGCAACAAAGATACTGATATTGACCAGCGCATAACTTTTAAACAAAGAGCATATGAAT
>Ga0208769_1001202_pt1 | contig 11609 bp, 12 predicted proteins | sample AntAceMetag02UKC_FD_184768 | JGI IMG/M metagenome (GOLD analysis project Ga0208769, IMG submission 184768) | Saline lake microbial communities from Ace Lake, Antarctica- Antarctic Ace Lake Metagenome 02UKC (SPAdes) (version 2) | ecosystem: Environmental > Aquatic > Non-marine Saline and Alkaline...
TCATTTCATTATAAATACCAGACAGTTCCCTGTATTGCATATCATATGTATCTTGCAGGAACTCCCATGAATTAGCCATAGAGCTACTACCAGTTCCAGCTTCTGCACCAAGAACGGTACTTGCTGGGAGTGCCGCCTCTGCTGAGGCTGAACCACCCACGCTTCCACCAATTCCTTCTCCTATTGAGGCAAGTAACGCTCCAACTGTTGCTGCCATTGTAGCCATGCGCCCAAATGCAGTGTAGGGATCACCAGATGCCTGATTTAGAACCGCAATAACCGCATCAACAACCGCAACAGCCCTCTGCGCTATTTCCATAGCCTTTGCAGCCTGTGTCCATCTTTCAGCACCCTCCGACCCTTCTGCGTAAATTGATGCTATGCTTGAAAATGCACTTTCTAATTGTCCTAATCCTTCGGTAATATATGCAGTCTTGGCTTCAAAGAATTCTTGTTCAAAGTCTAACTTTTTGTTCTTAGCCCACTCAGCCCAATCAACCTCATCACCATATAGTTTTTCGTTTAGCTTTGCCTGTTCATCTATAACGGCTAACATGCTGTCACGATATTCACTGCTTACATCACCCAAAGCATCCTCGAAAATATCAGACAGCTTTTCAAGGTCTTTAATTTTTTTTCTTATTTTCTTTAAGTCTTTACCTTCAAGATCAATCGTGAAGGATATTATCATCATTTGCTTTATTTCTTTAACCTGTTCTTCCGTAAGGTCTTTTCTTTTTTGCAACTCCTGACCGAAGATTTCGAGGTCTTTTGCGTAGGCTTCGATTTTTGCCTCTGATTCACCAATCTCAAGTTCACGCAATTCAGCATTATACTTTTCGTATATCTTGTTACGTGCTTTTTGGGTCTTTTCTTCTCCATTCAAGTATGCTTCCCACGCCTTTTCTCCTATTGCCGCTTCTTTTGCCATTGCTTTTTCAACTTCTCCAGCTATTCCGGCAAGGGTTTTTACTTTTGTATCATATTTCTTCATCTCGGCTGCAACGGTTTGGTCAATTGAAACCTTCTGTATTTCCATTTCTGCACGTGGAAGGTCTTCTATCTGCTCCATTGCTTTTGTTCGCATCTGGTTCTCATAGTCCCATCGTTTTCCGCCTGCTGTTTTTACTATTCTGGTACGGAGTTCTTCGGTTTGCGTAATCCTAAGCAGTCGTGCCGCTTCAGCTCCAGCTTCTGCCTTTTTGAACTGCCAAAAATCTTTCGTGTCTTTTTCAAAAGCACCAGACAGAACATCTTGGGCAATTTTAATTTTAGCCAACAGACCTTCTAATCTTTTAAGTTCAGCGTTTGCTGCTTTTATTTTTGGAGTTGACTTGTCTTCTTCTTCAAAACCAAAGAACGTATCTATTCCCATTGCTGCATTAAGTTCCTTATCTGCCTTTGCTATGATACTTTTTTGCTCGGCTACAAAATTTTGAAGCTTAACAATTTGTTCATCGTAAAATCTTGGGTTCTTTCTTAATAGTTGAATAAACACTGGAACGGTAAGGTTTGACATCTGGTCAATCTCGCCTTGTATTCGCTCTCGTGCTTGTTTATCTTCATCGTATTTTATGAATACGTTTAACGCTTCCTTGGTTCCCCATGCTGCGAGTAAAGCCAGTCCAACAAAAGGAATTGATGCCAATGCTGCACCAATGCTTCTAATTCCGGCTGCAAAGAATCCAGCACTGACACCAGCGGCCTTTAGACTAATCCCCATCTTTGCCATATATGCAACTCTAACCATGTGCGTCTGGAAAAGTGCCAATTCCCAATTCAGCAACTTCATTGTACCCTTCCATAGAAGAAACGCACCGGCAAGCTTTCCAGCATACTTTGCGAATGTTACCATTGCCTTAGATGTACTAATTATGCTATCTTTGTGGTCTTTAATCCATGCAGTTGCACTAACAAGGTTATTCCAAAGCGTATCTCTGTATTCATTAAAAACCCCTATCAGTGATTCTTTAATTATGGAAACAAATTTCTTAACAGCAACATCAACGGTTAACAATCCATCTACATACCGCTTACTTTCCCCATTAACATTTTGCAGAGTTTTTTCAAGTTTTTCATACTGGTCAACGTTGCTTTTTAATACAAGAACAGACTTTAACGCCCTAACACCAAACATCTCTGAAATTTCGTTTACACTTATTTGCTGAGTATTAAGTTCTCTTAACACGTCTATAAGGTCTGAATCTACAGAGAGTCCCAATCTTTTAGCGGCTCCCGCTGTCTTTATAAACGCCATCTGCATTCCACGACCAGCGATACCAGCTTTGATACCCGACTGAGAAAGGATTCCAATCATGGCTGATGTCTCTTCAATCGTATATCCCAACTGTGCTGCTATAGGTGCAGCAAACTTCATGGCATCTGCCATCATTTCAACATCTGTGTTTGTTCTTGTAATGGTTCCAGTAAAAACATCAACTACTCTTGTTAATTGGTCAACATCTAAGTTAAATGCACGAAGACTATCGCTTACTATGTCTGTAGCCCTACCAAGTTCTAATTCACCTATCTGTGCAATGGCTAGTGTGTCTGAAAGTGCCTTCACTGACTCTGCAACCGTAAAACCAGCACGAGCCAGAAATCTAAGGGCATCAGCTGCTTCTGAAGCACTCCATATTGTTTCTGTGCCAGCCTTTCGTGCTGCTTTGGCTATGGCTCCAAATTCCTGAACTGTTGCCCTTGCGATTGCCCTTACTTCGGCTATACGTTGTTCAAACTCAATACCAACACTCATTGCAGCGCTGACTTCTTGGATAGCGCGGTCTAAAATCATCAACGTGGCAGCAGTAGATGCAACTGTACGTACAAAAGTTACCAAATTCTTTCTTGACTTAGCCGTTGCTTGGGCAGCCGCAGCATGGGAAGCTGCCAACTGTTTATTTTTTGCCGTAAGCCTGTCAACGGATGCACTTAATTGTTTATTTTTTGCTGTAAGCTGCTTGACTTCTTTTTCGGACTTATTCATTCCGGTGGCAAGCTTCTTTATCTCGGCATCAAGTTTCTTAATCTTAGCTTCTGTTTTCAAAGAACCAGAACCCATCCGATCAAGATCTCGTATTATTTTCTTTGCTCCAGCGTCAAACTGTGATGCATCTAAGTTAAATCTTACGCCTGCCATAGTCTACTCCAAAAAAAAGCCAAGCTACTTTTTAGGTTTGCTCGGCTTTTCATAATCTTGACCATCTCGTGGCTCCATTAAATGTGGATAAAGTGTTTCTTCTACTAGAAGAATTCTTTCAAAATCTTCCCATGTCGCATCTTTTGCTCTGCATAAATCCAGTGTTGCATCTATCTTTATAGGGGCAAGTCCACTCATTGAAGAACCCCTACCGTATCTATGTAACCACCCCCACAGCATCCATGGTAACATGTTGTCTGGTGCTAGTGTTTTTGGTTTTGGGCAATCATCGCAAGGTGGCTCTTCCCCATAACTTGCATATAGCTCCCTGCATTCCTTGCAATCGAGGGTTGTGGAGGTTCCCTTCTTGCGAACGGTTCCCCCATACCACTCTGCCCATGCTACAAATTTTCTTTATCAGCCTCGGCTTCTTTTATACCAGCTTCGAGGATTTTGTCTGCTTCTTCAAGAACCCAATTAATTACTTCTGGGTCTCCGTTGTAAATCTTCAGCTTGTTCTCATCGGTACAATCGAGAGGCATCCCCTCTTCATTTTCTGCGCCCTCCCAATCAAGAATAGTCTTCTTAATCTTCTGCGACTTAAATGCTTGGTAATCTGGGGTATCCTCAAACCTCTGACCCTTTTCCCATCCAAACTTTCTACACAGCTTGAGAAGGTCTGCATTCTCTGATTCTGTCATGGGTGAAACTAGAAACTTCATCTCGCCATCTCCGCGCAAAAAATGAATCCACTGTTCTGTTTTCTTTGTACGTAACTTCATGGTATTTCCCCTTATTGAGCATCTACGCTCTAAGTGCTTCCCCGATATTAATAAAAGCACGGGATGTGGGGATGCCGGGATTCACCCCCACGCGCCGCTAAGCGTTCCCCGTGCCATTCTTATTATATTGCTAATTCATAAAGTTCATTCTCAAAACCCATCCAGATAGAAATTGCTGTCCTTCCGTCTGGAGCCACTATGTCGATGCCGTGTTTCTCTATGAAAGCTAAGCACCTAAGACGAACTGTAGTTTTGATAGCGTTAGTGGATGCTATTTTAGCTCTCAGCTCAACGACTCTTTCTGGATTATTTTTTCTCCATTCAACTCTTTTCTGGCTAAGCTCTTCTATTTTTTGGGGAAGGTGGCTGAGATACCACTTTTCGGTAATGATCCTATCCCCCTATTTTCTTTAATTATCTCAATATTATACCTAGACTGTCCTCACCTACGGTTCCAAGTGCCTTAAATGTGACAGACATTGTTTGAGCCGCACCGTCTTGGCTTATTTCTGGAACCTGAATTTGTGCCTTAGGCATAACCAAATCCATTCTGTACCCTGCTGTATCGCCAAAACTAATCGTTAACTCCTTTTGCGTGCCATCAAAGCCTTGTGTGAAGTATTGAACGTCAGCTTTTCTAAGATATAATCCAATACTTCCATTTATATCTCTAACGTCCTCAACAAAATTTTCTGGAAAATCGGTTCCAATCTCATCGTTAAGGTAGGTTTTGGGAACCGAAATGGTCAAGTCCATGCTTCTGGTTTTGGTTGCAACATCGTCAAGATAGACATCACTTAGCCGACTTTCGACGGCAGTACCAATTGCCGTTTCGTCTCCGAGATATCCGGCTATTACATCATCAGCACTCCACCCCTCGCCAATTCCAGTCCCAAGGGTGAGTACGTCTCCTGTTATAGAGCTTATTTCGTAGCCAGCGGTACTATTGCTATCTTCTTTGGTTTCGTTCCATATATAAGAACCGGCTTTATACAATTCACCGTCAGCAACACTAATAGTTGTTGCACTTGCAGTAGAGGCGGTAGCTAAAGTGCTCGTTCCAGCCCACACCATTTCCATCCCTTCACCACTAAAGGTGAACATAACAGCACCTTCATTGTTTATGGTAACAGCACAGTTGTTGCAGCTCGCTCCGCTCAAACCCCTCGTCAAATGATCGTCTTCAATCCAGATACTTACCGCAGGACTCGAAGTATCCTGTTCGTAAAAAATACTGGATAGGGTAACGTCTGCATTGTCGGTTGCCACAGCAGCAGAGGTTGAATTATATGCCCTAGTCAACCCACCCAACGTAGCAGTAGTGGCACCATTACCCTGAGTTAATGTACTGTAATAAATCTTCTCGGTACCAATGGTTACAACACCAACTTCAGGTAACTGGTTGTTGCTAATACCATCAATCTGCATGGTAAGCGTATCGGCTATTATTCCACCATTAAGTGACGCTGTTGTTGCCGACTTCCTACTGCCCTGAAGAGACTGAAACAGCGCATCCCCTTGAGGATATTCCGTTGTTCCGACCGTACCTGTCATTCTAAGATACATTGGTATAGTCCATGTTGCTGGGCCTGTAGCATTCTGAAACTGCGCCAGAACGTCAAGCGTATCTCTTAGTTCAAGAGAATCAACAAACGTAGTCCCTTGGTTCAATGCGGCGTTTCCAGCCGACAAAATAAAGTCTGTACTTGGTGCAGGAAATTTTAGAGTCCCGCAAGTATCCTCCACACATACAAACACCCTCTGTTTTCTACTTAATCCTATATCTCCGCAACTCATGTCTTACCTCCATCTAAACTTTGACCCTCAGGGGACTCATTTTTATTATTCCAGTCTTCTTTAGTAAACTTGCACAACTCTTTGCACCGTCTACATTTTATCTCTACGTTTTCAGCAAAGCCTATGAATAAGAGTTTGCCGCATCTTGGGCAACAATTACGTGGCAACTTCAAAAGAAATTCCTCCCAGCCTTTCCCCAAATTCCCTTAAGTCTCCAGATATCTTTTCTCTGTGACTATCTGAAACCTCCGGTAACATTTTCTTTAGGTTATCTAAAACCCGCTTTCCTTCTTCTATTCTCGCAACTGCTAACCAATAATGACAAAATGCCAGAACCTCTTTATTAAACGAAAACACAAACCTGTTTCCCTTTTCAAGTGGATTTTTTTTCATGTTTTCATAACTTACAATATACTGTGTTGTACCCTTTGTAATTAAGGAAGCGTTCTTAACCCAAATTCCAAACTCAACCATAGCAACATTTAGGTCAAGATCTTCTGGCTTTCTTTCAAGACCCATGTTTAACCATTCGGATGCTTTCGCTTCATTACCACTTCTCATGTACTGCCTAACCATGGTAAAGAATATTGAGTCTTTTACTGTAATTTCATCTTTGTGGGCAATATATGCTTCTCCAGCCTCTATGGAATTATCTAGGTCATCATTTACCGCATAACACTGACAAAGATAAAAGTATGTATCCCAATCTTCTGGGTTATCTTCAAGTCTCAATCCAAGCATTTTGAGGATACGATTCTTCTTTGCCTCTTTCTTTTCTGGCGTAAGGTCATATCCATAATGTTGAAAATAAGCACCCTCATAAAAACCAGCCTTTCCAGTTGTTATTGCCTGGTTATGTACTCTATTTTCGTAATGTACCGTACCCCTTCTAAACAACCTTGCTGAATTAAACCGCATTACCTCTTTGCCGTCAGCCATATCCTTCATTAAAAGCATCATGGCACTGTAGGACTCAGGTAACTTTTTGAGAAACTTTTTTAATTTTTCTGGTTTATCTATGAGAAAGAACTCTTCGTCCGCGTCTATCTGTAATACAAATTTCTTAGTGGCATATGAAAGAGCTTGGTTCCTATGTAAAGAGAAGTTGTCTTCCCATGGATGGTCATAAATCTTAGCTCCATACTTGAGTGCTATTTCCTTCGTTTTGTCTTTTGAGCCAGTATCTACAACTATTATTTCGTCTGCTATATCTTTTATGCTCTCAAGACATCTTGGTAAACTTTCCTCTTCATCCCGTACAATCATACAAATACTAAGCATAAAACCCCCCGGTTTTTATTCATTAACCCATGCCCACCATGGCACACTAACTGCTAGTCTATAAAAGTTATCTTCAACTCCCATTCTTCTTGTGAATGGTCTTTCTGTAAAAACACTGTCTATGTCTTTATAATAGAACAGTGCTTCAAGTGTGGTTGCATAACCTAATATTGTTGAAAGTCCTTCATTTTTTGGTCTATATACATTTATGAGATAAAACCCATACCTTATACTTGCTCCCCCACTATTACTACCTGCTATCTCCCCCTCCTCCACTGTATCTGGAAGGAAAAGAGGCCAAATATAGGGTGTAGTTGTTTCGGTTTTGAACTCATAATTATCATGTTCTATTACCGTAGTTGCCCAACTATCATTTAAGTAAGTGTCAAGGGCGTTATATACTTCCTGAAGTGTCATAATCCAGCCCTAGAAACTTCTTCTGGTATAAATACGTTTTCCATTTTTCGCTCTACGTTACCGTAAACCTTATATGGTGCTGTTTTTGTCCACCTTGGGCCACCATCCTCTACCGCATCAGCGTGGTCAATATTATTAGAAAACCATACACTACCATCTCCAAGCTTCCAATTGAAGTCAGCGGATGCTTGTTTTGCATAAGTCCTAGCCGCCTCTATCCGTCCCACACCTTTTCTCGCACCACCAAAATCACCGCCAAATGTATCGGTTCTTTCCACACCAGCCGCCATCCTATTGCTAGCCATATAATTTCCCTTATCTACGGGTGAGTTAGCCAGAATAGCAGCAAAGGTTTTTTCAGACACGCCGTTCATTACCTTTTCCAAGTCGGTGCGAATGTCATCACCCATCCTTTTCATGGTATTAGCAAAACCACTAGCTGTTTTATCAATAGTATACTCCCTCATGCTTTCACCGCTACGCCTTGACCCATACTTTATACAGAACTGTTATTCCACCAGGTGCTACTGGTCTTGCTCTTTCAATGTAGTAATTAGTTCCGCTAAACGTCATTGAATCGTTTGGTTCTGGAGCAACCGCCAACGATGCCTGTAGAAGAAAGTCTGCATCCGAAACTTCGGCTAATGAACCAGGGAACAATGCTTTTACACTTTCTCTTGACACACCCTTGTATGAATACGTTGCTGTGGTAGAGCTGTACGAATGCGTATCGGTAGAATAAGTGCCAAGACTAATCTGCGTTAATACGACACCAGCCCCAAATTTATCAATTAGGTTATTGGCTTTAGTTGCAAGTGCGGTATAATCCATTTAATCCTTCTCTAATTTTTTACCTTTTTTGGGAATCACGAAACCCTGAATTTCCTCAATTTCTTCAATCTCTATCTTGGGTTCAGGCTCAACGACAACTTTCTTGGCATCAACCAGTTGCTTTTCCAATGAAGCAATTCTGAGATTTGCGGCCTCTAAGCCACGCTTAAGCGCATCTTCCGATAATCTACTCATAATTTTCTCCTAAGTTCGTATTAATCTTCCGGTTTTAAGTAGATACCCAACAAGGTATCCATCTATAGCCTGAAAAACTGTTGAGTTCTTGCCTTGTTCGTAGCTTATCTCTATTACATCAACCTTTTCGTGGGTTGTAAATGAATCCCTGTCAAGGTTTGGCTGTAAAACTCCGACACTAACCACTTCCTCATAAGATGCCCTACACTGTGCGTTCTTAATTGCAGTTGGTATGGTGGTGGTGCTTATTTCAACATTGTCTTCGTCTGTTGCGTTTGTGCGGGGCCACTTTCTCACTTGTATGTTTGATGCTTTTTGACCTTTATACATTTTTGACTCTACATAGGCCATTCCACGAAGCCCAGCGGAAGCTTGGTCTGTAACGCTTGCTAATGCCCATTCTGCCAATCCAAGACCAGTGCAGAAGGCAGATATTTCGATGGTAGTAACATATGAGTTGCTTTCTGTTAGCGTTCCATCTTCAACTGGTACACCTGTGCCATCTCCGCTCATTAATTTATAACCTCCGTGTCGATCTCAAAAGTGTAGCCTGCCTTGCTAGAAAAAACATAAACAGTCAATCCAGAATCGGCTGGTGAAAAGTAGAATGTCGCAACTCCCGCTGAGTTTGTTTCTGCTGTTCTTATTGGTACGGTTCCTGCTAAATCAGTAGTGAGGAGAACGGTTGCATCGGCTATCGGATTGGTTGTCACGCTGTCAGTCAGGGAGTATGTCCAAGTCAAAGCACCCGCATCGTTTATCGTATCCGTCTTCAGCTTAATTGCATCGACAACCGTATCAACCGTTGCCAGGTTGATAGCCGTTCCAGCATCATCAGTACCCCTCATATCTGTGTTTTCCGTCACGGTATCGACAAGAGTTACACGGGCAACAGTAAGCCCGAAGGCTGTCAAAGTTCTTGCCGCCGCACCCCATACCGCTGTTGCAATATCAGCCACAAGCGTTCCGAAGGTGGTCAATGATCGAATCGTTGTACCCCAGACCTTATCCGCCGCCGCTTGAGTGATTCCGACATCGTTGGTGACCTCCGTGACGGCTGCCTGTGTGTCCGCTGGTTTTGTCCTTGTGGAAACTGCAACATCAATGCGTCCCATTTCAGTATCGTACTCACTTGCAGGCGCCAGATCATCAATCTGTGTTACAGTCGTCTGTATATTCAAAGTTAAATCGCACCATTCATCTCCAGCGGCATCAGAGGCAATAAGCGTGATATTGTCGCCGTTCATTTCGTCAGCTGAAAGCGTGACTTTTACCCGTTTAGTGAAATCAGCATCAACAACTGGAATCGTATCGAGATTACTTGGTGCACCGTCATCAGTAGATACCTGGAAATCCCCCGCAGCGAGAGTGGGGTTTGCCTGCATAATCTTTGTGTTCGCCTGACTAATCAGCGAGACATAAAAGATGAATTCGGTATTCTTTTTCGGTGTCACATAGCTCATAAAGATTCTCCTATTTCCCACCTGGATAGAGGTAGAGGGCCTTGACCTCAGAGGCGGTGAGGGCGGTGGAGTAGATGCGAACTTCGTCGATGAGGCCGTTAAGGAAATAGCCACCACTATAGTTATATCGACCTATAGTTATATCGCCGGTATCAACAAAACTGGCTCCAAAAGTACCCCCGGTCTTATATTCTCCATCAACATATATTTTACCTTCTAGTGCATCGCAAGTTACAATAATATGATACCAAGTAGATAAAGACAGAGGAGTTGCATAACTTATTTCATCTCTTCCGTATTGCCGAAACTCAATCTTTCCTTTATGATCTAATCGTAAACCAACATTATTAAAAGTATTCCCATCTCTAAATACCAACGGCAAATATGAAGCACCCCTCGCAGCCACATTGACCCATAGAGATATAGAAAAAGTGTCACCTAAATCATCTACATCTCCGCAATCAACATACTCATCCGTTCCATCAAAGCTCAAACACTTCCCGACAACCCCATCAACCCAGTCAGGAGAGTTGATAAGCTCGCCGTCGTTACCATTCCCACTTCCATCTACCGCAACACTCCCACTTCCATCATCAAATGCCCAGTAACCTACAAGGGATTCGTCGGAGGGGAGGCCGAAACCAAAGCCCACTCCCGCACGGAAGATCATCATTCCAAGGCCGTTATAGTTTATGTTAGTTGCTGACATTTGACATTCACCATCATCATTATAGTTGCGTATGAATTAGACGTACTTACCGTCATCTTAACCCTCAACTTGTTCTAAAATCATTTAGGACTTCCATCATTTCTTTTTTTTTGGTCATCCCTAATTTCTTTTAGGAGACCATAATGAATTGACAGTGTGTTTGAGATGCCCTTTATTTCTGTTTTAAGCTCTTGTCGTGTTTCGGCAATAGCAATCCTGTTTACTACAGTGGAATTTGACACCCATGAACTCCAGCATAGCAAGAGTCCGGCAACGACGGTTCCAACAACCAATACGGAAACTCTATTTTTCATGTTTAGTCCCTTGCTACACCGGAAGGTTAGTATCGTTAATTAATGTTTATTGTTCATTACCGTAAAGTTTATCAGATTCCCATTCAACAGCCCAATCTAAAGCACCCAGCTCGTTAGAAATATCAGTTGCTATCGTAGCTGAACTTCTCCGAAGAAGAAACGATAAGTTGTCTCTATGTGACATGTCTGTTGCCGTAGTCAGACCCAACCCCAAACCGTGCAGAATTTCCTACTGCTTGTGATGCTCCATTTATTCGTTCCACTTACCTAAGTCTCCGATATCTCACAGCAAGACCAAATTCTTTTGTTTCTGTATTGGCCCATTCAAAGTTTAACTTATCATCCACTGCAAAATAAAGTGGTTCATCTGGTGCCCAAACTACATCAGAAACACTAGCCATGTCTTTGGTATAAAATACTACATCATATGGAGTACCACGAGTAGCATCAAGTGTTACCGTGAAATTCTCAGATGGAGTTGCGGCAGACGCAAGATGCAACCGTACATCTAACAACTCGTATTCAAAATTAGATGCGGTTGAAAAATTGGCTGACAATGTAAAATCGAGAGTCGCGGAACTTGACTCGTATGTTACAAATGATGAATCTTTGGAAAAGTTTTTTGCTGTACCGGCAACTCTGCTCATTGCAGCCTCCTTAAGACTATGAAGCGTTTTCCCC
>Ga0208769_1001203_pt1 | contig 11605 bp, 6 predicted proteins | sample AntAceMetag02UKC_FD_184768 | JGI IMG/M metagenome (GOLD analysis project Ga0208769, IMG submission 184768) | Saline lake microbial communities from Ace Lake, Antarctica- Antarctic Ace Lake Metagenome 02UKC (SPAdes) (version 2) | ecosystem: Environmental > Aquatic > Non-marine Saline and Alkaline...
TATTCCATTGCAATTTCAGTTTCTTTAGCACGTTTATCAACCCAATGAGTGAGATGTGGAATATACGGAAAATGTCCTTTTTGGAATAAGGTAAGTGCGGCATCGATGACAACTTCAGTATTTTTTATCTGCTCCTCTTCTGTGTCAGCAGAATATGGAGCGGCTATGTAGATTTTTAGGAAATTATTATTCATATTCCCCCTTTTTCCAAATTACTAAACCAATTCACATATCCATCTGGCTTAAGAAGATCAAACGTGTAGAATTGCTTTATATCTTGTTTGTATTTCCTGTTAAAATTTCCCGGAAGAGGTTCTAATAGTTTCTCATTAACTGCTTCAAAATGAGCTTTTGCCCATTCCGCTTTAGCCGGAGTAGCCTCATCATCATCTTCGTCTGATTTTATTTCCACAACTCGAATAATTGCCTCATATCCTTTATCCTGCAAGTTTTTCAACGCTTCTAAATTTTTAAGTTTATTTTTTTTCTTAAGTATTGCTATGTATTTATCCAAATTAATTTTAACAAAAAAATCCGGATTAAACCCTCTTCGCACTCTATCTTTGCCACGCTTCCAGTATTCGTAATCAATAGAATAGAATCCCTTATCTGGTGACTTGATCCATGCATCTAGATATTGCGAATACTCAAGCAAACGAAAAACAAATTCTTTCTCAGGATGATGGGAAACAAGTACAGTGCTCTGAGGTGTTTTAAAAACCGAAGGATTGACAATATAAGGAGGTCTATCATCATTTTCAATCAAAGGACGTACATATTCACTATATTTGCCAAGCAATCCAGTCGGGTCAAAGAAAGCAAGTGTTTGCTGTTTATCTGGTTTCCGAGTATCGCTCAAATGTTTCAACAAAGCTTTTGTTTTTTCATCAACCTCCTCTTCGTAGGATTCGCTCATAAATGCTGTTGAATCACGGTCCAACTCTCCAACTCGGACCGATCCACGTTCTAAGTTATGTGTGCTTACCGGGACAACATCCCCTTTGATATTCTCAAACACGCGTTTTTTCTTTCCGCGTGGCAGAAAATTATTAAAATACAGTTCAATTTCCTTCTTGTTATCCTCCGTCAATTCCTTGTTTGGAATATCTGATTTTTCCATTGCATTTAAAATAGCATTTCTAATCTCATTCTCTTCTGGACATCGGCTTTGTTCACCATTTCCAAAATCAAAATGTATACCTTCATATTCTCTAGCCTTAAACCGCCGATATAGCAAATCCACTAAATAATCCACTGATACAGTCTTTTTTTTAAGCATATACTCATCTGTCCCCTTAATACGCTCTATTTTGACATTCTCTCTAACATCAAATTTTGTTAAAATAAGTTCTCTTGTAATAGATGTAACTTCCTTTTCCAGATTATCCTCCAACCTAACCCCTGATAAATAGTTAAGATTAAAGAGCGAAAAATGATGTCTCCCCCGCCAATTAGCCTTTTCTACTACTTTTAACGGCTCAGTTGTAATATACATATCAGCATTAGTTACAGCATCCATCAATTCTCTAATATGTGTAGCGAATTTCTCATGATTTGTTACAGTAAGCCACGGATAGGTCATTAGGATATCCGTATAAGACACTTTTCTTGGAATCCGTAGCCCTCTTCCTATGACCTGCGAAATCAATAATTTTGAATTAAAAATCCTTTCCTCCATAGGCACTATTTGAAATACATTATCAACATCCCATCCTTCTAAAAGTTTTCCCACAGAGAAAATAAACTCTACCTTGCCTCCAACCCTTTTAGGATCCGTTTCCTCGATATTATCAAGTTCATCCTTATATTCTGATGAAGAAACATTACTAACAACACAAATAACCTTTTGACGCGCCAGTTGCTCAATTACCGCGTCCGAACCCTTAGCTCCATTTTCTTCTCTCTCCCTCTTTGCTAGAAATCGGATAAACTCTTCCGAACGTGTTTTAGCATTATTTTGGGTTGGACAGTAAAAAACTGTAATTGGCTTAACTTGTTTTTTTCCATTTCTTTTGTAAGCATATTTATTAGAAATTTCGATATGTTTATTCAGAACAACAGCAAATCGTCTTTCTGTTGTCCACTGCATTTCTCCATCATCAGTTTCTATGCCGATAATTGGGTTAATGTCTTTAATGTACTTTTCATTAACAGCCGTACGAATGTTGTAATCAAATATAACATCAGCAAAGTAATCATCCTTATTGTATGGTGTGCCGGTAAATCCAATATGCCTTGTAATCTTCTCATTCTTTTTGAGAAACTGCATCCAAAGCCGTTCAGTTCTATCTTCCGAATCCTTGCCTTTTCCTGCTTCTACCTCTCGATCCATCTCAAGAGCATTTCTTATAGCATTAAAGTTAAGATGTGAATAAGCATGATGAATTTCATCACCTAAAACCAACACTTCATCTATATTTTTAAATAACGTGTCTCTAATGCCTCCTACTGAATAAATTGCATTAATATTCTCTATAGTAATGCTTCCATCTTCAATCGCATCATTGTTTCTCAATAATTCAATAGCTTTCCCTTGATATTCTTTTGGCAAACGTTCGTTCCACTCTTTTTTATTCATAAAAGATTGAAACTTCTCGCGAAGGCTTTCTTCAATAATTGTAGATGAAGGCCCCAACACCAATACTCTTTTGGTAAGATTCATTACAATTGAAAGATACGCAACTGCAAATAAAACCCATGATTTTCCAGTACCCGTTGCCATGTGCACAACTCCTGAAATCCGATCGGCAAACGGCAAATGACCAAGCATAATCTCTTCAGAGCCAAAACGCTCTCTAATGTGCTGTTTTTTTATGAAGTTCTCCTTAGCCAGCTCAGCTACATTCTTATAACCGCCACCCCATAGATATATCATAGTATGTTTAATAGCCTGGTATTGATACTCTCTTCCAGAGGTAATTGTTCGTACATACTCTTCAATATCAGAAAAACGAAACTTTTCGTAACTGCATTTACGGATATTAATATCCAGAGTATGTTCGGAAAGGTTTAATTTCTCTACAGTACGGATTCTTCGTGTGGTTCTTCTTGGCGGCATGATTATTCCAGATTAAAAGGTTTAGATTCGTTGCCATGCTTATCAATAGCGATTAGGCCAACGCTTTCGGTAAAATCTTTTATTTCAACAGAACCATCTTCTTTAATATCTTTAACAAACACGGTTTTGTCCATGTCAAAAGGCGTATTCGGTTCATAATCCAAATCAACCAAAAGCATGGCGAGTCCTGAGAAACCCTCAAAACGATTCCCTTCTTTATCCAATATTTTTGACTCAAATTTAATGACCTTAAGCCCTTCTTTCGTGCGCTTAGCAGCAAACTTCACATCCTCATTAAAATAAAAGGCCGTTGAGGTGATGAGATTATTCACATTCTCCTGCGAGCTTGGCTGTTCCTGCAATTTCAGATTGCGAGAAATGTCTTCAAGGACTTTGTATGGAAAAGTTTTTATTAAGAATTGAACATCCTTACCGTCTTGATTTCTAAGGATAGTATCGCTAATATTAGTACAAGACTCCGGAGTAATAATGTAATACTCACCTTTGAGTTTCCCTCCAGATTGGTTGATGATACCTTGCAAATAAGGCTCATCGATTTTAACTTCTTTTAAGAATTCATCATCCCATATGGGGTAGACCTCAACTGGATTGTTATCTTTAAGAGCATAAATGTTGGCAAGCTTATATTTCTTGGCTTTTTCTTCATTGCGTGCCAGTTGAAATAATCCAAGAACAAAATCAATATAAGCGTCTTTATGTTTGCGAAGATCCATAATATGTGAGAAATCATACGCCCCAGATGAAATAATACAAAATGGCTTAGGGGCTTTGTTGTACAAGTCATCCTTTTTAACGGCTACCTTACCGGATTTGTCCTGCTCATCCACTAATGCTTTCGACTCTCCGATGCGAAGTAAGCGCCTTTGCATAGTGTAAATTGCATGCTTACCAAAATCGCAGGCAATCCATCTACGTCCGAGTTTCTCAGCAACAGATGAAGTGGTTCCTGAACCTGCAAAACAATCTATCACCAAATCATTAGGGTCTGAGGATGCCATTAAAATTCTCTCTAACAGTTTTTCCGGTTTTTGAGTTGGGTAGGGCGTATGCTCTTTACTCAAAGTAAAAACAGCAGATATGCCCCAAACATCATCTATTTGCGAAATTTTATAGTCACCATACTTATCACTACCGTCATTAGGGCCTTTAAAAGAAATCTTCTTTCCAGGTCCATATAGACAGAAGTAATAATTTTTTTCATCTTGCGGATAGAAAGTATAACTTGCCGTTTTTGTATAAAAAAGAATTGAGTCATGCCTTGCTTGAAATTTACTATTCGCTAAATTACCTGTCCTATAATGCCAAATCACTTCATTAATAAACCGATCTTTTCCAAATATTTCATCCATGATAATTTTTACATGATGACTCATTTTTTGGTCAAGATGAATATAAATGCTTCCATCGCTAGCTAAGAGTTCGCGAAGATATATCAGTCTCTCACGCAAGCTTTCAATAAATTCGGCAGCATCAACCTTATCGCTATAGCTCCTTTCGCCATCTTTCCCTTTAAACTCACCCTTGGTTGCAAAGGGAGGATCAATATAGATAAGCTTAACTTTCCCTTTTACCTTATCTTTTATCAGCGAATCAGTGTTGTTGTAGCAAGTCTTCAAAAATTGTAGGTTGTCACCCTGTACCATTAAGTTGCGCCATTCATTTTTCTTTATATCCCCAAAACAACGCACAGTCTGTAGTGGAGCTGCGCCAATGCCTGCCCCTGCTTCTGCTAAAATCGCAGCTTTTGAACGTTTGCCGGCATATTCTAAGGTCGGAATTTTGGCACGATCAAGTGCCTTAACATCAAACTTCTCAGCTGTCCCAGGAAAAAGCTTAGGTAAAAGATCGGCGGTTGGTTCAGTCCCATTATTGATTGATTCAATAAGTTTAGCTTTATCCTCTGGGGTAAGATTACTTTTAGGCATAATTTTGAAATTTCTCCTCTAATAATTGGTTTAATACTTCTGTCTCTGTTTCCCCTTTAGTCTTCGGGCGCAAATTAAATTTGTTGATACGCAAAAACCTATAGCCATAGCTTTCCAGCTCTAATTGGCGTGATGCATCATAGTCTAAATAACTTTGTGAAAAGTTTAGTCTATTTACTTCATGTGGATTATTAAAATGATATTCCACCCCATCGTATTCAAGAATAAGTGTTTGATCTTTTCCATCTTTTGTGTAGTTTAAAAGAAAATCGGTCCTATATTTTGGTATATACACCTTATGCTCTGAAGCAATGTATTTCCCAATATTAAATTGTGGAATTATTTTGATATTTTCTCGGTGGTCTTTTACAAATTTGGTTTCTAATAGCAGGCTATACAGTTTTTTTTCCATCGGAGAACCAAACACAGACTCATCTTCAATAAAGAAATCGTTTTTCTTGTTTTCCTCTAATACCTTTTGATAATGTTTAAGCGCATCACCCAAGCGAGTGTTGCTAAATTGTTCAATAGGTTGGCTATGCACAAAAACCATAGTATCTTCTGCGCGGCTAAAGCCCACATTAAGACGCTGCATCTTAAGGCTTCGGATCGTATCAGCTGCTCCACCAATGACAGGGTAAATACTAGCAAGTTTGGCATTATTTAGCTTTTTATCTTCCACAAATGAATAATATACAATATCTCGCTCTTCACCTTGCACATCGCCAACAAACCAAATTGCCAATTTATGGTTCCGTCGTAAAACCGCCATATTAAATTTTGTATTAATCGTCTGCTCAAGCCTAGCTTGCTGCTCCTTAAATGAAGCAATAATGCCAATAGTTCCCTTAAAGCCATTATCCAAACGTTTTTGCATATCTGTTGTAATTGCTTCTATTTCATCCAGATTAGTATTAGGACCAGCTAATCCTTGAGTTATAACATTGATAAATTGAAGCACTTCACCAATTGGCTTGGTACGAATTCTATTTACAACAAGTTCCATCTGTGCCACCTTATAAAAGAAATCATTTGAATAGCTAATGATTTCCGGAAAACTACGAAAATGTTCCTTAAGAGAGGCTGTGTAATTAGCAATGGCTTTAGCAAAGGTAAGTGTCGAGGTACGAATATTAAAAGTTTTTAGCCAAAGAACCGTGCCACCTTGCGGCTTAAGCAAAACATCACTTTCTTGCTCGTCAGCAGAAATTTCTTTTGTAACTTCATTAACAAGCTCCTTTTGAGCCACTTCTGAAACTGCAGTATTGTAGTCATCCGCATAGGCCGTAATAATCTCTCTAAAATAATTGGCAGAATATCTAGCGCTTACGTTGGTAGCACTCACAGCGCCATATTGATATTCATCGCCGAATATCACAACTTGTTTAGCTCTTAAAATAAGTGATATAGAGTCGGCGATTGAGACTTGTGAAGCCTCGTCAATAATGAGCACATCGATCAATCCTTCTTCCATGGGGAAATGCTTTGATATTGTACTTGGCTCGGCAATAATGCAGGATATGCCGTCCAAAAGAACCTTTGCTTCTTCCATGGTAAATCTTTTTCCACCTTCATACGACACCTTTATCTTAGCCATCTCACCAAGATGATTGTTAAGATTTTTTAATCGATCATCATTAATATATTCTACATCTTTTTGTTTAAGTTTATAGTATGCCTGGATATCCTCGAATTTAATTGTTGAAGTGCATGCATTTTCTGATAAAAAATAATGCAGTTTAATCCATTTCCATATTTTTTTAGTCTTCTTATCGCGTCCACTTAAAATCGCAAGTGTATCCAAGCTCTCCTCAGAGACCCCAAGATAATTAACCAAATTTCCATAGACGTTGAATAGAACGCTTAGAGTCTTGTGTATTTTTTCGTTAACGAAATCTTTTGACTCACTATACTTTCTGAATGTCTCATAAACATCGCAAATTCCTTTATTTTGATTTCCCGGCAATCCCCGATAGGAAGATAATAGCGCCTGATGCTTTTTCATGGAAATAGCAAATCGAACTTTATCTATTCCAAAAGACAAAGCGCCAATAGTCACATCTTCATTTTTTATATTTAATATCCTTGCAACTTCTCTGACTAAACTGGCGAATTTTAAACTGGCTAATTGCGACAGTATCAACTTAAGTTCATCTTCTTTTGGCGCCTTGCCAATTATTTTTTGGAATAAGCTGATAGTCGTGTCTTTAGTTGTTAAATCTGATATTTTTACATTATTCTTAAAATATGCGTTAAGATTACTTAACAGCTGCGAAAAGTCTTCTGGAATTTCTGTAATAGCTGTTTCTATTTGTTGAGCTTCTTCTGGGATTTCATTGAGCTTCTCACAGGCCTCCAGAAAATCAGGAATTTTATCCTTTTGATCAATAAGATAGACATATTCTTCAAGGCTAATATGTAAGAGCTTCTGTAAAGTTCCCGAAGCTAATAGGGTTTCAATTTCTTCAAGGCGCACCTCGCAATCTGGCGTGATAATATCTGAGATAATATTTGCAATATCCACATCTGCCCTAATTTCTCTATCTGAAGACTCAAACTCCACCATTTTTCTTATAACTTCCTCATAATTGCCTGATTGCTGTAATTTCTTCTTAATTGTTGAGATAAGCTTAGCGCTAAGTTTTTTCTCATCGTTTTCAGTTGCTTCTTTGTTGTACTCCAGCGCCCGTTCGTTAGCCGCTCCCACAACAGAATTTTGTAAAGTATTTTGAAGATTATTAGCCGATCCGGTCTCCTTATCCATGCGAACAATAGAAGGTTTAGCTTGCGGGTGAAGAGATTTATACTTATCAGTCAACATCCGATCAATAACATCCAAAGCTTCCTTTTTGTGAGAAGTAATAACAACCGACTTTCTTTGTTCGTTTGCCCAATAGGTAAGTGCCGCAATAGTGTGCGACTTACCTGTCCCTGGAGGGCCATCGACAACAATGATATTGTTTTTTTCATTGGCGAGAGCTAAAAGAATACGCTTCTGAGAATTATTTACAGGTATTGGACTATTGGAAACGTACCGTTCGGGCCTTTTTAGAGAATATTTCTCTAAATATTTCCGATCTACTTCCTCTTGATGATTAGGCACTGTTCCTTTAACATATTGATCAATAAACTCGGAGAATTTACTCGATCCCCCAAGCTCCAGTTTTGTCATAAGTTCAGAATAATCCAAAAGTTTTTTGTCTTCGTTGGTAATAATTTGAAGGCCAATCCGACTTCGTATTTTAGGAAAGTTTTCATTTGCATGAGTAATAAACTTAAAAGATGACTCCAATATGAATGGTTCCTGAAAACCGTATTGGGCCTGAAGAAACGTTTCCATTGCTCCTAAATGGCCTTTTGTTGTTTTGATAGAAGTTGCTCGAGGGATGGTCAAAACACTGTTAAACTTGAAATAATTTATCGCAGGCGTGTTTAAAAGCATTAGGTTTCTAGGAAACGAAAGTGTAACTTCTGAATTTGATGTTCGATATTCAACTTCCACAAAATACAACGGATATGCCTCAGTATCTCTTTCAAGCATGTGAAAAAATATAAATAATGTGCCGAGCCGAGCAAAATCTGAGTACCTTTGGAAATTATAATACAAATCATATATAATAATATCATCAATTGAATCTGAAAAATATTTTAAAACATCTGTAATATAACCCTCTGCACCCACAAAATTTCGCCCAATTCTTTTTAGTTGTTCAAACTGTTGGGTTACATAATTTCTCACTCCGAATATTGAAGCCGGAACATACTCAATATTTAATTCAGATTTCTTTTGATCGACAATTTTATCATGAAGGTCACTCAGTGTTTTTTCAAGTTGACGACGAAAAGCAAGATTGAACGTTCGTAATCCTTCCTTTTGCGCCAAGTCTTTCTGTTGAGCCAGTAAATCTTCTCCTGCTACACTTTTCTCAGCTAGATTTAATTCTCCATTTTCTCCAGCAATAAACATCTTGTTATGCTCAATAACATGAGAATATTCATCAGTAATACATTTTTTAAGATAGTCCGTATTAAATTTGTCAGCTAAAAGTTTCTTGATTTCTAAAAGAAGTGCGTCCTTACTGATTGAGATTGTATATTCCCCAGCTTTAATAACCAAGGACGACAAATCGCCAGTTTTTATTTTCTGCAATAAAACTAGCTGAAACTGCGGAAAGAACGATAGATCAAGTGTAAGCTCATTATTCGTCCACTTATAATTTATAAGGCGCCTGAAATTAAATCGGGTTTCAGTAAATGTAGCAAAATAATTTAATATTTCTTTCGGTAGATTTTTCATAATACCTATTTATCACCTACCCCACTAACTCATCTATTTTAATCTTAAAAACATTAGCAAGCTTTGTTAAGGTCTCTAGCGTCGGATTCTTATTATTTCCCGACTCTATCTTAATTAGTGTGCTGTAGGTAATTCCGCCCTTGTGGGCAAGTTGTTCTTGGGATAGATGGTGCTTTTTCCTAAGTTTTTTGATATTTGAGGAAAGCATAAAATCTCCTATTTTTTACTTGACAAACTATCAATATATTGCTATTATTGTATTAATAGATTACTATTACTTTATTGCTTTTAATTTAGTGCTATTTTAGCTCTTCTTTAAAAAAGAATCAAGTATTTAAATATGTCCGTTAAATTAACAACCAAACATACCAAGCCACCTATTCAGCCAATAGATTTCAATTGGACAAATAACCCTAGTGTTAAAAATCTATTAGATGCTATATCCTCTATCCTCGCTGAGGAATATATAGAGATAGCCAAACAAAATCGAGATATCTTTTCAAATGGTGGTGAAAGATGAGAGTTGCCATATATGCCCGGTATTCCTCTGAAAACCAGAGCGCAAAGAGTATTGATGACCAAATACGAGTTTGCAAAAACTACATCAAAAACAATGACATGACCTATGATGAAAAACAGATCTACACCGACGAAGCTATTTCCGGTTCAATCATTAACCGCCCTGGCTTGCAAGCCCTAGAGCAAGCCATGGAAAATAAAGAATTCGATGCTGTAGCTGTAGATGATTTATCGCGATTGTCTCGTAGCAACCATCAAATGCTTACAATGGTACTTAAATTTGATTATCATCAGGTAAAAATCATTTCTGTGTCTGATGGAATAATTACTGATGATGATAATTCTAAATTAGGTATTCATATGCGAGGTTTAATAAATGAACTCTATCTTGATGATTTAAAGAAAAAAACTATGCGGGGGTTAGAAGGGCAAAAATTGCGTGGTTTTAGTACCGGAGAAAATGTATACGGATATAAAACCCATCCTGTTGGTGAGTTAAAGTTTAATAAAAAGGGTAAAGCTAAATATGATGGTATGGTTCATAAAATTAATCCTGAAGAAGCTGATATTATTAAAAGAATATACCAAGAATTCACTCAAGGCAAAAGTATATGCAAAATAGCCTCTGACCTTAATAAAGACAAAACTCCTACAAAAAGAGGCTATTCAGGAGGCTGGAACACATCTACTGTAAGCAGAATTCTTAAAAACGTTAAATATACCGGATTGTGGGTATGGCGTATATCAAAAAATGTTCGGGATCCCCTTACCGGGAAGAAGAAAAAGGTTATGCGCTTAGAAAAAGAACAAATATCCACATTTCGCAAAGAGCTAATCATTATCGATAAAGAAATCTGGGATAAGGCCCAGCAAAGATGGTCAAAGCTTCAAGGCACCTGGCCAATAAGGAAAAACAGCAAAAGAAAACAAAAAAGCTATATTCATAGCTCCCCTACTCATTTACTTGCCGGATTAATGAAATGCTATGATTGTGGCGGCGCTATGGTGCTTATTAGCGGCAAAGGCAGTGGATATTACGGTTGCTACAATGCTAAAAGAAAAACCTGCAACAATTCCTTGCTCCTCTCCCGCAAACGCGTAGAAAGCACCATAATATCAGAATTAGGCGAGAAAATATTAACTTCTGAGAATATTGCCTATGTTTACAAAAACCTTGAAAAAATAGTAGCTATGGGGCTTAATGACGTTCCCGAAAGCATCAATAAGAAAAAGACTCAATTTGATAAGGTTATGCTAGAAATGCAAAATTACCTTGGCTATATAAAAATAGGTAATTTCTCAAAAGCAGTCTCTGAGGCATTAAAGGAAGCAGAAACAAAAAGCGAAAGCCTAAATAGCGAGATAAAATCATTGGAATTTCAAAAGCAAAATACCTTTAAATCTCCACCCAAAGAATGGATTGATCACCGGCTTGAAAGATTACGCGAGACTTTAAAAAAAGATACAGTCTCCTCTGCTCTAGCCTTAAAGGAAGTGCTTGGAACTATTCGCCTTGAACCAATATCTGATAAGAAATCTGACTTTTACTATCTTTTAAAAGATGGAAGACAGGTATTTAAACCCTACTATGTGGCCCATATGAAAGCACAAACCCTTGCACTGCTCGATGAGCAACACAAGGGTTCGAATTGGTATCACTGGCGGAGGGGAGAGGATTCGAACCCCCGGTGGGTATAACCCCACAACGGTTTTCAAGACCGCCGCGTTAAACCAGACTCTGCCACCCCTCCGTAAATAACTATAAAATATCAAACAAACCAAGCA
>Ga0208769_1001205_pt1 | contig 11602 bp, 10 predicted proteins | sample AntAceMetag02UKC_FD_184768 | JGI IMG/M metagenome (GOLD analysis project Ga0208769, IMG submission 184768) | Saline lake microbial communities from Ace Lake, Antarctica- Antarctic Ace Lake Metagenome 02UKC (SPAdes) (version 2) | ecosystem: Environmental > Aquatic > Non-marine Saline and Alkaline...
TTAAAGGTTCAAAAAGAATTGTTTTTCGTGCGTCTAGAGCGTTGTTGAAGATGTTTAAGGAAGATAAAACTGAATAAAAGATTGTAAAAACACTATAAAATTGGCATTTTATGCTAATCGAGGAAAATAATTTATGGACGACAAGATATTTAATGAAACTTTGAAGGCATATCGTTCTGGAAATATTCGATGGAAAAACATTCGAGATAAATATTTTCCACAAGATGTATCGCCAGAAATAGTTAGATCAAGATTCAAAAATGCACGTAAAAGCAGGGGTATTCCTTCTAATGCAGAATTAAGTAGGAAGGATGCAGAAAATGTTGATGTTGCTATGGAATATCCTGAAACAATCGAAATGAAGGCTAACGGGGTAATTCTTTCTGATAAATTGATTATGATTTGTGAAGAAGAATTGAAGAATCCAAATAGATTGTTAGAACTCCATAATTTTGATCCTACGTTTTGGGAAGTAACTTATGCAAAGAACAATCTCTGGCATATGAACCAGGGGGGTGGCGAAAGATTATTGTGCTATCAGTCTAAAGTTACTGCAAAACCTCGTAAAGAGCCTCAATGGGATAAAAAGTCAATTGATAGAGTTTTTGAAGATTTAAAAAATATATCTTTTGATTTTCCAAAGCCTAAGAAATATAGAGAGACGGATAATGGAAAAGCTCTTGTTGTTTCTATTGCTGATCTTCATTTAGGTCTTTATTCTACAATGGAAACAAATAACAATGATTATAACATGGAGATTGCAGAACATTTATTTTTAGAAGCTGTGGATAAGATTATTCAAAAGGTTGAAAATAAAAATATTGAAGAAATATTATTTGTTATTGGAAATGATTTTTTGAATTCCGATGGATTGACAAATTCCACGACTCTTGGAACCGTTCAGGATTCAGCAGCTTTTTGGTTTGAGTTAGTTGATAAGGCAATAGAACTTATTATTATTGCAACAAATGAATTTTTGAAAATAGCTCCAGTAAAGATTTATAATGTGATAGCAAATCATGATGCTCAATCGATGTATGCAATTACGAAGGTAATAGAAGCCACTTATAAAGATAATGAAAATGTTTTTATAGATGCTTCACCATTGCCCAGAAAATATTATCGTTTTGGAAAGAGTGTTGTTGGTTTATCTCACGATTTGAGAAAAAATATCGGCCTAGAAGTATTTACAACTGAAGCTCAAGAATATTGGAGTTCATGCAAAAACTTTTATTTTCTTTTAGCGCATCTTCATACGGCTATGATTTATGAATCGAAAGGAAAGCTTGAGATTCATCGAAGTCCAACAATTTCTGGATTTTCAAGATGGTCTAATGGAAAAGCATTTGTTTCTAGTAAAAGAATGACAAGAACATTTGTATTAGATAAGGAAAATGGAATTGAAGAAATATTAGATATTGTAGTTGGATAAATGTGTTATCAAGAAAAGCAAATAATTGTTGCTACTCGGTATGCAACTAAAAAAAATCCGAGTTCAAATAGTTAGAATATAGATACGTACTTTATTGAAAGGGCAGCCAATGGCTGCCCTTTTTGACATTAAGGAGGTCTATCATATCTGAAACTACTTATAACGGAATTTATGAAAAAGATTTAAGCGATGAAGAAATGGCTGGAGTTTATGAAAACAGAAATGTGATTGGTTTGTTGATAAATCAATATGTTTTTATAAAGAATAATGATGGAAAAGTTGTAGATAAATTTAGATGGGATGGAGAAAAGTTTAGAAAACTTCTTTTACCAAAAATCAGTGGATTCAAACCCAAGACATTTAAACAAGAATGTCTATGTGATATGTTGATGAATCCCGATATAAAAATAAAAATTGTTGCAGGTGTTGCTGGTTCTGGAAAATCAAAACTCTGCATTGTTTTTGGATTGAATTCCATAGAAACTGGAACGCATGAAAAAATGTTTGTTGTTCGCCATAATGTTTCGATTGGCGAAAAAAACGGATTTTTAAAAGGTTCTAAGAATGAAAAAATTCAAGGTTGGCTTGGATTCTTAAAAGATAATATGGACTCAACGCAACTTACGATTCAATATATGATAGATCGTGGTACTTTAGAAGTTGAGGGTGTTGAATATATAAAAGGAAGAGATATAAAGAATTCTTGGATGTTAATTGATGAATCTGAGGATTTGGATGAAAATCAATTTGGTTTAATTGGACAAAGAGCTTCAGAAGGAAGCATTATTTGTTTTGTTGGGGATGTAAAACAAGTAACGCAGGCTAAATATAGGAATAGCAGCGGATTAAAAAGAGCTATTGATAAACTAAAGGGAAATCCTTTGGTTGGAATTGTTGTTTTTGACGATGTTGAAAATGATAATGTAAGGTCTGATGTAAGCAAAATTTTTACATCTATATATTAATTTATTTAAAACAATGAGATAGAGTGGAGTCATGATCCATTTGAAAGTTGCCTCTGACAATTTCTCATTGTTTCTATATTTATTCAGAGGTATAATCAGAGGAGATATGAAAAAAATAAAAAAAGATTATGTGGAAAAATATATGGAAAATATAGGATATTTTTTATCTGATGGTAGTTATGATAATCAATATAAAAATACTTATACGAAATTTGATTTTAAAGACGCAAATGGATATAGGTATTGTTCTACATTTGAATCCATTAAAGGGACAGTAAATAGAGGAAATAAATATCCTAAATTCTTTATTGTATCTGCTTATAATCCTTTTTCAATAGAAAACATAAAGAAATGGATAGATATAAATAAAAAAGAATTTTGTTTAAAATCTAAAGAATTTAAAAATTGCAGTTCTGATTTAGAATTTAAGTGCTATAAATGTGGAAGAATTTTTTATAGGTCTTGGCGTGAAGTGAATTATTCTAATTTATCTTGTGATTTTTGTTGTAATTATCATAGCACAAAATATAAGTTTTCTGAAAGTGATATAACTGATATTATTGATCTTTATGAGTCTAATAAAACGTTGTACTTTATTGGTAAAAAATATCATACTCGTCCAACAAGAATATCTAAAATATTGAAAAGCAATGGTGTCCATATAAAAGAAACTCATGAATATTTTACTAGCAAAGAATTGGCAACTGGAAGAAAGTATTATTGTAAAGAAGATATTTTTGAAAAAATAGATAGTCACGATAAGGCTTATTGGTTGGGACTTCTATATGCAGACGGATGTATAAATATGAAAAAAGGAAAAAGAAAAGGGATATCAATAGAATTGTCTTTAAAAGAAGAGGACTATATTCATGTCTGTAATTTTTCCAAATTTCTGAAGTCTAATTATCCCGTAAGGAAAAAAATAGCAAAATTAAACGGTAAAGAATTTGCATCATATCGTATTTGTATCGGAAGTGTAAAAATGGGAGAGGATTTAATTTCTCATGGGTGTATTCCGAGAAAAAGTTTAATTCTAAAATATCCTGAAGATTTAAACGATGAATACTTTGGAAGTTTTTTATGTGGATATTTTGATGGTGACGGATGTTTGTCTTATACCAATAAAGATAATAAAAATTTTTATAACTATGTTGATATGATGGGTACTGAAGAGTTTTTGTCTGTTGTAGATAAAAAACTCAATGCTATAGGAATAAAAACAGGAAGGGGAGTTTATAAAAGTGAGAGTAGCGCGTTTATTTTGCGTATATCAAACTATAGTCACTCTGATTTTTATAATCTGATATATAATAAATCTTCTTATATGCTTTGTAGAAAGTTTGATAAATTTCGAGACATGCTAAACGACAGAGATAAAGATTTCGACATATCTGAGGTTGCCAAACTAGCAAACTTGGTAATGTAAAAATAAAATAAGAGAGGTGGAAAATGCCGTCGAGTAAACGCACATCGGCTAAAGAGGAAAAAGTAAAAATTTATTGCAGAAAATGCATGAGAAGTTTGCCAGAAGGAAAGTTTTATAAAGCGGCAGATCACTTTTTGGACAGCAATGGACGTATGTCTATTTGTAGTGAATGTATTGCTGACATGTATCATAATTTTTATTCTACTGATACAGATATATCAAGAACTATTTACAGAATGTGTAAAATATTGAATATTCAATATAATGAGGGTGCTGTAGATTCTGCTAAAAGACATGTTGCAACAATGGAAGGAAATGGAAAAACGGTATCAAATCCTTTTGGTATATATAAAACAAAACTTTTAAAATCTCAAAAAACAAGTTTAACAAATAGAGATATGGCAGAAGATTTTACGTTTGAAGAAATTACTCCAGAAGTAAGAGAAAAACTTCAACCAAACGGAAAAACAGAGGCGGATTTAATATATTTTTGGGGAGATAATTTTACTCAGGATGACTATATTTTTCTTGAAAGAGAATTATCTGAATATCAAGGATCAAATGTTTGTGATACAAAACAGCAATTTTCTTTATTTAAAAATATATGTATAAAATCATTGCAAATGAGAATAGCCAGATCGGAAGGTAGAAGCGATTCCGCATTATTAAAGGATTATCAGGCTTTGTTGAAGACTGCTGGAATTGATCCTTCGAGAGCTACGGCAGCCAATACTGGTGAAAGTATAGATACGTTTGGAAAGAAAATAGAGCTTTATGAAAACTTTGATCCTTGCGAAGTTTATACGGATAGAGAATTATATAAAGATTATTTTGGAATCGGGAAATATTATGATTATCATGTTACTCGTCCAATACAAAACTTTACTGGACAAACTAAAAGATTTCCTATTTCTGAAAAGGATACTAAAGAAGATGAAACTTTTGATTAGAGGTGAAATATATGGCTACTTTTCAAAGACCGTATAAAAATCAGAAAATAAAAGATTCACAATCGGACAATGTTTTTATAAAACCACAAAATATGGTTTTAGCAAAAGATATTGATGAAGAAAGAAGGGAAAGATTTGTTAAATGGGTTACGTTTTTTAGAAGAAATCCCCATAAATTTATTGAGGATTATTTTGAAATACGTCTTTATCCATATCAAGTTATGATGATATGGGCATTACAAAAAAGCGAATTGGCTTATTTTGTAGCTGCTCGTGGTACTGCAAAAACATGGATTATTGCTGTTTGGTCTTTGACTTTAGCAGTTTTGTATCCTGGAATTAGAATTGTTGTTTGTGCAAAAACAATTAAACAAGCTGGACTTATTGTATCTGAAAAAATAGGTGATTTGAGAGAAAAACATCCCAATGTTGATAGGGAAATATCTAAATTCACATCATCAAAAGATTCTTATGGGGTTGAATTTCAGAATGGTTCAAAACTAACGATTGTAGCAAGTAGCGACACTTCGCGCGGTAATAGAAGCAATTACACTATTATTGAAGAAGCAAGGCTTGTTCCTCAAGAAGTTTTAGATGCAGTTATTCTTCCGTTTCTTGTTATTAGAACCCCTCCATATAAGACAAGGCCAGAATATATAGATAATAAAGGGTTGAATGAAGAAGGAAGACTCACCTATATTACATCTGCCTGGTATAAATCTGAACCATGGTTTAATACTGTATTGAAATGCATGGAACGTATTTCTAATGGGGATGAAACTGTCGCATTTTTAGCTTTTGATTATCTTACAACATTGACGCATGATATAAAAACAAAATCGATTATTAGAAATGAAACTGCTAGTATGGATAAATCCAATATTAATATGGAATATAAAAATCTTCCAAGTGGTAGCAGTGGAAAATCATATTTTGAAATGTCTTTATTTAAGAGAAATTTAAAACAATCTTTTTATCCACAAAAAGATGATACATTTAGAAAAAAGAATCCTTATGATATTCCAAGAGCAATAGGGGAATTGAGGTTTGTATGTGTTGATGTTGCTACTCGTGCGAATAATCCAAACGATAATTCTATTATTTCGTGTATACGAGCAATACCTACAAAGAAAGGATATGAAAGACATCTTTCTTATATGGAAAGCCATGAAGGACAGCATGTGGGCGTTCAGGCTGAAAGAATTAAGGAAATATTTGTAGATTTTGACGCAAATTATATTGTCCTAGATATTCAAAATGCCGGAATTTCCATCTTCGATTTATTAAGTGAAAATACTGAATCTAAAAAAAGAGGTATTGTTTTTCCGCCTTATACTGTTGTTGATGAAAGTTTTCAGTCTGTAAAAAAAGAATCAAGAAAAGAATTACTTTATAATCATACGAGAGGCGTAAATGCATTTCCAGTTATTTTTCCAATTTCTGCAAGTCAGGGATTGAATAGCGATATAGCTTCTGCATTTAAAGTATCACTTCAGAAAAAATTATGGAAACTTTTAAGTACAGATGTAGAAGGTGAACTTTACTTACAGAAAAATTTAAAAGAGTTTAGTATTTCTGATAATGATTCCGATAATTATGCATTTTTTATGAATCCTTATATTCAAACGGGTTTATTTATTAGAGAATGTGTTAATTTAGATATGAGACTCGTAGGAGGAGATGTAAAACTTGAAGAAAAATCTGGCGCTTATAAAGATAGGTATTCTTCCGTAAGTTATGGAAACTGGATAATAAGTGCAGAATTTGATAAAAATTTATTAACACAAGAAACTGATGAAGATGAATTAGATTTAATGACATCTTTAGTCCAGTTCTTTTAATGGGAGGAGGTAATTTTGACAGAAAAAGAAATTAAGAAAGAAGAAAAGGATGACGAAATCTTACTTTCTCCGAAAGAGGTTGGCGATGTTTTAGACGTAGCTTATGCTGCAACAGTTTTCAACAGTAATTATTTTGGTGGGATACTAACGCCGTCATTATTGAATCAGGCGTTTAAAGATATTACATTAAATCCTAGTCAGGCAACTGAAGCAACGTTGACTGCATCATTGAAGTCTCCAAAAGACAACGAAAAGAATTTGCAAGAATTTAGTCAAGATTTTGAAATTCAATCTCAGATTTATAAAAAGTTATTGTCTTATCTTGGAAATCTTTTAGCGTTTGATATTACTTATTCTTCAGATGCAGAAGGTAAGCAGTATAAATCTGCGAAATACAAAAAGGACTTAAAAATTGTAAAAGATTTTTTGACCCGATTTAATTACAAGCAAGAATTTGCAACTGTGGTTCAAGAAATGTTGAGAAACGATGCTTATTTTTGTTGCCCAAGAGGAATTGAGGGTGGGGATAAAATTGTTTTGCAAGAACTTCCAAACTCAATTGATTATACCATGATTATTGGAAAATCTGAATATGGGTTTTTATTTGCCTTTAATATGGGATGGTTTTTACAATCTGGTGTTGATATTGATATGTATCCGTCTTATTTCAAGAAATTATACAATGAAACTTTTAAAAATGGTGAAGAAAAAGTAACCCCAACGCAAGACCTTGTTTCTAAACATTCTTCATGGGCTTACTGGGCTGAAATTGATCAAGATGTTGGTTGGTGTTGGAAAATGAACTCAAGTCAAGCTGTTCGACTTCCGTTTTATAGTGGTCTATTCTTAGATTTATTATCCCAGCCAACAATGAGAACATTGCAGAAGAGTATTAATATGTCTGCGGCTTCTAAGATGTTGATTGGTGAAATTCCGCTTTTGGATAAAGCGCAATCTTCACAAAAAGACCAATTTGCTTTGTCTGCTGAGAATCTTGGCAGATTCCTTTCAGTTGTGAAACAGGCGATTGGCGATGGTGTAAAAACTGCTGCTGTGCCTTTGTCTGGGGTTCAATCTATTGACTTTGATGCAGATAACGAAATGTATTCATCTTATCTTAGAACAGTAGTTGGTGCATCGGGAGTAAATGCAAACCTGATTTTCTCAACTGATGTTAGACCAAATGCTGTAGAATCTCAACTTTCTTTGAACGTTGATGAAGCGCAGATGATGTCCTTATATCCTGCTTTTGAATCATTTATTGAATATCATGTAAATAAGTTAACCTCGGATTTTAAATTTGCTTTTAAATTTGAAGGTACGAATTTCTTTAATGATCGTCAACAGAGATTTGATAAAGCAACCGGATTGGCTGCGCTAGGAATGGTGTTGCCACAGAAAATTGCTGCAAGTATTGGCATGAATGTTTTTGAATTTCAGAGTCAACTTGAGGAAGCGCAAGAATCTAAATGGGTTGAAAAACTTACCCCAATTGTTTCTTCATTCCAGCAAGGGAGTGAAGATGCAGGTGCTCCAAAGAAAGACGATGGTGATTTAACAGATAGCGGTGCTGAAACCCGTGACGCTGGCAGTAACGAAGGAAAATAAACAGCATAAAATGCAAGTTTTATGCTACTGTGTGTGACGAATAATAAAATATTTGGCTCCTACACGCAGTATAAAAAGACTTAGTGATGGAGGAATAATATAATGTCACAAATTTCAAATACTACAAAAAATAAGTTAGATAAAATGAATCGTGCTGCTCAAGATGCCGAACTTGGAACTTTACTTCAAGCTATGCCTTTAAGCGGAACGCATACAATCACTGATGCAGAAGCAAACGCAAGTTCTGTTACGATTGATACTGGTTTAACGGCTGTTAGTGCTGGTATGGCACAAATTTTCCGTTCTGGAAGTGTTGTTTCTGCTTCAGCTTCAAGTTTGAAAGTTGTTGCTTCCGCTGAAAATCTGGTTATTTCTCAAGGTTCAGCAGTTGTAAAAGATGATGTTATTAATTGGATAGCGTTCTAAATATTTTAGATAATAGAGGTGGACACAATGATTATAAATCACGAAATGATTGAAAAGAAGTTTAAATGCAAAAAGATTCTTGCCGATTATCTGATGTATGAACGTAATCTACCTCTATTATCTCTAGATGGAAAAGATTACTATTTTACAGATAATGATTTATTGAGAGAAATTTTACAATCACTACCTTTTTGGTTGAAGTTTATAAAATTCTTTTAATAAAAGGATACTTTTTGAAAGGAGGTATACTTGAAAAAAAACGATAAAATAAAATTTGCGGTTGACAATGTTGAAATGATTGACAGCGATCCGGATTCAAGATTTGCTTTAATGTCTATGGATTTCTTTGCTTCAGGAAAAAATTTAAATGATTCGTTTGTCTCAACGGAAGTATTGAATCGTACAGCCTCTTCAATTAAGAAGTGTCCTGTTATTTGGGAATATGATATTTATCGAGATGATATTGGCACGCACTCAAAAAACACAGTTGCTTGTGGTTTCGTTTCGGAATTATCCGAAATAAAAAGTCGTGTTCTTGATGATGGTCGAACAATGTTGAATGTAATTGTTTATATCTGGAAAAATTACTCCGGTCAAATAGTTGATTTATTTAAAAGAGATGAGAATAAAAAACCAGTTTCTGTTGAAATGAGTGTTTTTGATGTAAAAAAAACAAGCAAAGGCGATGAACTTTTAGATTATCAATTTGAAGCAATAACTATTTTAGGATCGGACGTTACTCCAGCTATTCCATTAGCTCAATCTGAAATTGTAAGATTTTCAAAAGAATATGACGAAGATTTTGAACGAGAATTTTCTAGTAAAGAAGACGACGTTCAGAAGGAGAATAATATGACAGACAAGATTAAAGAAGAAGAAAAGGATAATCTTGAGGATTTGGCTTTTGAACAGGAAAAAGTTTTGCCTGAAGGTTCTTCAGAAAAAGTAGAAGAAGTTGAAAAAGATGAATTCCAAGAAGAAGTCGTTGATGAAGAAATTGTTGACGAAGAAGTTGACGAAGAAGTTGATGAAGAAGAATCTATGGTTGAAGATGAACCTGTGATTGAGGAAGAAACTCCTGAAATTGAAGATGTTTCTGAAAAAGAGTTTTCGTTGAATTCAGCTCAAACTCTCAATGTGCTTAGAGAATCTGTTTCAACTTATAAATATACAGATGAATATGGAAGTTGGGATAGATATTGGGTTACTGCTTATGATGAAACGTATACTTATTTCTATGATTGTGAAGATGGAAAAATGTATCGTGCGAGTTATAACATTAGTGGAAATGATGTTAGCGTAGATGTTGAAAATAAAGAATACGTTATTTCAGGCGGATACAAAACCGTTGCTGAATATGATGCATCTAGATTTTCTAAAGAAATGACTGATTCAATTTTGACTATTTTCAAAGATTATGAAAAATATTCTTTGATAGAAGAAGAATTAGCTAAAGAAGAAAAAGACTATAACAAGATTTTCTCAATATATAATGAGAGAATTGTCAGAATGTCTGAAGATAGAAATGCTTATCTTGCAAAGAATGAAGAACTTGAAAAATTCAAATCAGATATTGATCAAAAGAATTTTTCTTCAGAGGTAAAACTTGTTTTAAAGAAAATTGAAGAGAAAGTTGTAATTTCTCCTGAACAACTTGGAGAAATGGAAAAGAAATCTCTTGAGTTTACTTTGGACAATATCAATGAGTGGGAGACAATGTGCAAGGCGGAAACTTTTAGTTTTGATAAAAAAGGTGAAGGAAATAAAAAAGTTTATGCAACACATTGGCAAAAAAGAAGCCCTGAAAAAGAAGCAAAACCTCTTTGGGTTCACAAATAATTTAGGAATAGTCTAGCGAATAGTCTAGTAAAATAAAGGAGAAAATAAATATGTCACATAACATTTTAATCAAAAATGCCGTTGATGAAAAAAACAACGCTTTGAATCGCTCTGCATGGAGTGCTTCGGCTTTGGACAACGGATGGGTTTTTAGCCTTAATTCACAGAGTGCAATTACCGGATACAGTGAAGTTTGGCTTGCAACTCAGCCTTCAACCGGTTCATTGAGCGGTCTTTGGATGGCTTCGGATTCAGAAGTTGTATTGACTGATAGCAAATATAAAGGTATCAACCCCGATCCTCGTGATTTTAACATTGGTGCATCCACTGTTTTCACAGCTTTTAAACCGATGCCTGGAGATATTATCACTATTACCAAAGATGCCATGAATGATACTACAACTCAAGCTTTTGCTATTGCTTCCACCGCAGATTATGAATTTACATGGTCAGACAATCCCGTTGGAACAGACACAATGTGCCTGCGCTATCTGGATACAACCTATATTCCCGTTGGTAGTGGTTCCGCCATGGGCGATAGTCGTGTTGTTGCTTACCAATTTGAAGTATTGTACAACTAAGGAAGGAGGAAAAAAGATATGAAAATGACATCACAAGCAATGAATTTTGCTAAAAGTAATGAAGATTTATTCAAGAAATATCAGGATACGATGAATCATTGGCTTCATAAAAATGAAGGACTTGATACTGATTATAATGCTGAATTTTCTCTTGACGAAAAAGAATCCCAACTTAGTGACGCTTTAATTGAAGCAACTCTTAAACGAGCTGGTGCAGACTATGCTGTTGGTCAGAAAGTGGACGTTTGGTTTAATGATCGCCACATTCAAGAACATCTGTTTGCCATCGTTGGTGAAATGGTTGATGCGAATATTCCTGATACAATTAATCGTTCTATTGGTGCTTATACTGACATCCGCGTAGGTGGGTTTGGTGATAGCTTTAATTTCGATGTAAAATCTAACGATCTTTTCTTGGTTTCAAGAGCAGGTCGAGGCAAACGAAACTCTGAAATTCATCGCGAATTTAAGGGTCAGACATCGATCATCCCAGAAGCTCGTCAATTGAGTGCTGGCGTTAATATGTATCGTGTT